>Ga0210043_1001378_pt1 | contig 20428 bp, 30 predicted proteins | sample CryGeymet201501t_FD_183990 | JGI IMG/M metagenome (GOLD analysis project Ga0210043, IMG submission 183990) | Groundwater microbial communities from Crystal Geyser aquifers in Utah, USA - Crystal Geyser metaG 2015-01t (SPAdes) (version 2) | ecosystem: Environmental > Aquatic > Deep subsurface >... | reverse complement strand
AAGGTGAAAAAATAAAATGGCAGGAACAAATACTGAAAAACCATCTGGAAAAGCAGAACAAAAAAAACAAGCTGTAAAAGGTTTGAAACCAAAAAAAGAAAAAAAGGAAATGTTAGCAAAAGCTCCAGTTCAAAAAAATGAAGAATCAAAAGAAAATAAAAAAGCTGAAATAAAAAGCGAAGAAAATAAACTTGAAACAAAAAATGAAGATAAAAAAGTAGAAGTAAAGAAAGTTAAAAAAAGTGAAACTTCAGTTGTTGCAGAAAATCTTCCAGTTTCAACAAAAGTAGGAATCGCAATTTGTAAATATATCTCACAAAAAAAAGTAGATAAAGTTATAGAAGAACTAGAACAAGTTGTAAGGCTAAAAAGGGCAATTCCTATGAAAGGAGAATACTCTCACAGAAAAGGAAAAATGATGTCAGGAAAATACCCTACTAGGGCAGCAAAAGAATTCATTATTCTTTTAAAGAGTTTAAAGAGTAATGCAATACAACATGATATTGAAGACCCTACAATTACAAAAACAATAGCAAACAAAGGTTCAACTACCTATGCTTCAGGTGGAAGAACAAAAAAAAGAACTCACATAAAAATAGTTTGTAAACAAAAAGAAAAATCAAAGGAGAATAAAAAATAATGGAAGAAAAAAATACAGTAAGATTCAAAAAAGAAGAATTTGCAATGAGAGAAAAAATAAAAGAAGAAATTGGAAAAGGAAAAATCTCAAAGGTAAAAATTGAATATGCTCCAATCGGAGAAAGAATAATCCTTTCAACAACAAAACCAGGATTAATCATTGGAAGAGGTGGAGAAAAAATAGAACAATTAACTGAAATGATTAAGAAAAATTTCAAACTTGAAAACCCTCATATTGAAATAGACGAAATAAAAAACCCTGAATTTGATGCTCAATTAATTGGAGACGAACTTGCACTTGGTCTTGAAAGATTCGGGCCACTTAAATTCAAGGTTCTAGCCTACAAAGCTCTTCAGAGAATTATGAAAGCTGGAGCAATGGGTGCTGAAATAAGACTTACAGGAAAACTTCCTAGTGCAAGGGCAAAGTCATGGAGATTTGCTCAAGGATACCTTAAAAAAACCGGAGACACAGCAAATGTAGTGGATAGAACTCAATCAATTGCACATACTAAACCCGGGGTAGTTGGGGTTAAAGTAAGTATTCTTCCTCCAGATGCAGTGTTAAAGGATAGAATCAAAATAAATGATCAACTTTTAAATAAACTTAAGGGGAACATGGAAAAAGAAACTTCAAAAGCAAAAAAAGGAGCAAAGAAAAAATAAAATGGCAATATTAAAATCAAAAGAAATTAGGGGAATGGGAAAAAATGACAAAGAAGCTAAATTAAAAGAATTAAAAATGGAATTGGTAAAATCACGTGCTAAAAATTCCCAAGGAACAAGTTCAAAATCACGAGAAATAAAAAAAACAATAGCGAGGTTATTAACAATAAAATAAACATGGAAATATGTCCAAAATGTGGTTTACCAAAACCCGCGTGCGTTTGTGAACAAATTGAAAAAAGTTCGCAAAGAATAAGGGTTACTAACGACAAGAAAAGATATGGAAAAATAGTCACTCTTGTTTCAGGTTTTGATAACACAATAGACATAAAGAAAATTGCCAAGGAGTTAAAAAATTCCCTTGCTTGCGGTGGAACCGTGAAGGATGGAACAATTGAACTTCAAGGTGAACATTCCAAAAAAATAAAACCCCTCTTGGAAAAGTTAGGGTTTGATTCGGAGTCAATAGAATAATGGTAAAAAAAACAAAAACTAAAAAAATGGAAAGCAAAAAAATTGTGAAAGAAGTATTTAGTGGAACATGTCAAGATAAAGATTGTCCTGTACACGGAAACTTAAAACTTCGAGGAAAAACATTCAAAGGAAGAGTAGTTTCAAAAAATGAAAAAAGACTTGCTATTGAATTTGAAAGAATGATTTATTTAAGAAAATATGAAAGATATGGAAAAACAAAAACAAAGATTCATGCTAGACTTCCTAAATGTGCAGAAAAAGAAGTTGAAATTGGAGATATGGTTAAAATAAAAGAATGTAGGCCCCTTAGTAAAATTATTCACTTTGCATTTTTAGAAAAAATAAATTCAGGAGAAGAAAAAAAATGAAAGTAAATCAACCCAATAGGTTTTTAGAAGGATTTTTATGTATCAAAATTCACGGAGGTGAATTTAAATGAAGGCAATAAGTGCAAGAACAACTGCAGGATGTAATATTGGAACCAAAATGATGGCTGCTGACAATAGTGGAGCAAAGGTTGTGAAAATTGTTTCGGTTAAAAGGGGAAAAGGAACAAAAGGAAAACAGATGTGCGCAAAGTTAGCTGACTGGGTTAAAGTTTCAGTAAAATCTGGAAATCCTGAAATGAAAGGGAAAGTGTTTGATGCCGTTTTGATTAGACAAAAAAAACCATTCAGAAGACTTAATGGAGAAAGAATAGCCTTTGAAGACAATGCTGTTGCTCTTCTTAAGGATGACAAGGGGAACCCAAAAGGAACCCAGATAAAAGGACCAATTGCAAAGGAGATAATAGAGCGGTGGCCTCAAGTTGCCAAAATCGCTTCAATAGCATATTAAAATGAAAAAATTTTCAAAAAACTGGAAAGCAAGTAAGAGACCAAAAAAGCAAAGAAAATATGCAGCGAATGCTCCAATTCATATTAAGAGAAAAATGTTAAGTGTAAACTTAAGTAAAGAATTAAGAGAAAAACATAAAATGAGAAATTTTGAAGTAAGAAAAGGAGATACAGTAAAAATAATGGTTGGAAAACATAAGGGTAAAAAAGCAAAAGTTTCAGAAATAAATACTAAAAAAACCAAAATTTATATTGAAGGAATCCAAAATAAAAAACAAGATGGTTCTATGGTAAACATTCCATTCAGAGCATCAAACATTCAAATATTAGAATTGGTTACGGACGACAAAAAAAGATTCAAAAAATTAAAAATGGAAACCTCTAAAAAGAAAGAGAAACCTGAAATTAAAACGGAAAAAACTGAGATAAAAAAAGATTTAGTAAAAAAAGAAAAGGAGAATAAAAAATGAAAAGACATTTAAAAAGACAAGAAGCACCAAAGAATTGGCCAATACCTAGGAAAGGTACAAAGTTTGTAACTAAAAACAATTCAAAAGGAATTCCTGTTTTGATTGTTTTAAGGGAAATCATGAAAGTTGCTCAAACAAGAAAAGAAGTAAAACAAGCTATTCACAAGAAACACCTTTTGATTTGTGGGAGACCAATTATTGATGAGAAAAAAAGTCTTGAACTTTTTGATGTTTTGACTGTTACTCCTTCAAAAAAGAATTATCGACTAGTACTTTCTGACAAAGGAAAATTTGATATTGAAGAAATCTCTGAGAGTGACTCAAAAAATAAGGTTTCAAAAGTAATTGGGAAAAAATCAATTAAAGGAAAAAAAACTCAAGTTAATTTAAGTGATGGAAGAAATTATATCTCTGAAGTTAAGTGTTCAGTTGGAGATTCAGTTATTATTGACCTTGAAAAAAATAAAATTTCAAAAAATCTTCCAATAAAAGAAAAATCGGAAGTTTTAATTACTTGGGGAAAACATGCTGGAACAAAAGGGAAAATTATTAAAATTGATTCGGAACAAAAAATGGTTGAAGTTGATTCACCAGAAAAAAAATTCCGAGCATTAATTAAACAAATTATGGTCTTAAACTAAAAATGGAAGAAAAACAAAAAATCGAAACTCAAAACAAAATGAGAGAAATAAAAATTGAAAAAGTTGTCCTTAACATAGGTGGAACTGGAGATTACTTAAACAAAGGACATAAACTTTTAGAGATAATTACTAACAAGAAGCCATCAAAGACAACTTCAAGAAAAAGAATTCCGGGATTTGGAGTTAGACCAGGTTTAGAAGTTGGAACAGTTGTTACAATCAGAAAAGGAGCAGAAGAAATTCTAAAAAAGATGCTTTCTGCAATTGAAAACACTATCAAAAAAAGACAAGTAAGTGAAAACAACTTTTCATTTGGAATTCACGAATACATTGAAATTCCAGGTATGGAATACCACAGAGATATTGGAATTATGGGTCTTGATGTAACAGTTGTGTTTAAGAGATCTGGAAGAAGAGTAAGACTTAAAAAAATAAAAGGTGGAAAAATTCCAAAAAGACAAGTTATTACAAAAGAAGAAATAATTAAATTCATGAAAAATAAATTCCAAACGAGGTTCAAAAAATGACTGCAAGTGACTGGAAAAAAATATTCAAACAATTAAATGCGAAACCTATTGTGAAGGAAAAGTACATCAAGCACTGCAAACCTAAAACAAGAAAAATTGGGATTGCGGTTCAAAAGTGTGAAAGGTGTGGAAGATTTGGAGCACACATAAGTTCATATGGACTTCACTTTTGTAGACACTGCTTTAGAGAAATTGCAACAGAAATAGGTTTCAAAAAATATTCATAAAATGGCACACGATATCGTCGCAGACGCACTAAATATGTTGAAGAATGCTAAAAAAGCAAAGAAAGAAGTAATCAGAGTTAAGATTATTTCAAATGTATTAATCGAAGTTCTGAAAATTATGAAACAAAAAGGAGCAATTAAAAAATATAAGATTAACCCTAAAGACAAATCAATGGAAATTATTCTTGGTGACTTTACTGAATGTAAAGCAATAAAACCTAGATTTAGTTGTGACAAAAGTCAGATTGAAAAATATAGAAGAAGATACCTTCCTGCAAGAAACTTGGGAACAATGATTCTTTCAACTAACAAGGGACTTATGACTCATGAAGAAGCAGAAAATGAACAAATAGGAGGTTCATTAATTTCATACTTTTATTAAAATGAAAAGAGAATTAATTAAAAAAATATCAATTCCGGAAGGAGTAACAATTGAAATAGATGGATCTAAATTAAATGCTAAAGGAAAAGAAGGAGAACTTTCTAGAGAATTCAATTTAAGTAAATCAAAAATGGAACAAAAAGGAAATGAGATTTACTTAAGTCAAAAAACTAGTACAAAAAATGAGAAAAAAATGATGAATACTATTGCAGCACATATTGAAAATATGCTTAAAGGAGTATCTAAAAAATTTGAATATACTTTGAAAGTTTGTTATGGACATTTTCCATTCACAATAAGGCAAGATGGAAATAAAGTTTGGATAAAAAATTTCCTCGGAGAAAAAGTTGAAAGAGTTGTTGAACTTCCAAATGGAATTGATATTGAAATAAAAAAAGATATAATCACCATAAAATCTGTCAATAAAGAACTTGTTGGACAAGCCTCTGCAAATTTTGAAACTGCGACAAAAGTTAGGGGAAGAGATAAAAGAATTTTCCAAGATGGAATTTACATAATTGAAAAGGATGGAAAAAAGATGTAAAATGGCAAGAAGATTTTTAAGGATGGATGTGAAAAGATTCTCTAAATTTGGAAAAGGAAAGGGAAAAAGAGCAAAGTGGAGAAAACCTACGGGAAGAGATAATAAAATGAGGGAAAGTAGAAAGGGACATCCCTCAATGGTAAGTATTGGATACCGAACAATAAAAAAACTTAGAGAAAAAATAAATGAAAAAACTCCAGTTAAAGTAATGAACCTAAAAGACCTTGAAAAAATCAAAAATAATGAAATAGGAATTGTTGGAAAAGTTGGACAAAAGAAAAAAATTGAAATTGTAAAAAAAGCAAAAAAACTAAAAATTAAATTAAAAAATATAAATGTAGCTTCTTTTTTAAAAAAACAAGAAAAAGAAAAAAAAGAAGAAACAACAAAAAAGGAAAATAAAAAATGATAATTAATAAAAAAGAACTAGCAGCTAAAGCACTTAAAGTGGGAAAGGAAAGAATAAAATTTGTAAAAGTAAGGTTAGATGAAATTAAAGATGCAATTACAAAACAGGATATAAGAGATTTGGTTATATCTGGAGCAATAACTATTAAACCGGTTAAAGGAAGAAAAACTAATGTTAAAAGAAAAAATAGAAGAGGACAAGGAAAAGTAAAGAAAAAAGTTAAAAAAAGAAAAAAAGAATATGTTAAAATCACAAGAAAATTAAGAAAACATGTTAAAATGCTTAAAGAACAAGGAAAAATAACAAACGAAGAAAAAAAGCAAATAAGAAAAGAAATAAGAAACAAAGCATTCAAAAGTAAATCTAATTTACTTTTACACATAGGGGAAAAATAAAATGAGAACATTAAAAAGAAGAAGAAAAGAAAGAAAAACTGACTATTTGAATAGACTTAAACTTTTGAAAAGTGAGAAACCAAGATTAGTCTTTAGAAAAACAAACAAACATGTAATCAGCCAGTATATTGAAAGTGAATCTGCTCAAGACAAAATTATCTTTGGAATTACTTCAAAAGAGCTTATAAAAAATGGATGGCCTGAAAAATTGAAGGGAAGTTTAAAATCAATTCCTGCATCTTATTTAACTGGATATTTAACTGCAAAGAAAATTTTAAAGAGTAAATTAGAAGAACCTATTGTGGACCTCGGGATGCAAAGAGTTATAGAAAAAACTAAAATTTTTGCATTCATTAAAGGATTAATTGATGGGGGAATAAAAATTAAATGTGATAAAGAGAAATTCCCTGAAGAAGATAGACTTTTAGGAAAAAGTACTAAAGAAGATATTTCAAAAATAGTAATGGAGGTTAAATCTAAATTAGATAAATTGTAAAAATGGAAAATAAAGAAAAGGATAAAAAAAGTATGGAAGCACTCAAAAAAACTGCAAAAGTTTATGGAACAGTTTCTGAAGAAGAAGTAAAAAAGAAATTTAAAGATGACGAGGAAGTAACTGAAGAACTAATAGAAGAAGACCTTGAAGAAATAGAAGAAGAAACTGAAAAAGTTGTTGAAGATAAAAAAGAAAATAAACCTTATCAGAGAAAAGACCGAAAAGCTGAAGAAAGAATTGTTCACCTTGCAAATTGGGTTCCAAAAACAAAATTGGGAATAGATGTTAAGAATGGAAAAATTAAGAAAATGGATGAAATTCTTGACAATAACCAAAAGATTCTTGAAGATGAAGTTGTAGATTTACTTCTTCCAATAAAAACTGACTTAATTGCAATCGGGCATGCTAAGGGAAAATTTGGTGGAGGAAAAAGAAGAGCATGGAGACAAACTCAAAGAATTACTCAGGAAGGAGGAGTTATGACTTTCTCTGCAATGGCAATTGTAGGAGATGAAAATGGTCACATTGGAGTAGGAGTTGGAAAAGCTTCTGAAACTCTCCCAGCAAGAGATAAAGCAACAAGAAAAGCAAAATTAAACCTAATTAAAATAAAAAGGGCGTGTTCAGCTTTTGATTGTTCGTGTGATGACCCACATTCAATTCCATTTGAAGTTAGTGGAAAAGCGGGAAGTGTGAGAGTAACTTTTATTCCTGCACCACAAGGAACTGGACTTGTTGTTGCAAGTGAATTAAAGAAATTACTTAAAATGGCAGGAATAAAGGATATATACTCGAAAACTTTTGGTAAAAAGAGAACAACATTCAATTTAATTAAAGCGGCAATGGATGCTTTGGAGAAAACAAACAGACAATGATGTGCATAATAAGAATAAAAGGACAAGTTGGAATAAATAAAGATGTAAAAGAAACTTTGTTTAGACTTAGACTTAGAAGAAAATACTCTTGTATCACTCTTGAAACTACAAAAGAAAATATGGGAATGTTAAAAAAAGTTAGAAGTTTTGTTTCATATGGAGAAATTTCAAAAGAAACTTATGAAGAACTTTTGAAAAAAAGAGGAAAAAAAGTTCAAGGTAAATTAAAACCATTCTTTAGACTTCATCCCCCAAGAGGAGGAGCTGAAACTAAAGTTCACTATCCAAAAGGAATTTTAGGAGAAAACAAAGAAATGGATAAATTAGTTGGGAGAATGTTATAATGAGAGTAAAAAAAAGAAAAAAAGCTTCGAGAATGCATGGAAAGAATCAAGGAACTCATGGTAGAGGAGCAAGAAAAAAAGCTAAGAAGTCTGGACACAAGGGAGGAGTTGGGATGGCAGGTTCTGGTAAAAGGGGGGACCAAAAGAAAACTCTTGTTCTAAAACTTCATGGTCATGAATACTTTGGGAAAAAGGGAGTAACTTCTCGTGGAACAAAAAGAGATATAAGAAAAAGGGTGAATGTTGGAGAAATTGAACTTCATCTTGAAAAATATGGGAAAAAAACTAAAGAAGGTTATGAAATAAAATTACCAAATTATAAAATTCTTGGAAATGGTGAAGTTAAGAATAAGTTATTTGTAACTTGTCTTGAAATTTCAACTTCTGCAAAAGAAAAAATTGAAAAAGCTGGAGGAACAGTGGTTGTTAAAGAAATTAAAATCCAAGTAACTCCAATTGTTGTTAATCCAAAACACGAAAAGAAAAAAGCAGGTCAAGAAAAAAAGAAAGAATCTGAAGAAAACTCAAACGTTAAAAAAGTTAAAGAACCAAAAGCGAACAAGAAAAAAGTTGCTGATAAAGAGTAAAATTAACTTTTCTTAAAAATTTCTTTAAATCCTTCAAAGGAAACAATTAATCCTAGAACAAACATTAAAATTGAAATCACTGCTAGAGGAATATTTCCCTCTGCCAAATAACCTCCACTTCTAAAAGTTAGATAAATTAGGGAATATAAAGTTGTAACTAATACAAAAACCATTGGAGCTAAAATAAACTTCACCTTTATTTTTTTAGACATGAAATATGCTGAGACTCCAATTAAAGTAATTGAGGCAATGAGTTGATTTGAAGTTCCAAAAAGCCTCCAAAGAGTTTGATATGAATTTGTAACTGCAAGAAGCCAGGCAGGAATTAAAACAATCAAAGTTAGAAAGAGTCTATTTTTTATTTTTGGAAAAAGAGTTTCAGAAAAAACAAACCTTCCAAGACGTGAAGAAGTGTCAACTGAAGTTAAAATAAATTGGTTTACCATAAAAGCTCCAATTAAACCTGCAACAGAAGCAGTTAAAAATGGAATTCCAATTTGACTAATTATATTTCCAAATCCATCTGAAAAAAGAAGTATCCATCCCCTACTCAGTAAATCCTGGAAACCTCCAACAAATTCAGGACCCCAACTTAAACCTGAAATTGCAATTATTGTAACTAATATTGCAAGAAGCCCCTCGAGAAGCATTCCTCCATATCCTACTCTTTTTCCATCACTTTCTTTTGACAGCTGTTTACTAGTTGTACCTGAAGAAACAAGTCCATGGAAACCCGAAACTGCCCCACATGCAACAGTGATAAAAAGAATTGGCCAAAGAGAAAATTCGGCTGAACTTAAAAATAAAGGGGCATTAATTAACGGCCCTACAATTAAAACTCCGACAAAACCTAAAAAAAGAGTAAACATTAATTGAATTGAACTCAAATAATCTCTTGGTCTAAGAAGAACTGAAACTGGAATCACTGAAGCAATAAAAGCATAAATAAAAATAATTGTTATCCAAAAAATTCTTGTAATTTCTGGATTAATTACACTTGAAGAAATAGAAAAAACTTCTCCAGCCCAAACTGAGATTGCAATTAGAATAATTGAAACAGTGGTTAAAATTTTTGGATTAATTTTATATTTTTCAAGCCCAACTCCAAAAAGTAATGCAACAACAGTTATTGTTAAAAGGGGGATTATTAATTCTGACTTTTCAATTATACTTTCAGCTGATGAAACACTAAAAACAGTTATAACTAAAACGAGAGTTACAAAAATCATTAAACCAAAAACCCATCCTGCTCTCTTGTTCAAACTTTCTTTAGTAATTAATGAAACTCCTTTTCCTTCATTTCTAACTGAAGCAATTAAAGAAACATAGTCATGCATTGCTCCAATAAACACTGACCCCACTAAAACCCAAATGGCGACAGGAAGCCAACCAAAATAACTAATTGCTAAAATTGGACCAATTATTGGACCTGCTCCTGCAATTGATGCAAAGTGATGTCCTGCTAAAAAGTTTTTCTTTGCAGGGGAAAAATCTACTTTATTTTTATTTCTAAACGCAGGAGTTTTTGTTCTGTTATTAACTTTTAATTTTTTCTCAATAAACCTTCCATAAAAACGATAACCTAAGAACATCCAAATAAGTGCGACGACAACTATTATTGCAGCATTCACTTCTTTTCCACCTCAATTTAAATCAAGTTTTTAGACATTAAAAAGGTAATTGAAATCTTGGTACTAACAAACTTTAAAAACTATTTTTCTCTTTTGTTTTAATGGATTTAAAGAGAATATTTGATTACATCCCGGAAGTTATTTCTCCTGAGGAAAAGAAATTAGCATTTAATACTAAACTTAAATGGACTCTGATAGTTTTAGCCGCGTTTTTTATTTTGGCTAACATTCCTCTTTACGCTTTAAGTGTTAACGCTCTTGAGAGGTTCAAGTACTTAGCAATTATTCTTGGAACAGATTTTGGTTCAATAATTTCACTGGGAATTGGACCAATAGTAATGGCTTCGATTATTTTACAACTTTTAACTGGAGCAGGAATAATTAATATTGATACTAACACTGTTGAGGGTAAAAAGTTTTTCCAGGGAGTTCAAAAACTTCTTGTTTTCTTTTTTATAATCTTTGAAGCAAGTGTTTATGTTTTAATGAATGGGCTTCAGGCTGTTCCAGGTTACACCGGTATTGTAATTTTCCAACTTATCTTGGGGGGATTAGTAATATTTTATATGAATGAACTTTCTGAGAAATGGGGATTTGGTTCGGGAGTAAGTTTGTTTATTGGAGCGGGAGTTTCTTGGAGACTTGTTACAAGTGCTCTGCAATTTATAGACCAGCAAGGAGCAAATTGCCTCGCTGACTTTTCTAACACTCCTTGTGCAGGAAAAATTCTTGTTTTGATTCAATCAATAATGCAAAAAGATACCACTACTTTCTTGTCAGCACTTGCAGTTTTAGCAGTTACTGCATTAATTTTCCTTTTGGTTGTTTGGGCTCAATCACTTAAAGTTGAAATTCCTTTAAGTTATGGAAGGATTAGAGGATACGGAGTAAAGTGGCCTCTTTCATTTTTCTACGCTAATGTTATTCCAGTTATTTTAGCAGCTGCATTAATTGCAAACCTACAACTTTTTGGAGGTCTATTGGAAAATTGGTTAGGACATGCAACTTTCCTCGGACACTTTATTGAGGGGCAAGCGGTTTCTGGAATTTCATTTTGGCTTGGGAGTACAAATGTTTTAGACTTGGCAATTAAAGGTGGACTTCTTCCACAATATCTTCTTCAAGGATTGGTACACATCATTGCATTTGTTTTCCTTTGTACAATCTTTAGTATCTTTTGGGTAAAATCTTCTCAAATGGATGCCAAGAGTCAAGCAAAGAAAATTGCTGCTTCAGGACTTCAAGTTGCAGGGTTCAGGCAAGACATAAGAATTTTAGAATCAATTTTGGATAGATATGTTATGCCTTTAACAGTTATGGGGGGAATTGCAATTGGACTTTTAGCCTCATTCACTAACCTACTTGGAGCACTTGTTAGCGGAACCGCAATTTTACTTGTAATTATGATTATGTTCCAATTCTATCAATCAATTGCACAACAACATATGACTGACATGAATCCAGCTATGAAGAAATTCATGGGAGGAGGTCAATAATGAATAAAAAAGGAAGTTTCAAATTAATTGGTCTTGTAATGGTTTTCTCACTACTAATTGCACTTCTTTGGGACCAACTCTCTTGGTTAAAAGATGGAATTCACTCAATTTTAAACCCAACTGCAGGATTCTTACTTGAATGGAATTTAACTCTTGGAATGTTGATAATTGTTTTTGTAATCTCTCTATTGACAACTCTTATTCAAAAATATGCAACAGACCAAAAGGCACTAAAAGAATTGAAAAAAGAGCAAAAGATTATGAAAGAAGAAATGAACCGAGTAAAAGATCATCCTGAAAAATATTTAGCACTTCAGAAAAAACAAATGGCTGAAATGCCTAAAACTTTTAAGAAAACAATGAAACTTTCTTCAAGGGCAATGGTTTATACTGCGGTCCCCTTCATCCTTTTCTTTAGATGGTTTAATGATTACTTTACTACAGTTGGAAATCCTAAATTTTTAGGTTTTATGGGATGGTTTGTTTTTTACCTTTTGACAACCTTAATTATTTCTGGAATTATGAAGAAGTATATGGATGTAGTTTAGAAACACTTAAAAATAGATTAAAATTAAACTTTTTATGGATGAAGAACTTAACCGTAAATTTAGAATTTACGAACAACAAATTATGCAGATAAATGAACAGTTGCAAGCAGTTGAACAAGCAACTTTAGATATGGGTCAAATAAACTTAGGACTTGATGAAATTCCAAAAAATAAAGATTCTGAAATTTTAGCTCCGATTGGAAGAGGAATTTTTGTTAAAGCAAAAATAGTTTCTGAGGAATTAACTGTTGACGTTGGAGAAGGAACATTTGTAAAAAAAACAATTCCAGAAACTAAAGAAATTATAATTGAACAAATTGAAAAACTTGGGATGATGAAAAATGATTTAGAAAATGAACTTGAAAAAATAAACCAAGAAATTACTCAAACTATGCAAGAAGCACAAAAAAATGGAAATTTAGAATTACCAACAAATTCAGAAGAAGAGCACAATTCCCATGAAGGACATAATCACAATCATTCCCATGCTCATGGGAAAAAATGTAAGTGTAAAGAATGTGTAGACGAGGATAAATGTAATTGTGGTCACAGGCACTAAAATATTAATTTTTCTTTTTTACAATTTTTAAAAATTTTGAATAAGTATGTATTCCAAGTTCAGAAACTATTTCCTTTATATATTTCTTTTTTAAAAGTTCAAAAGCAGGATTTTTTATTTTTATGGGGGAATTATTTGGAAGCCTCTTCCAAACTTCATGAAAACTTCTTTCTTCTATTTTTACCTCTTTAGGAGAATATTTCCAAGAGTCAGCCAAAACATAAAGAGGAATCTTATTTAATTTTGCGAGTTTTCCAATCATTCCTGAACCAACTTTGTTTATGATTCCTTTTTTTAGAAGTGCGTCTGCTCCAATAAAAACTTTGCTTACTTTTTTTCCACCGTCCTTACCCATAAGTGCAATATCCATTGCAGAGTCTACAAACATTGTAACCTTTATTCCTGCTTTCTTTAATTCAGTTGCAGTTTTTCTTCCTTGAAAAAGTGGACGAGTTTCAGTGTTATAAACTTCAAAATGTTTTCCTTTCTTTTTTGTGTAAATTAAAGCATGGGTAACATTTGTTGAATGACAATGAGTATAAACTACATCTCCATCATGGATTAAACTAAAAACTAATTTGTTTATTTCATTTTGTGCAGAATCAAAGTGTTCAAAAATTTCTTTTAGGGTTTCAGTTTTTGCACGCCTTAAAACATTAACAAGCATTGGTTCAGTTGACCTTAATGAAATTAATTTTTTAATTGAATTTTCAGTTGGAATAAGTGAATAAGCATAAAGAGCTTTTTTTGCAATGTTACGAGCTCCTTGAATTTTTATTTCTTTTATCCCCTTGGAAATTTTATTAAATTCTTCCCTCTTACCCATATTTTAAGATATTCAGACAAGTTTAAAAAATCTCTTAATGTAGTCCTATTATGTTAGAATCCTTGATAAATCCTAAAAGAGCTGAGAAGGGTCCGTGGAAAATGTTTTTCATTGGACTTTTGTATGCTTCACTTTCTCTTTTACTTGTGAAACTTTTTTTTGCAAATGACCATGTTTTGATTAAATATTCTGGATTACTAGTTGTTACTTTTTGTGTTATGTTTTCACTTCCATTTATGTATTATATTATAAAACAGGAAGAAGAGGAAGATGAAATTGTTGAAGGAATAAGAAGGATTTGGAGTGTTCACAAAGATGCCTTCTTTGCTTTAATTTGGCTTTTTTTAGGTTTTGTAGTTGCTTTCTCATTTTGGTCTTTAGTTTTACATGACTCAAACTTACTTAATGCTCAAATTGAAACTTATTGCTCAATAAACTTTCCAAATTCAATTACAGATTGTGTTGCCCAGTATACTACTGGAACATTTGGCCCAACTGGACACGTTACTGGAATTCCAAGATTTTTGTCAATTCTTGAAAACAATTTATATGTTTTAATTTTCACAATTTTCTTTTCTTTAATCTTTGGAGCGGGAGCTATATTTATTCTTGCATGGAATGCGACAGTCATTGCAAGTGCAGTTGGAGTTTTTACTAAGTTTGACCTCTCACAAATCCCTCTTGGACTATTAAGATATATGATTCATGGTTTACCTGAAATTGCTGCATACTTTTTAGCTGCTCTAGCCGGAGGAATCCTTGGAACAGGATTTATTAGAAATGGAGTAAACAACAAGAGGTTTTTACATGTTTTAGAGAATGCAATTGTTCTTCTTTTTGTTGCAGTAATAATTTTAATTATTGCTGGATTTATGGAAGTATACCTAACTCCTTTGTTTTTTAGTTAAAAATTAATATCCGAACTTCAAATATTTCTTAACTTTTTTTCTTTTGTTAATTAAAAGCCAAATAATTCCTCCAAGAATTAAAACCCCTAAAACCCAAATCCACCAAGTGTTTAGTTCTTCCAAAGGTTTTTGAAAAGTCTCTACATTTTCACTAGCATTGTTTTCTTGTGGAATGATCTCTTTCTCTGAAATTGCGAAATAACTAAATGAATCTAAATTTACAAGATAGTAATAATACAAAGAATCCTCTTTTTGGAAATCTGTCTTTATCTCTTCCCATTTTTTATTTTCTTCATTAAATCTATAAATTGAAACTCCTTCTTTTGAAATTAAATTTTGAGAAATCCAAGTTTTATTTACTCTAAAAATTACCTCTGCACTATCTAAATTTTTTAAAAGGTTTATTGTATCAAAATGTAAATATTTGTAAACTTTTCCTTCTTTTAGAGAAATTTCTTCTGGTTTTTCATAATAGCTTGTAATTGTAATCTTCACATTTTGAGTTTGGTCTTTTATCCAAAAAGAAATTTTTTCTAAGGGAATTTCTTTATCTAAATTTTGAATTTCTGTTTCTCTTCCTGAAGAAATTTTATCCCACAAGAATGAAATCGATTTGGAGCTAGGGGGAATAATTGAAGAGCCTCCTCCCTGTGAAGAAACGGTATAAGATGTCGAAGAAGTTCCAATGTTTCCTGCATTATCAGTTACTGAACAAGTGTATGTGAAGGTTCCAGTTGAAGATGGATTATTTATTCCTTCTGGAGAATTCGAAGAACCACTAGAAGTTGAAACTCCTGAAATTGAATCTGTTCCCGAACATGAACACGGAAAATTGTTTCCAGTATAAATTGAACTTGGAGAACATGAAACGCTTATTGAGGGAGCAGTTGTGTCTGTTTGAACAATAAATGAATTGTTTAATCCAAAGTTATTTACACTGTCATTAACCCAAACATTTAGAGTATGGTTCCCATCATTTAAACCTGTAAGTCCAATTGTTCCATTACACCAACCACTTGAATAAGAAATTGATTGATTTGTTGAATTTACATCAATTAAGCAATTTGAGGATGTTAGTCCTGAAAGCGAATCTGTTACAGAAATATTCAAAGTCAAAGTTGAAGAATTTTTTTTGGAAGTTGCATTTACATAAACAGGTAGGGAGATTGTTGGAGGAGTTGAATCTACATAAATAGAAATGTTTGTAGAATTTATTCCAACTGTTCCATTTGCGTTTGTTGGTTCAATAATAAAAGTGTAATTTGATTCGGTAGTATTTGAAAAAGAGTAACCTGTCTCACTATCATTTGTTGCCTTCAAATAAAAAGTATCATTTGAAAAAATATAAATAGAATAATTTGCAGCTACATCTCCTCCTGGAGTCCAGTTTACGAAAAAAGAACCTTCATCATAGGAAGAAGTTGCATTGTTATTGAAAATGACCTTTGTAACCGTAGAAGCAGCTAAAACTGTTAAAGTTAAAAAAATAACTCCTAATAGAAAAATAAAACCCTCTTTTTTCAAACCCATTGTATTACCCTAAAAAAAAGAGATTATTTAAATGTTTTCTTAAAAACCCTCTTTTTTCAAACCCATTGTATTACCCTAAAAAAAAGAGATTATTTAAATGTTTTCTTAAAAACCCTATTAATTAAATTTAAAAATTAAGAAATTCTTAAGTTTTAATGGATAATTTCACATTTTTAGGGATACTCTTTGTTCCAATTGTTTTAATTGCATTTTTAGTTACTCTTATTGTTCTACCTAAATGGATTGAAAGAGCAAAGAGGGAAAAATTTGTAGGCAAAGACGTCCATAAACTAAAATCTGAGAAAGTGGCTGAGTCAGGCGGAATTGCGGTTTTAATAGGGTTTGTGATTGGGGCATTCCTTTATGTTTCACTTAAAACCTTCTTCTTTGGCACTGAAGCTAATCTGATTCACATTTTGGGGTTATTATGTGTTATTTTCTTTGCAGCAATAATTGGAATTTTTGATGACTTTTTAGGATGGAAAAGAGGACTTTCAAACAAATTCAGAATTAGTTTATTACTTTTTGCAGCGATTCCCCTAATTGCATTGAATGCGGGAACTTCTTCCCTTTTGGGAATAAACTTTGGACTTCTTTATCCTTTAATTTTAATTCCAATTGCAATAGTCGGCACAACTTCTACATTTAATTTTCTTGCTGGATATAACGGACTTGAGGCAAGTCAAGGGATTTTAATCTTGGGTGCACTTTCAGTTGTGACTTTTATAAATGGAAACTTATGGTTAAGTGTTATTGCTTCTTGTATGGTTGCAGCTCTTGTTGCATTTTATTTCTTTAACAAATATCCTGCTAAAGTTTTCCCGGGAGACACTCTCACATATCCAGTTGGAGCACTTATTGGAGCAATAGCAATACTTGGAAATGCTGAAAAGATTGCAATATTCTTTTTCATTCCATATATTTTAGAATTTTTCTTGAAAGCGAGAGGAAGACTAAAGAAAGAAAGTTTTGGAGTAATTCAAAAAGACGGAAGCCTTGAACTTAAATATCCAAAAGTTTACGGACTTGAACACATCGCAATAAAAATACTCAAAAAAATAAAACCTTCACATAAAGCATATGAATGGGAAGTTCCAATGTTGATTAATTTATTCCAAATTGTGGTGATTGTTATCGGGTTTGTTTTGTTTTTTTGAATTAAAATTATTCACAATTGTTTCTCTATAAATTTGATAACTTCTTCAAAAGAAGGCATGGCGTTATTGAGAAGTGGACCCATTTCTGTTTTCCAGATTTTCTTTTTTTCATTTAAACTTTTTGAAAATTCTTTTTTATTGTATTTTTTTGAATAATATTTTAGTTTCCCGTTAATTAACTCTTTATTTACTTTTATTCCTTCATTTATCAGGAAATAGATATCATAAACATCCCGCGCTTTATTTCTTGTCAGGCATGCGCGAAATTTTTCAGAAAGAATTTCTTCGGGAGACATAACCAAAACTTCAAAAGAGGGGATTTCTTCAATGAATCTGCCTATCTTTTTTGTTAAAACAGGTCTCTCTATTTTTTCCCGGAGACTAAAATCAAGTTCCAGCCTGCAAAAGCTGTTTTTAGTTCCGACAAAAAGAGGACCTTTTATTCTCACAATTATTTTTAAGCTTCTTTCGAACTTTTTTTCTTTTAGTTCATATTCGAGCCCGAAATCTTTTAATCCCTTCTCTATTCTTTTAAAATCAAAATCTCCGAGAATATCAAAATCCAGATCCTCAGAGAATCTGTCAAGTCCGAAACACTTGTACAGTGCGGTCCCGCCTTTGAATATGACCTCATTCGCGGAATTCCTGTAAATTATAAATAACAGAAGATTCTGGAAGTAGTCCAATTCTGCAAAACCAAGGTTTTTTATCCCTTTTCTTTTTGCATACTCTTCCAGTTCACTTTTTGAAATCATATTTTTACCCTCCACTTGGAATTAGTCTCTTTTGATTTTTTACTGAACTTGTTTAATACAACATAGTTTTTATCAAGAGAAAACTCTTTTGAGAGGTCAATCTTTTTTAATTTTTCAAGAAGATATCCTGCTCTTTTTACTGTTGAAGAATTTTTGTTTCTTGCAAGGAAATCCACCATTTTCTCTTTATCTATTTTTGAATTCCTGATTAGTTTTTCTATTTCATCAAAGTTTCCCATTTTTTCCTGGTGTTCAAGCGAATCAATAATGAGTTTTTCGTCTATTGCAACGAACATCTCCCCCAGATTGGTTTTTATTTTTTCATACCCAAAAACGGAATTCACTTTTATGAATTCTATTCTGTAATTTTCAAAGGAGATATCTTTTATTTTTTTTGAACATGCCACCTGCACATCTTTTAAAATCTGCTCAGTATACCCTTTGTAAGATGAAGCGCTCCAAAAAGAAAGATAGCCCGGGTAGATTATGTTTGTTGAGACAACAAAAACATCGTCATACATTGTGTAAGAATTTTTCTTTATCCTTTTTATCTCCCCTCTTTTGAGAAGCCTGTTTAAGGCAATTTTTGCATATTGCTTCGAACTTCCCAAAATTCTTTGCATATCCAAAAGATTAAACACAGTCTTTTCCTTTAACTTTCGGAGTATTTCTTTTTCTTTCATAAAGATATATCTTATTTTAACTATTTAAAGTTATCCTTTTTGATAACTTTGGAGGTAGATTATAAGAAAAGCTTGGGTTTTGAATTAAAAGCTTACGAATGGGAAGTCCCTATGCTTATTAATCTATTTCAGATTGCAGTAATCGTTGTTGGATTTGTTTTGTTTTTTTGAAAATTTATTTGAAAATATCTCTTAGTTTTTCTGAAACCTCTCTTAAAACCTGGGCATAATTAGGAAGAAAATTCACAAGATTCTTTAACGAAACATTATACTCATTTTCTGAAGGATATTTTAATTTCTTATAATCACTACTTTCTTCCTTTAATTTCTTTTTTATGAGTTCTTTGTCTATTTGGACCCCTTTTGAAAATAAAAACCACAGATCATAAAGGTCTCTAGGTTCAGAACGGTTGATTATGGCTCTTATTTTTTCTGCAAGAATTTCTTTTTCGCTTAAAACACTTATAACAAATGAAGGGGTATCAGAAAATATTTTATTCACGACTTTAGCTTCTTTGTTATATGACTTTTGTTTGTTAAAATCTATTTTTAGAGTGTTTGTGGATTTATGGTCTCCGTTGAATAGAGGTCCCTTGAACCTTATTTCAAATCTTACATTCCCTTCAAACTTTTTTTCTGAATAAATTTCATAGGGAATATTAAGAAGATCAAAATTCTTTATGCAAAGGTAAACCACCTTTCTTAATTCTATTAAATTAGAATTGGTGCTGAAATCTAAATCTTCTGATGCTCTTTCAAGACCAAAACAAATCTTGAGTGCAGTTCCCCCCTTAAAGACAAATTTTTCCGGAAAATTAGAGATTGCATTTAAAAAAAGATATTGGAGATATTCCTTTTCTTCATAATACATATTTGTCTTTCGCAGATCTTTTAATTTGCTAAGTTCTTCAGTAGTTATCATATATTAATATCCAGCAACCATTTTTTATTTAAATTGTTTTTCTTTTCGAGGTTGGGATCAAGAAGTTCAAAACCTTTTCCGATTTTTTTTTCCAACCTTTTCAAACCTCCTACTTTTAAAGAGTCAAGTAGGAAACCAAGCCTCCTAATAGCCGATTTACTTCCTATTTTAAGGACATAATCAATCATTTTCTTTAAATTTAATTCATTTATTGCTCTCTTAAGTGAAATCCTTACTTCTTTAATTCCCCCTGAATACCTTGGAAAAATCAGGGAATCTATTATGGCCTTTTCTTTTTCAGCAATTGTAATCCTCCCAATTGAGGTATAACCAAAAAACTTTTTTTTTGAGAGAGTCACAAATTTAAAATTTTCAATATCTTTAGAGTATTTTGTTGAGACAACAAATATTTTTTTTGGAGTGTTGTCTGAAAACCCATAATAATTAAGAGCGGACCAAAAAGAAATGTAAGAGGGGAAATTTATTTCTGTTGCAATTTCAAATTCGTTTGTTCCCGAAAGAGAAAACTTTCTTTTTCCCACCTTTATCAAGACTTTCTTTTTACTAAGAGACTTAATTATATTATATGCCTTTGTTTTATTCATATTCATGAGGAGGCATAAATTGTTCACACTAAAAACTCTCAAATCTAACTCTTTAAATTTTTCATATACTTCACTTTCAAGTTTGCTCAGATTCATTTTTCCCTTTTGCGATTTTCTTTTATTTTAGTAGTTTATTTACTAATATTAGATAAATTTACTTTTTAAATGTTTCGTGAAATTTTTCATGGAAAATCAAACCTTCCCATGAAGCATATGAATGGGAAGTTCCAATGTTGATTAATTTATTCCAAATAATTTTAATTATTGCTGAATTTGTGTGAATTTTTTAGGTTAGA
>Ga0210043_1001377_pt1 | contig 20438 bp, 32 predicted proteins | sample CryGeymet201501t_FD_183990 | JGI IMG/M metagenome (GOLD analysis project Ga0210043, IMG submission 183990) | Groundwater microbial communities from Crystal Geyser aquifers in Utah, USA - Crystal Geyser metaG 2015-01t (SPAdes) (version 2) | ecosystem: Environmental > Aquatic > Deep subsurface >... | reverse complement strand
CGCGCGCCGTGCGGCCCAGGGGATCGACACGCATTGGTGAGGCAGTGTCATGGGGATTGTGACTGAGACGGCGCCAGCGCGCAAGAACGAAGCCAGCCAGGAGGCCCCGCGCTACGCGGTGTGCCCCGGCGATCGGTTCCTGCTGGTACGCGACGAGTGGTTGACCGACTGGCAGGCGCTCGTTGACGCCGCCCCGCGGACCGAGCCGAGCGAGCAGCACCCCGAGGGGATCCGCTCCTACCGCGGCCAGGCTCCCGCGCTCGCGGCCTTCCTCCACTGTATCGTGGAGGGTGCGGGCGCGGAAGGCGTGTGGACCGATCGGCCGGTGGCTTGCTCCGCGGAACGGCTGGCGCGGTCGCTACCGTGGAGCGTTCGGACGTTCGAGCGCCTGGATACGCGGCGCTACTTCGCGGCGCTGGTCACGATTGAGCGGGGGCGCGCGCTCCCCCGGCGGACCGACCGCAAGCACTTCCACATGGTGCACGAGGGCGTGTTGCGTCGGTTGCTGGCGGAGTGCGGCGCCGACCACTGCGACCGCGCCGACGGTGACGTGCTCGCGGGTGGGTCCGTGCTCAAGGTCTGGGTGCCCGTGGTGCGAATGCTCGGCGCGGCAGCTCGCACGGGCCGTCCGGCCGCCGAGCTGTCGTTGCGGCAGCTCGCGGCCATGGCGCGCGTGTCCATCAAAACGGCGCGCAAGGCGCTGCTGTGGCTCCGCGTCGCGGGGCTCCTCGATGACTCCCGCCCGGCCTCGAAGGGGTTGAGCCGCGTGGAGCCGAGCGGCCCGAAGGACTCCGGCTGGCGCTACCCGGTGCGCGAGGTCTACACGTCCAGCGCGCTCACCCCGGCCCAGGTGACGCCGCCGCGGGCGGCGTTCGTGCTGTCGGCGAAAGTGGCGGCGCTAGTCGAGCTTACGCACGCCGCCGAGGCTGTGGACAACGCGGCCGCGGCTGTGGAGATCGTGGACAACGCGGCCGCGGCTGTGGAGATCCCGGCCGTGGAGGCGGTCGCCGTTCTTCTTGATACCGACAAAGCTCCCCCGTCAGAAGCACAGCGGAGCCCTAGCCCTACGGGCTCTGACCTACGGTCTACGAAAACGCAGCACCGCGCGCGCGCGCGCGGAGGCCGCTCGGTGGAAGCCTCGCCGGCTCCGCCGGCTCAAGGATCGCTCGCTACGCTCGCTGAGGCGGCTGCGCCGCCGAGTGTTGCCCGTGTTCCGAGTGCGGCGCCAACGTCGCCGGTCACGGCGGCTGGCGCCGCCGCCGGCGACACGCCAGACCAGCGACGCGCCGGGCGGCTGAAGAAAGAAGGGGTCGACCGCCTCGCCGGGCGCTTGGTCGAGGCCCTTGGTCGGCCCGACGCATCGCCACTGACGCCGCTACGCGGCCACGAGGCGGACGTGTGGCATTTCCGCACCATCGCACGGCTTGCAGGGTCGTGGGATCGACTCCTGACGATCTGCGAGGTGGAACGGCTGGCGCTCACGGACGCGGACAACGCGGTGAAGTGGTTGGCGAAAACGCTCAAGATGCGCCACGATGCGGGCGAGCTCGACGGCGAGGCGTACACCCCGAGCCGCACGCAAGAACGGCTGGCGAAGCGGGCGGCGTCCGATCCGAGCGTGGCGGAGCCGGCGCGCGCTGCGTGCCACGCGGCGGCGGCGCGGGCGGCGGTGGAGGATGAGGCGCGGGCGCGGGCGGCGGACCCGGAGCGGGCGCGGGCGCTGCGGCTGATGGTGCAGGTGCATGACGTCGCGGTGAGGATCGGCGGGTGGTCGCGGGACGGGCGGCGGGACGCCGACTGGCCGAGTCACGAGCGGGCGCGGACGCTGCGTGACGTGATGGCGTGGGATCGCGAGGCGCGCGGGCTCGGCGCGCTCGATGAGAGCTCCGCGGAGCTCCTCGCCGGTGATGTGGAGTGGATCCGCGGCGAGCTCGCGCTCGCGGTGGTCGACGTGCCGGCGCCGGTGACTGTCGCGCCCGGCGAAACCTCGTTTAAACGCGAAAGCGCGGACGAGGAACGCGAGCGCCGCCGCGAGGCGATGCGGCGCGCGATGGCAGCGCCGCGCGAGCCGGCTCCGGTGGAACTCGTGCCGATGAGGATCGACACCGACGAACGCGAGCGCCGCCGCGAGGCGATGCACACGGCGCTTGCGGCGTGGAAGGCGACGCGGCTCCCGCGGCCCCGGCGGTAGGGTCGGCAGTGGCTCAGTTGACCTGAGACGCGAGCGCCGGCCGCTTGTGCGTACAAGCGGCCGGCGCGTGGGTCTCCCGCAAGGCCTCAGTCGTCGCCGCGGCGGCCCCAGCGTTGGGCGGCGGCCTGTTTGCTCACGCCGCAGGCCGTGCCGATGTCGGCCCACGAAAAGCCCTCGGCGCGGAGGCCGGCGACGGCGACGCGGGTCGCCGCTTCCAGCTCGCCGGCGATGGCGGAGAGCTCCGCGAGGCCTTCGGGGTCGCCACCGGCCGCGCGCACGCCGGCCTTTCGGATGATGCGGCGCATGAAGGCGAGAAATTCGGCGAAGTCGACCTCGCGCCGCGGGCGCTTGCGGCGGAACGGCGGCGGGGTCATTGGATAGGCCTCGGGGTGGTGTTGGCGAGGGTGGCGACGGTCGGGAGGCCTTCGAGGGCGCGCACGAACGCTCGGGCGGCGTGAAGCGCGTTCCAGATCGCCGCGCTCTCGTCGGTAAGCTGGTCGTCGCGGCAGAGACGGACCGAGCGTTGCCACGCGGCTTCAAGGTCCGCGACGGCGCGGAGCGCGTCGCCGGTGAGGCGGGCGCGGTCCATGGCGTGAAGGGTGAGGCGTGCCACGTTCATTCCTCCGGCTGGTGGAAGGCCTCGCCGCAGTGGTCGCAGTGGGCCTCGAAGTCGTCGGACGCGACGCGGACCTTGACCGGCTTCTCACAGTCGCAGATCCAGAGGCGGAGGCGGCTCCCCGAGCCGGTGCCGCGGCTTGTGCCGCCGCGAGCGCCGACGCCTGCTTGGCACGTCTTGAGCTTGGCGCCGTCGCCGCCGGCGCCGTCGCCGAAGATGGTCACGGGGGAGCCGTCGGCCGGCTGCGGGAGCGTCTCGATAGCGGCGGCGAGGTCGCCGGCGAAGCTGGTCAGATCGTAGGTTTGCCCGACCGCCTGAGCTCCGACCAGGCCGAGGCGGGCGCAGGCCGCGCGCCACTGCTTACCGTGTCCGGTGCCGGGGCCGGCGAGGGCGTGGCCGAGCTCGTGGATCGTGGTCCCGGCGAGCTGGAGCGGCCCCGACTGGCCCATCGCGCAGACCTCGCACAACGGACCGTCGCCGAGCTGCCCGCGCCAACGGTCATAGTAGGTCACGCCGCGCGCGCCGGTCTTGGCGCCCGCGCCGTAAACCAGCTTCACGTTGGAGAGGGCGTCACGGTCGGCGGGCGAGAGGCGCGCGGTAGCGAGCGCCGCGACGGCTTGGATATAGGCTTCATGGGTCTGCACGGGGTCGGCTCCGGGTTGGTGGTCTCGCGTTTAAACGCGGTAACGGTGCCGGAATTCACGACCGCCCGCAATCATCTCCCTGAGCCTGAGCCCGACTTCGTAGGCGACCTGGGGCACAACTGCATTGCCGAGGGTACGCAGTCGGTGTACCCGAGCGGGAATCCCATGAGCCACTCGACCCACGCCGGGTTCAGCGGCCCACCAGCGATAGCGTTCAGCGGCGGCGAGTTGCGCTCGTGCTGCGAGGCTGCCCCGTTGTTCTTCGCGTCGTTGCAGGTCGGCGTCGGGAGCATCTTCACGGCCGTTGCGAGGTTGTCCGGCTTCGTTCGGTCCTTGCGCAGCCCCGGTCCCCGCGTCGCGTCGCTCGCGCGCGGACTCGGCAACAGCGATCTCGCCACCGCCGTTGCCAGCCCGTCGCCGCTCGACTTCGACAGCCCCGCCTTGTTGTAGTTCCCGCAGACCGTCGGCGTCGGCCACAGCCCCTTGCTCGCCATCGTGTCGAGGCTCGGCCGCACCGGCCCCACGCGGCCCGCTGACCCGCCCACGTTCGTCCCGCTCCTCGACGCGGCCGGCGTCGGGTAGATAGGCGATGACGAAGAGCCGCCGGCGCAAGTGCGGGGCTCCCACGGCCGCTGCACTGAGCACACCCCATTCCGCATCGTACCCGAGCTCGGCCAGTCCCCCGAGAACGACGTCGAGCCCCCGAACAACGAGGGCTGGCACGTTCTCCACGACGACGAAGCGCGGTCGTAGGTCGCGAACGATGCGGAGGTAATGAAACCAGAGCCCGGACTTGGCGCCGTCGAGCCCGGCTCCGAGCCCGGCGACGGATAGGTCTTGGCACGGGAATCCACCGCAGATGAGGTCGACGGGCGCGAGGTTGCTGGCGTTGGCGTCGGTGACATCGGTAACGGTCCTGTCTGCGGTGGCCCAGTGGCGAGCGAGGATGCGGCGGCAGTAGGGATCGCGCTCGAGCGGTGTCACAGGAGGTGGCCTTGAAGCGCGGCCGGGGAGACCTCGCGGGCGGCCGCGACGATGGCGCCGGGCTCCGGCGCGGGGTCGATGATGCGCTCCAGCGCGGCGGCTCCGATGCGGCCCCAGCGGTGGCACGTCGGCTCGCCTACCTCGTCGGCGAGGGCGGCCGCAAGCGCCGGGCCGCGGAGCTCCGCGGCGAGGTGGGCGACGGCGTGCCGGGCGCGCTCGGCAGCGTTGCGCACGGCCAGCGCCGCGTGCCCGTCGTCGTCTCCGAGCGCAAAGGCGAGATCGTCAGGGTTCCAGCTCACGGGGAGACCTCGGGGGCGGCGGGGGCGGTGGTGGGGGTCGAGGTGGGAAGGGCGGTCAGGGTGGCGAGGTGGGCGGGCTTGAGGTGGGCGAAGGGCTCCGGCTCCTCGACAATCGCGACGCCGGCGGCCTGGAGCTCGGCGCCGAGCTCCGCGGCGGCGCTCACGAGGTCAGACACGCCAAGCGCCGCGCCGACCTGCCGCATACGCGCAAACGGTGCCTTGCCGAGCTCGCACCGGCTCACGATCGATTGCGTGACGCCGGCGCGGTGGGCGACGCTGTCGCGCTCGGTGCCGTCGGTCGTGCCTTGGATCAGCCCGAGCGCGAGACGGGCGCGGATGAGGCACGCCGCTTGAACGTCGCGGGTCGTACACTGCGCCTGGAGCGGGCGCGGCTGGAGCCGCTCGCGCACGGCGGCGTGGCATAGGTTCGCTTGCTCGCTCGGTGCCATCGCTAGCGCATCGTCGTAGAGGCGGACCGCGGAGCCGCGGACGGCTTCAAGGTCGAGGGCGCCGGCGAACAGATCGGCGGAGTCGAGGCGGAGAAGCCAGCGAAGCACGGTCACGGTGTCGCGCGCGTGGCGCACGGGGTCGGGGAGGTGGTTCATGCGTCGGGGTCCTCGTCGTGCCACTGTCGGCGGGGATCGGGGTCAGCGCCGCCCTTGCCGACCACGGCGAGGAGCTCCCGCGCGGACCGGGAAAGGCGGCGCATCGCGTCGGCGGGGGGGCGGAGCCGGGCGGCGGCCTCCCGCCCGGCTTTGATCCGCTTGTTGAAGCACTCCAGGCAGCCCTTGGGGCCGCCCCGGGCGAAGTCGACCACGCACGAGAGGCGGGCGAGCTCGCGGCCGCAGTCGGGACACGTCAATCCTGCTCTCCTGAGCGTATGCAGGTGCAGCGGATGAAGGTCGTATCGTGAACGACCTCAACGGTTAGCCGCGCGTTGGGCCAATCGCATCCCACCTTCAACAGTACCGGAACAGTTACCGACCCGCAATGACTGCCACGCATTCACGCGTTGATTTCCGGCCGCGTCAGGCCCACTGTCGTCACAGCGCACCGGCACTCGGTATGCGCTGGTACTGGCTCCCGCTACGCGGGGCGGGGAGCTGTGCAGGTGACGGCTCGCCGCGCCCGTTCGTGTGAAGAACGGAGGTCAGTGGTAGTCTCACAGCACGTGACCCCGTCTCATCCGACACCCGCCGAGCGCTACGCGCGGAGCGCGCTCGCGCCCGGAACGGTGCTGAAGTACACGCAGCGCTTGAAGGTGTGGCGGGATTGGCTCGACGCGCACGAGGTCGAGCCGTTCGAGGAGCGCGACCGCGCGGCCGATTGGCTCGCCGAGCTCGCCGACGAGGGGCGCTCGTGGACATGGATACGGCAGGCCCTCAACGCGCTCAGGTGGGAATGGGGCCGGCGCGGCTGGAATGACGCGCTCCCGCCGTCCGCGGCCGCGGTCGTCAAGGGAATCAAGCGGAAGCTCCGCGGGCTCGAGGCGCCGACGCCGCCCTTCGAGATCGCCGCGTGGCGCAAAGCGTGCCGGCGCTTGGCGGCCTCTGACACGCTGCGGGATGCGCGAGACCGCGTGATCGCCGTGTTCGGGTTCTTGGCCGCGCTCCGCGTTAGCGATCTGGTAGGGCTCCGCGCCGAGGATGTGAGCGAGGTGGCGGACCCGTCGGGACGCCGCCGCGGGCTACAGCTCATCTTGCGGACGCTCAAGGGCCGCCCCGGCGACGCGGTGACGGTGATTCTGCCCGAGGGTCACGACCTCGCGACCAGCCCGATCGACGCATGGCGCCGCTATCGCGCCTTTCCCGGCGTGGGCGACCATGAGGCCGCGCTTCCTGGCTCGCGGGGGTCGAGTGTGCATCCCGCGCCGCTCACGACCCGAGCACTGCCGAAGATCGCGCGGCGGCTGGCTCGCCTCGGCGGGCAGGACCCGCGCGGGATCTCCGCTCACAGCCTCCGCGCCGGCCTCGCGCACGCGCTCGCGGCGCGTGGCGCGAGCGTCGCCGAGGTCCTTGTCCTCGTCCTCGCCCTTGGCCGCGGCGGCGTCCGCGGCCTTCCTCCAGGCCGCGGGCCGCTGGCATTCGGTCGCCGGCGCGGCGGTCTACCTTCGCACGGCGGAGGCGTGGGAAGCGGCCGCGCCGCTCCGGCTCCTCGACTACTGAGCCGGAGCGGCGCGCGCCTGCCTGCTAGTCCTCGAACGGCTCCGACGGCTCCGAGAGGGCGTGCCGGATCCCGCGGAGCTCGGCGAGGATCCGATGGTCGAGGTTCTGCCGCTCGTGCGCGTTCTCGTCGGTCGGGTTGCCCGTGAGGTGGTGCCACGCGGAGCGCACGCGGGACGTGAGCGGCTCGTCCGACGACGGCGCGTGGTAGAACGGGCGGAAGTTGCGCGGCGGCGTGAGGATGCGGCGGCGCGTGTGGGCCTTGCTCGCCGTCATGGCCGCGATCGCCTTGTCGAACAGCGCGAGGAGCTCCGGCGGGACCGGGAGCGGCGCCGGCTGGAGGGGCGGGGCGTTGAGATGCGCGGCGGCGCTCAGAACCTCGTTGAAGGTGCGCCCCATGGCGTCGACCGTGTTGAGCAGCTCTCGCACGGTGTGCGTAAGCTCGGGGAGGGTGGCGGCGGTGTCGTTGTCCATGTGGTTCTCCGGGGTGCGTCAACGAAGCGTTGACGGTGTTTGGGCGAGGTGGTGGGGAGGAAGGGGGGCGCGCGCCGGGCCACTCCCGGCGCGCGCGTGCGAGTCAGGCGTCAAGCGTCGGGCGTCTGTCGCGAGTCCTCGCGGCCGTTCTCGTCGCCGCAGTCCAGCTCGGGTTGGCGATCGTCGGGGCTTCGGTCAAGGGTGCGGGGGCGAGCGGCCACGGCCAGGTGCGGAAGCTCGGCCAGGGGATCCAGCGATACCAGAGCGCGCGCGCTGCGCTCCGCGCTTGGCGGCGCCAGGCGTAGACGAGGGCGGCGATCATGCGACCTCGCCGAGCCGCGCGACCACGGCATCGGCGCGCCACGCGCGCGAGGCGGCGCAGGCGCGCGGCACGACCACGCCGCCGCGCTGGCGTATCTCCGCGGTGGCGCGGTCGAGGTCGGCCAGGAGGTCGCGGCCGTCGATGTCGAGCGCCGCGGCGAGCTCGCGGAGGGTGGCGACCGTCAGGCCGGGATCGCCGCGCTCCAGCTCGGAGAGCCGCGAGGCGGATAGGCGGAGCTTGGCGGCGATGGCGGTGAGCGAGAGGCGGCGGCCGCGGCGAGCTCGGCGCAGGATGGCGCCGAGGATCTCCGGCTCGGCGACGATGACGCCGCCGAGGTCTTGCGGTCTGCCGCTGCCGCTCACAGGAGCTCCGCGCGGAGCGTGCGACCGAGGCCCAACAGCGCGCCGAGGTCAGCGACGGGGAGCCCGGCGCCGGGCGTTGCGCACTCGCCGCAGGCGTCGCCGGTCTCGTGCTCGCGGCGGTTCAGCGGTGCGTTGCAGTAGATGCAGCGCACGGCCGGCTTGGCCGTCTCGCGGCGCTCGCGCCAGGGGTGCGATGGGGCCGGGGCGGTCATACGCCAGCCCGCTTGATCAGGTAGTGGGCGAGGAACGCGACGGTGCCGAGAACAGCGACCCCGCCGACGATACCCGCGGCGAGGATGGCCCACCCGGCGGCGTCGGGGTCGCCAGCTTTGCCGGTGTGGGCGACTCCCTTTGCGTCGTAGGGCACGAACGTTCCGTCAGGGTACAGAGCGCCGTTCACTTTCGCCGCCGCCCGAGCACGAGGCCCAGCCCGAAGGCGGCGAGCCCGCCGACGAACGCGCCGACCTTCCACCGCTGCTGCGAGCTGTCGAGCTCCGCAACCCGGTCGTTGAGCACGCGGATCGTGCTCACGTAGCCGGCTCCCGCGTCCTCGGCGGTGGGGTCGGTGACTCCAAAGCTGTAGTCGGTTCCCACGTTGGCTTTCATGGCGGGTCTACTCCTTGCGGCGGAGAAAGGCCGCCGCGGCAGCGCCGAGGGTGAGGAGCCCGCCGACGAGGAACACCCACGTTGGAACGCCGGCGGTCGTCTTCTTGAGGCTCGCGACGATCTTCGCGGTCGTCGCGGGCTTGGCGGGGGGCGTGGCGGGGGGCGTGGCGCTCGGCTTGCTGGCGCTCGGCTTGCTGGCGCTCGGCTTGCTCGTCGAGCTCGGCTTGCTCGTCGACTCCGGCGGGGGCTTGGGGGCCGGCGTCGGGGGTCCCGGCCAGCCGTCCACCGCGCGCCCGGTGGACCAATCCCACGCGTGCCACACGCCGTGCTCGTCCAGCATGGTGTCGACGGTCACGACGAAGCCGCGATCGTTCGTGTACTCGATAGAGCCCCAATCGCCGGCGGCGGCGGCCATAGGTCAGCCCTCCCCGCGGGCGGCGGCGTTGCGGCGGCGCGTGGCCCAGGCCTTGCGCGCACGCAGGGAGCGTTTCGCGGCCTCGGTCGCGGGCTCGGGCTCGGTCTCGGGCTCGGGCTCGGGCTCGGGGTCCGCGGCGAGGCCGAAGCGAATGAGGAGGGCGGGGGCGAGTCCGCTGTGCGCCATGGTCGATTTCGTGCGCATGGTGACGACCTCGAGGAGCTAGGGGAGGCGGGCGGCGTAGCGTCGCCACGCCCGCCCGTCGCCGGCGATGACGGCGAGGCGGGCGCGGCGGACGGTGAGCGGCGCCGACCGAAGTGGAACGCGGGCGAGTGCCACGCGGAGAGCGTGTCTGCCGCTCACGGGCGCCACCGCCACGCGGCGAGCTCGGCGCCGGCGTCGGCCGCTTGCTTGCGCGTGCCCACACCGAAGCGCCAGCGCGCGAGGGTGGCGGCCGCCGCGGACGCCGACGCCTGGATCCCGGTGTGACCGGGCGGGAGCCTGCGCGCGGACGGCGCGTTGAAGTCCAGCGCGGCTTGGCCGGCGGTCGCCTTGCGGCGCGCTCCGGTCTCGCTACGGTCCGCGAACAGACCCGACATGAGGCGATGCATCCTACCGCCCTCCCCCGCCACCGCTCGCGGACGGCGGCCCGTGCCAAGTGACCGAGACGGCGTAGGGCACCTTCGCGCCGGTGCTGCCCGACTGGAACGCGGCCCAGACCTCCACCGACTCGACCCCCGCGGTGAACACGATCTTGGAGGTCGGAGCGATCGCGCTGAGGTTGGCCGAGTTGATGGACTCGCCCGCGGCCATGCCGCCGGGGCCGGCGGCGCGCACGACCACGAAGAGATCCCGCGCGTCAGCCTCCGCGGAGCCGGCGAACGCATCATCAGCGGCAGCCGCGGCCGCAAAGCGCTCGATGCGCACGGTGCAGCCGGTGTTGTCGCCGGGGGCGATGATGGTGGTAGACCGCTCGCTCGGGGAGCCGGACGCCAGCGCGGCAGCGGTCCCGGCGGCGGTGAGCGGCGCCGCGACGAACGGGCGGCGCTCGGCCATCCGCGAGTGCGGGCCGGGGCCGTCCGAAAGCGTGATCTGCATCGGCCACGAACACGCCGTCCAGTAGTGCTGGTCGGGGCCGGATTCGCGCTGGAGCGCGTGCGGCCAGAGCCACTGGAGCACGACGGCGACATAGCGCGCGCCGCCGGCGAGGGTGGCGAGGTCGAGCCCGGCGACGCCGTGACGCATGAGCTCGGGGCCGAGGTCGCCGAGGTAATGCGTATGAGTCAGGAGCGCTTGGGCGATGCGGTCGGCGGGCGGGCCGTCGCCGATGACGCCGGCGGGAGCGTAGGGGCTTTGCAGCGGGTAGGGGCCGCCGAAGGCCGCGACGCCTTGGGAGATGGCGTAGCCATCCGCCACGATGTAACCCGACTCGACGCCGCCGACCGCGAGCGCCGCCGCGTCGGCCGCGTCCACCGCGACGGTAACGGAGCTCTCGCCGGTCAGGGCGTTGACGGCGTTGACCACGTCTTGAAGCGTGGAGACGATCGCGCTTCCCGCGTCGGTCTCCAGATCCACCGTGATGACGCCGGATCCGGGGTCGAGGGTGACGGCCAGGGCCGAGCTCGGGGCGCCGGGATCGACCTGCGCGAGATTGCGCCAGGGCGCCGTGGCCGTCAGGGTGAGGAGCTCGCCGCCGGCTCCGGCCGCCAGCGTGGTCGCGGGCGGCGACGGGGACAGGGCGCCCAGCGCATCGAGCGATTGCAGCCGCGTGACGTGGACCGCGAGGATCGCGCGGTCGGTGGTCTCGCCCGCGACGCCTAAGCTCGGCACGAGCACGAGGTGTGCGCCGGTGGGGGCGCGCTTGGCGCCATAGATGGCGTTGGCTTCCTCGTCGGGGGCGCAGGGGTCGAGGTCGAGGAGACCGGAGCGCCACGCGCCCGACGCGCCCCACTGCGCGCCGTCGCCACGCTGGATCGCGTGGTCGCCGCCAACCCAGACCGTTTCGCGTTGTCGGAGCATCAGGACACCTTGACCGTGGGGGGGAGGGCGCGCGGGTCGACGACGATCCGAATGTCGGTGCGCACCAGCTCGGCGAAGCCCTCGAAGGCCTCGGCGATGAGGGTGCGGCCGGCGCCGAGGAGCGCCGGGAGGAACGGTGCGAGCACGTCGTGCCACGGCTCGGGGAGGCTGTTGACCGCGGCGCGGAGCGCCGTCTCGCCGCGGGTGAGGGCGTCGGTCGAGGCCTTCGCCGCGAGCTCGGCCATGAGCTCGGCGGGGCTCACGCGACACCCCGGCGGGCGCGGCGTCGGGCGGTGTGCTCGGTGCGCACCGTCTCGATGTGCTCGGCGCATCGGTCGGCCGAGAGCACGGCATCCCGTAGCGCACGACCCGGCCACGAAAGCGGGCTTGGGGCGTGTTTGGTGCTGCGGTAGTGGTCGAGGTCGGAGGCGAGCGATTGCGCACGGTCGTGGAGCTCGCGGAGCGTGGAGCGGGCGCCGCCGGTCTCGGTCCGCTTGGTGAATAGCCCGGCCATGACGAACGGCAGCGAGGCGAATAGCGTAGGCGTTCCGGTGTGTTGCGCGGGCGTCAACGTGTCGTTGACGGCGCTCGGTCCGGTGGTGTTGTCGTCGGGGGTCGGGGAGGGCGCCGGCTCCGGGGTGGCGAACGGCCACGCGCCGGTGCCGTCGTCGGCGGGGCAGAACAGGTGCCCCTCGTCGATCAGGCAGTTGGGCGCGACCTCGATAGGACACGCGCCGGGGTAGTCGAGGAGCGGGAAGGCGCGGGAGTCGACCGTTGCGCTCACGGCACACGGCGGGCCGGGGTGGAGCTCCAGCGTCACGGTTGCATCGACCGCGGGCCGCAGGGTGCCGCAGGCGGAGAGGCTGCCGACGCCGACCGAGCCGAGCACGAGGAGCACGGGTAGCACGATCGCGGCGAGGGTGCCGCCGGTGCCGCCGCCCTTCCATCCGCCGTTGATCAGGTACTCGATGAAGCTCCACAGGTTCGTGGCTCCGACGATGGCGAGCGCGGTGAAGGCGGCCTCGTCGGGGATGCCCTTGGCGGCGCTGAAGATCAGCCCGCAGAGCGCGCCGACGACGGACGCGAGGATCTTCTTGATGGGGGTCGGTGCGGTGGTATCGGGAGGCATGGTGCTAGCTCCAAATGTCGTTTAAACGCGAAAGGTCAGCGGGCGAGGAGGCGCCCCGCGAGGCGGGCGAGGGTCCAGACGGTGAAGGTCGCGACGGTGGCGCCGGCGCCGAAGGCGAGGCCGGCGCGCCAGGAGGTGTCCCGCACCGCGGCGCGCACGGGGGGAGCGTCGAGGGTCCCGGCGACGACGCCGCCGAGGAGGTAGCGGCCGGCGGCGTCGCCGACGGTCGAGAGCACGGTGTTTGCGTCCATCAGAATCCCCGTGCGGCCTTCGCGGCCGCCGTGAAGTGGCGCACCGGCCACGTGGAGAGCCGCGCGCCGCCGAACCACTCGATCCCCGCGGGGCGGTGCTCGGCGATGAGGTCGAGGAGCGTTGCGAGGGTGGGCGAGCCGGGGCGGCCCGGGATGAAGGTCGTAGGATGAAACTCGGCGATCCCGAGCTCGCGCCCGCGGCCGATGCGCTCCGCCCACACGCGCCGAAGAAGGGCGTCAGTCGCGGCGCCGGGCGGGAGGAGCTCGCCGCCGCGGCCGATCCCGTAGAGCATCGGCGCGAATGCGTGGACCAGCGGCGCGGTCTTCTCGTCGAGGAGCGCCGTCTTTCCTTGGTGAATGATCCGGCCGCCCCACTCGGCGCGCAGATCGCGTAGCAGCGCCGCGTATCGGCGCCGGCCGGCGCTGCTGTCGGCTTCGCGCTCGGGGTCGGGGTGGACCGACGGCAGCGGCGGCCCGCCGTCGGGGGGGCGCGTACAGACCTCGATGATCCGCGCCGTCTCGCGCTTCGCCTCGGCATCGCTGGCGAGGTAGAGATAGCACCAGGCGGAGCGCTCCGCGTGCGGAAGCGCCGCCCAGAGCGAAGCCCCGCCGGCGATGATGTCGGCACCGGGCACGCCGTCGCGATCGCCCATGATCTGCGGGCTCGCCACGTCGATGCAGCGGGCCGCGGCGGCGTCGTCCACCTGCGCGCCGCCGAAGCCCGACAACGTGTGACGGAGCCGCGTGGCACGCAGCACCGCGGCGGCGGCCGCCGCCCCGATTCCCATACCGACGAGGAAGCTCCGCACGGGGCTAGACTCCTTGCGCGCCGAGGCAGATCCAGCCGTGGAGCCCGACTTGGACGGACGCGGAGGCGCTCGCGAGCCCGGTAGTGCCGGAGAGGTTGAAGACGATCCCGCGCTGCGAGGTGAGCCACGCGGGCACGTAGAGCGGGCGTGCGCTGATGCCGTTCTCCGGGTCGGGCACCAGCGAGAGGTTCAGCCCGGCGTTGTCCGACCCGACGAGGTAGGCGCCGGCGGATCCGTCGTAGCGGATGGACAGCGCGAGATCGCTCCGCGCGTCGCCGGAGTCGCTCAGAGCGTGGGTCGCCTCGATGTGCTCTACGATGATGACGCCGCCCCGGGCCGGCTTCCACGCGGCCGGGCTCGGCTGCGCCTTGGTCAGCTCGTAGGACTCGTGCCACGGGTTGATCGTGATGTTGTCGGGGTCCGTGTTGGGCGGGTAGAACTGCCCGAGCACGTAGGCCATGATCCGCTCGAGGCGGGCATGCGGATCGAAGTAGGGGAGCGGCGGTGCGGCGGCGTTCACGGGCGGGCCTCGGGGGCGAGGGGTGAGGGGGGGAGCTCCGCCGCGTGCGGCGGAGCTCCCCGAGGAAGGACGAGGGACCGCGGACTAGCGGCGCGCGTCGCGCTCGTCCTCGAAGCGGGTGCAGTGGATCAGCCCGTCGATGATGTAGCTGATGGCGTTTCCCAACCCCGCGAGCGCACGCGGCGCCTTGACCGTGATCTCGATGGGCGAGCCCTTGCCGACCTCGATACCGCGCAGCGGCTGGCCGTTGTCGTCGAGCACGTCGAAGGCCTTGGGGGGGACCTCGATCCCGGTGTCGCGGCGGCTGCGGTACTCGCCGACGGTGCCGAGCGGGTACTTGCGGTTGGTGCCGAGCGCCAGCGTCATGTGGAGGTTCTCGGCGACCTCGGCGCGCTCCGCCTCGGTGATGGCGACGGCGCCCACCTTGCGGATCGAGAGCTCGGAGGCCTCCAGCAAGAAGGCCTGGGTCTGCGGGGTGAGGCCGCCGCCAAAGGTCTGTTCCTCCTCGGTGCAGGCGATCCCGCAGTAGGTGGAGGCGCCGATCGCGTCCTTGAAGACGCGGAACAGCTCCGCGTTGGCCGCGACCGAGCCATCGGCCTCCGAGGTGAGCAGGCACTTGAAGCGGATGGGCTCGTTGCGGGTGATGATCGTTTTGGGCATGTCGAAACTCCTGGGAGGGGCGGGGGCGCGCCGCGCCCCCCGAAGGGTCAGGAAGGGGTGAGGCCGTGCGCCGTGCGCTACGCGGCGAAGCCGTAGGCGCGCGACGGGACGGCCGCCGCCGGGCCGAAGCGGTGGGGGAGGCGCGCGACGACGGACGAGATGTGACGCGGGCGCGGGTCGTAGGGCATGGAGCCCAGGGGGCGGGCGTAGAGCCCGACCTCGCCGGTCTTCTTGTCCTTGTCCTTGTCCTCGTCCTCGCCCTTGGCCGCGGCGGCGTCCGCGGCCTTCTTCGCGCGGAAGGCCTCGAACTTGGTCAGCGCCGCGGCGCCGAGGATGGCCCCGCCGGCGCCGAGCGCGGCCGCGCCGGCCACGGGGTAGCCCGCGGCGGCGAGACCGACGCCGGCGGCGGCGGTCCCGACGCCGAGCCCGGCCATGGGGCCGAGCCCGGTCATGCCGAGCTTGGCCGAGGCGACGGTGGTAAGCACCATCGCGCCGAAGCCGACCGAGCTGGCGGCGAGGATCTCCGCCAGCCCGAAGCCCTCCGGGTTCTTGCGGGCGGTGCTGCTGCGGCCGCGGCTGCGGCTGCTGCCGCGGGTCTTCTTGAAGCGGCCCTTACTGTCGCGGCCGAGCCGGGCGGCGTTGCGGCGGGCGGCGGTGCGCGCCGAGCCGTTGGGGCGCGGCTTGCTCGCGCTCGCGGCGCGCGGCTTGCGCGCCGCCGGGCGGCGCGGCTTGGCGGCCGGCTTCTTGGCCGGGGGGTTCGCGCGGGGCTTGCGGCTCCCGCCACGGGGCAGGAACTTGCCGGTTTTCTTGTCGCGGCGGGGGGTCGTCATGGTCAGCCTCCACAAAGGAAGTCGCCCGAGGTGAGCGGGCATAGGTGAGCGCCGGGGGCGGCGAGGATGACGGCGGCGCCGTCGGGGGTGACTGCCACGCGCGTCTTGCGGACTTCGTGACGCCAGAGGTCGCCGCCGGGCTTGCGCACGGGCGGCGTGGAGGGATCGCGGCGGTAGCGGAGCGCTGCCGGGCGATAGGTGCGGGTGCCGGGCGGGAGCGCGGAGGCGTCAAAGACGCGGCCGCGCGTCAGCTCGCGGACGGTGGGCGAGGTCTCCAGCGCGCCATCGACCACGCCCATTGCGCCGGCGACGCGCACGAGGCGGCCCGACGGCAGCTCGATGTGTTCGAGGTCGCCGATCCAGCGGCGGCCCTTGGGGCCGAGTCCGACCTCGGAGGCGGCGCCGTAGAGGCGCGCCATGAATCCCGCGGGAGTCATGCGCGATTGCCTCCCCACTTCCTCGCGGCCCAGGCGGCGAATCCGAGGCCCAGGGCGCCGAGGAAGATCCAGCCCCACGGGGGGCCGCTACCGTTGGCGCCGAGCTCGCCGAGCGCCTTGAGCGCATAGTCCTTGCGTTGGTCCTCGGGGAGCTTGTCGAGGTTGGCGACGTGGGCCTTGGTCTGCGCCTCGATGCGGGCGAGGTCGACGCGCTCCCCTTGGGTCAGGACGTAGGCCCCGGCGCCGGCGAGGATGATGGTGGTCAGGAGCTTCGAGCCCTTCGCGACCGCGCGGAGCTTCGGGACCGCGCGCTTGCCGAGGCGGCCCGCCTCGCGCAAGAGGCCGCCGATCCCGCCGACCTCGGTGGAGCCGTAGCGGGCGGCCACGGCATCGCCGAGCGCTACCGCGTCGGTGGCGAGCTCCTCCGCTCCGGCCATGCCGGCGGAGTGGGCTAGCGCGGCCGTCGCGACCGCGCCGCCGAGCGTATCCCACACGCGGTCAAGGTCGGTCAGGAGGGCGAGGGAGTCAGGCGTATCAGGCATGACGGCTCCGGCGGAACAGGGGCGGGAGGATGAGCGCGGCGCACACGGCGCTAGGCACGCCGATTACCAGCCAGCGCACCCATGGGCGGGCGGGGCGGGCGGGGGCCGCGGCCGGCGCCGAGGCACCGGCCGCGGGCGCGGAGGAAGGCGGAGCGGCGGGAGAAGCACCCGCGGACGCGGGCGCGGTGGGATCGTCGGGGAGCGCGTAATCAACGGCGGCGTTGGCGTAGCCGAAGGCGGCCGCGGCGAGGCTCGCCGGGCCGACGATGGACGACACGGCGCCTTGCCCCGGCAGGAGCCCGAAGGTGCGCCAGATTGACGAGATCCCGGGCTTGATGGCGCCGAAGTAGCGCCGCTCCAGAAAGCCGAGGGCGGCCTCGGTCGAGGCGATCGCCTGTTGGCCCATGAGCTTTTCGACGGCGCCGGCGCCGGCGATGAGTCGGGAGCGCTCAAGCCCGGTGTAGGTGGTGGCGTGCGCGCGGAGCTCCGCGATGCGGCGCTGATAGAGGGGGAGCGCCCAGCTGGGGATCGGGCTCGTCGCCCACGCGGTCTGTTCCTCGGTGGTGCCGTCGAGCGGACCCGCCAGGAGCTCGCTTACGAAGTACGCATCGACGGCGAAGCTTAGGCCGGCGATGATGGCGCCGCCGGCGGATGACGCGATCGCGACCTCCAGGGCGGAGAGGCCCCACGCGACCGCGGCCGCGAGCAACGGGAGAAAGCCGGTCTCGCGCGCCGGTGCGAACGGCGCGGCCATGGCGGCGGCGGGGGTCATGCGGCCTCCCGTCGGCGAGACAGTGCGACGCCGATCGCGATGGCGACGCCGAGCCCGGCGCCGGCCCACAGCATCTTGCGGAGGCTCGGCCCGCCGGCGATGAGCTGTTGCGCTTCGGGGTCGCCGGCCTCGCCGCGGCGCACGACCTCCTGTTGCGCGGAGGGGTTACCGGCCTTCGCCTCGGCGATCACGCGCTTGGTGGAGGCGAGCGACCAGCCGACCAGCGCGGGCGCGCCGGTCTTCTCGTTGCCCCACTTCACGACGGCGGTACGCGCGACGGTGTTGAGGAGGCGCGCGATCCCGGCGATGTCCTCAACCGACATGAGCGCCAACACACGGTGGCCGCCCTTCGTGGTCTGCATGAAGGGAAAGAAGGACTCGTAAGGCTGCGAGGTGGGCCAGCCCGCCTTGGAGAGCGGCTTAACCGGGTAGACACCCCACTTCGGATCCCACGGGTGGTAATCGCCCTCTTGCGCGGGGACGTTGAGCCAAGGGCCGCTCCACATGGACCCGAGCCGAAACGAGGTGTCCTTGCCTTGCGGCTGGTCGTAGATGATCAGGCCGTCGGAATCGACGTAGCGGAGATGACCGCCGGGCGCTGCGGTGCGCAGGAAAGGGCACCAGTCCGCGGGGCGGCCTGCCTTGTCCCAATCGTCGAGGATGAGCCGCCCGAGCGATTCATAGAAGGGATCGAGGTCGGCCGGCGGCATGGACCACGGGATCTCGACGTTGCCCCAGATGTCAAAGGCGCCGTTCGCGTAGCTACCATCCGAGCTCGGGCCGCCGTCAATGTCGATCCAGCGGCCGTTGGCGCCACGGGCGATCCCCATCCATCCGTCAATGTACTTGCCGACGATGGCGGCCGCGGCGCCGATGACCGGGCCGCCGAGGGCGGTAGCGACGCCGCCACCGATTGCACCGACGGCCACGGCGCCGACCTCGGTGCGATTGCCGAGGAGCCGGGCGAACGTGCGCGCCGGCTCCGCCAGGGTGAGCGGCGGTCGGGCGGGAGTCGCCGGCGGCGCGGGCGGGGCGAGCGGCGGACGGCGACGCACGACCGGCGGCGCCGGCGCTACGCGCTGCGTCACGGCGGGGCGGTCGCCGATGCGACCGGAGGCCCCGCGGGGCGCCGCCCCGATTTCCCACACGGCCACTACGCGGACCGCCGACGCCAGAGCACGACGCTGCCGACGACGATCGCGACCACGGCGGCGCCACCGACGACCCACGGCACCCAGGCCTTGCGCTTGGCGGCGGCGGCGGCGGCCTGAAGCTTGGCGAGCGCCTCCGCGGATGCGTCGGGCGTCGCGGTGGTGGTGGTGGTGGTCGGTAGCTCCGAGGTCTTCTCGGTCTTCTTGTCCTCTTTGCCGAAGGTGTCCCCGAGGAAGTTGAAGCCGGCCTCCGCGATCCGCGTCCAGTCCGGGTCGTTCGAGCTCCCGCCGCCGCTGTCGCTGTCGCTCTCCGAGTCGAGGTTGAGCGCGCTCCAGTCCACTTCGAGCGGATTAGGCCGCGGTTGCGGGGCGATGCGCGAGGAGAAGCGGGGCAGGGTGGCAGAGCGATTCATGAGGCCTCGGCGGGGTTAGGGGGGTCGCGCCGAGATCGCGGGGATCTGCGACGCGACCGGGGGAGAACCAGCCAGCCCGTCTATCGTCGTTGCAATCGCCTCGGGGTTGCAACCGGAAAGCCTTGTGATACCGAATAGATGAGAATAAATGCAATTAAGATGCAAAGGCAATCCGATTAGAAGCGATTACCCGGCCCTTGTTCGGATAACCCACCCTATGGCAACATATATGGCACCAGCGCCCCACCGTCTCGGAGGCCCCAAAGTGACGAACGCGACCCTTCCCGACCTGATAACCGAGCCCGTACACGCCGATCTCGTGCCGCCGATCCGGCTCGAACGCACCCGCGATGGTGAGAGCTGCGGCCAGGGCGGCTCGGGTAAGTGGTTCACGGTCGCGACGTTCGGGTCACCGCCCACGGATGACGCCATCATCGCGGCGTTCGGTGGCGGCCACTTCCGGCTTGTCGATGCGAACGGTAAGAAGGTCCTCCGGCCGCTCCTCGCTCCGGTCAAGCCCGTGGGCGCGCTCCGCGATTCGTTCGCGCGCTACCGCGACCGTGAGGCCTCCGAGAGCGCGGCGGTGGAGGTGGTCGCCGAGCTCCGTACCGAGCTCGCCACGGTCCGCGCGGAGCTCGCCACGTTCCGCGACCGCGCCGCGGAGTTGGAGCGCCGCGACGCGGAGCGCGAACGGGACTTCGAGGAGATGCGGACCGAATACGCGGCCTCCATCGCGGAGATGGAGACCGCGCGGGAGAATCCGCCGGCCGATCCGATGACGGCGCTCCTGTCGCAGATCGAAGCCTTCGCGGCCACGCAAGCGCGTATGACCAAGCTCGCCGCGGTGTTCTCGCCGCAGGCCCCGGCGGCGCCGCCGCGGCCGAGCGCGCTGGAGCTCGCACTCCCGGGGCTCCTCAACCACTTCGGGCCGGTGGTCGCGCAGCGGCTCGGCGGCGGCCCGCCGGCGGCGGCTCCGGCCGCTGCGGGCAAGCTCAAGCACGACTGGAGCGAGCTGGAGGCCGCCGGGCTCTCGCCGGAGGATGTGCTGGCGCTCGCGAACAGCCTCCCGGGCGCCGCCGAGGCCGCCTAATGCGGCTGGCGTGGGGCCTCGGTGCCATCGCGGTGCTGCTGTTGTGGCGGGGCCGCGGTGGCGGTGTGCGGCGGGCGTGGTCGTGGAGCCTTGACCCGCTCGCCGAGGCCGCCGAGGTCGCCGCGCGTGGAGCTCGCCGCGACGTGCGCGACCCGATGACGCGGCTTCGCGCGATGGGGGCGTTGAAGCCGCACGTGGCGGCGCTGCGGGATGAGGCCGGCGGCGTCCTCGATGACGACGCCGGGACGTGGCTCCCCGAGGCGCTCCAGCGGTGGGCGCGTACCATCGTCCACATTCGGGAGCCGATCGACGTGGGCGGAGAGCAGTCCTTCGCGGCGTGGCTCACGCACCATCTTGGCGCGGCAGACTGTGACTGTCTCGCGCGCGCGGTGGCGACGTGGGCGCGGGCCTTCGGGGCGCGGGCGCGGATCGGCGTGGCCGAGGTCGGCGACGGTGGCGCGCACGCGGTGTGCGCCGTGTCGTGCGGCTGGGATGCCGGCGCGGCGGACCGCGGCTGGCTCGTCGTTGACCGGGCGGCCCCCGGTCTCGCGCCGCCCGACTTCGGCCGCGGGGTCTGGGTCGAGGTCTGAGACGTGAAGGGCCGCACGGCGTTCGCGCGCCGTGCGGCCCAGGGGATCGACACGCATTGGTGAGGCAGTGTCATGGGGATTGTGACTGAGACGGCGCCAGCGCGCAAGAACGAAGCCAGCCAGGAGGCCCCGCGCTACGCGGTGTGCCCA
>Ga0210043_1001375_pt1 | contig 20449 bp, 14 predicted proteins | sample CryGeymet201501t_FD_183990 | JGI IMG/M metagenome (GOLD analysis project Ga0210043, IMG submission 183990) | Groundwater microbial communities from Crystal Geyser aquifers in Utah, USA - Crystal Geyser metaG 2015-01t (SPAdes) (version 2) | ecosystem: Environmental > Aquatic > Deep subsurface >... | reverse complement strand
GATATACGTGATGCAGTGGAAACAGCAGTGGCACTTGCGGGAAATTATTTTTTGCCGGGTTCTAGTGCACTTACATCAAAATGGGTGAGTAAGGGGTCACAAAAGAACTTGAACTCGGATGCGGGGAAGATTGCCCAAATAGGGACAGCTGGAGCCGGGGCGTACAACGGGAATCTGGCAAATTACGGAAAAACCTATGATGCGATCACAGGGGCTGGCGGCGGGACTGGTGGCGGAACAGCGGGAGAAGTCGCCACATACACAGCTAGGCAAAAAGCGCAAGACGCTATGCTACTCTATGCTATAATGGGTGGTGGCGGTGGCGGTGGCGGTGATGCCCCGCCACCACCACAGATGGCTGATATCCCAGCCCCTCCAGAGAATTTATCCTATTTACCGGATTTATCAGCGAAAGCCCTTGCTGCACAAGGGAAGAAGAGGGGGCGTGCTTCAACCCTAAAATCTAATCAGTCTGGCCAAGAATCTTTGGGTGGGAATATCAACAGAAAGACTTTAGTGGGATTATAATATGGCCCAAGAAACCGAACGCGAACGGCTGGAAAAACTCTACTCATGGCTTGATGTAGAGCGTGGAACGTTTTTGTCCCATTGGCGGGATTTAGCCGACCACACGTTGCCGCGCAGGTTACGTTTATCAACTTCCGACGTCAACAGGGGGGACAAACGTAACACGAAGATTGTGGATTCAACAGCCACCCTCGCGGTTCGTACCTTAAAATCCGGAATGATGGCTGGTATCACTAGCCCGGCTCGCCCATGGATGCGCCTTGTCACTCCTGACCCCGATTTGAACGAGCGCCGGGATGTGCGTGACTGGTTACATTTAATCACGCAACGCATGCACACCATATTCCTACGGTCAAATTTATATAATGCATTACCAACGCTGTACGGCGATCAGGGAGTATTTGGCACTGGGGCCATGGCCGCGCTTGATGACGTACACGATGTGGCCCGCTTTCAGTCGATTCCGGTAGGCTCATATTTGATGGCGATAAATGATCGTGGAATAATTGACACATTTATTCGCGACATCCCAATGACGGTGCGTCAAGTTGTGCGTCAATTCGTAAATATGAAAACCCCGGAGAGTAAGCGATGGGATAACGTGTCACTCACGGTAAGAAATTTGTATGATACCGGGAATTTAGATGCGCAGGTGTGGGTGGCGCAAGCCATTACTTCTAACGATGATTATAATTCTACCTTAATCGGTCAGGGTCGGAAAAAGTATCGGTCTGTGTATTATGAAAGAACTTCCGATGACCATGACAGGTTATTGAAGGTTTCCGGGTACGATGATTTCCCCATCCTAGTCCCGCGTTGGGATGTGGCAGCGGGCGATGTATATGGCACAGCGTGCCCCGGAATGGATGCGTTGGGGGACATTAAAGCCTTGCAATTGATGCAACGCCGCAAGGCTGAGGCGGTAGAAAAGATGGTGCGCCCTCCGATGGTTGGCCCGTCGTCTTTACGCACCGCGAAGGCATCAATCCTTCCGGGGGACATTACGTTCATTGATGTGCGTGAGGGGCAACAGAAATTTCAACCTCTGTATGAGGTGAATCCAAGGGTAGCCGAGTTGGTGGGTGATATTAAAGAGCATCAGGCGCGGATTTCCCGAACATTCTACGAGGACTTGTTCCTTATGTTGTCGCAGTCCGACCGGCGGGAAATCACAGCCCGCGAGGTTGATGAGAGGCATGAGGAGAAGTTGTTGATGCTTGGCCCAACACTTGAGCGCGAGAATGATGAATTGCTTGACCCGTTGATCTCACGGGTGTTTAATATCATGGAACGTAGGGGTATGGTCCCCCCAGCGCCGGAAGTTTTGCAGGAGCAGACGATCAAGGTCGAATATATCTCGATCATGGCACAGGCCCAAAAGATGGTGGCCATGTCGGGATTGGAGAGGTTTGCCAGTTTTGTTGGAAACATGGCGCAAGCGATGCCCACCGCGCTGGATAAAATTGACAGCGACAACATGGTGGATGAGTATGCTGAAATGACTGGTGTATCACCACGAATTTTACGCACGGATGAACAAGCGGCTGACTTCCGTCAGAAGCGTGATCAGGCGGCGCAAGAAAAAGCGCAAGCCGAGAATCAGGCGCTGGCGGCACAGGCACAGCGCGATCAATCACAGGCGCAGATGAATGGCGCAAACCTTCAACAACAGATGGGGTTATAATATGGCTGAAGAAAAAGTAAGTATGAAGATAGTCCCAAAGGCGCACGACTCTGAACCGGCCACCCTCGACGGGGATGCTCTATACCCGTACGGGTTGCGCATCACACTGAATTCCGAGGCATTGAAGGCTTTGGGGTTGGATAGGCTGCCCGCAGTGGGTTCAGTTATGTGCATTGAAGCCGATGTGAAGGTTATTGGTGCTCGCTCTAATGAAGAAACAGACGGGGTTGAAAATAGTGTGGAATTGCAGATAACCGATATGGTGTTTTGCAACCCGGCTGAGGAAGATAAGAAGAAAGACGCGGCGGGGGTGTTATATGGCGCGTGATGAAAGAAAACCACGTAATGCCGCAGATGAAGATCAAGTAAGGCGGGATACAGAACGTGCAAAGTCCTTGCGTGAGAGAGAGCTCAATGATATAATCATGATATTGGATAGCCCTGCAGGGGAAAGATTTTTATGGCGCTTGCTGGGGCACTGTGGTACGTTTGAAAGTATCTGGGAACCAAGCGCCAAAATTCACTATCTATCAGGAAAACAAGATGTAGGACATTTCCTGATGGCAGAGATTGTTGAAGCCAAGCCAGAGGCTCTGGTTAAGATGATGAAGCAAAACGGCAATTTAACTTAAGGGAGGACCAAATGCCACCAGAAGAGACACCAGCCCCGGCCCCAGCACCCGCGCAAGCCCCGGCCCCAGCAGCAATTCCGGAATCGATTCCAGCCCCAGCACCCGCAACGGCCCCGGAATCGGCACCAGCGCCCACTCCGGCGGAACCAGTGAAATATGATCTCAAGTTGCCGGAGGAAGGCTATTTTGACCCGGAAGTAGTAAATCGGGTTGCAGAAATGGCCAAACGGTTGAACTTAAAGTCTGAGGATGCTCAAGGCATTCTGGACGCCTCGGTCAATGAGGTAACAGAGTTCGCGAAAAACATGGACGCTGGTATGGAGGCGGCAAAAGTTGAGTGGGCAAAGTATGTGGCCTCTGATAAAGAAATTGGTGGGGAGGCCCTCTCACAGAGCAAGGAATTGGCAAAGGCAGTATTAACCAAGTTCGGGACCGAGGGACTTATCAAAGACCTCGAAAGAACGGGTTTAGGAAATCACCCTGAAATGTTGCGCCTATTGTCGCGAATTGGCCGCTCCATGAAGGAAGATGATTTCATTGCTGGCGGAAGCAATTCCGGAGGAAACAAAAACGATATGGACGCGGCATCGCGTCTGTATGACAATCCAAGTTCCAAAACGTTATAAAGGAGAACCAAAATGAAACAGGTAATTGAAAAGTATGTTGGTTGGCCGCAGTTGCTGCTGATCATTGTTGGTGTGGCGTTGGCCATCATGGCGTCGCATGGCATCGGGTATGCCACAGCGGACGTCGCCGGTGGTATCGCCCTCGTTGGAGCAACCCTCCAGTCGAATGTACTGACCCTGCACGATTGGGCCAAACGCCTCGACCCGGACGGCAAGACCCCGACCATCGTTGAATTACTGGCTCAAACCAATCCGATCCTTACCGATGCTATGTTCATGGAGGGCAATTTGCCGACGGGGCATCGTACAACGGTGCGAACCGGCCTCCCCACTGTTGCGTGGCGTTTGTTGAACGGCGGCGTTGCTACCAGCAAATCGCAGACTGCTCAAATCGACGAGCAGTGCGGCATGTTGGAGGCATGGTCCGAGGTGGATAAGGACTTGGCCGAACTGAACGGCAACACTTCCGCGTTCCGTTTGTCCGAGGGTCAGGCGTTTATTGAAGCCATGAATCAGGAAGCCGCATCCACTCTGTTCTACGGTAATTCGGGTTTGTCCCCGGAGGAATTTACCGGATTGGCTGTCCGATATTCCAGTCTGAGTGCCGGAAACGCGCAGAACATCCTGGACGCCGCTGGTGCGGGCACTGACAACACTTCCATCTGGTTGTGTTCGTGGGGTGCAAACACCATGCACGGCATCTTCCCGAAGGGTTCCAAGGCCGGTCTGATTCATGAAGACATGGGGTTGGTTACCGTGAATGACGTGGTTGCCGGAGGCGCAAACGGTGTCGGCCAAGGTACCCGCATGCGGGCATACCAAGATCACTGGCAATGGAAGTTGGGTGTTGCCCTCCGCGATTGGCGTTATCAGGTTCGCATTGCGAACATTGATGTGAGCAATCTGGTCGGTGAATCCAGCGCGGCAGACCTGATCAAACTCATGATCAAGGCAATCTACCGTCTGCCGTCCACAAATCTGGGCCGCCCGGTATTCTACATGAATCGCACAGTTGCGGAAATGTTGGATATTCAGCGTTTCAATGTGGTTGCGGCGGCTGGCCTTCGCTACGACGAAGTGGATGGCAAGCAGCAGATGTCGTTCCGTGGTATTCCCATTCGCCTCAACGATGCTTTGGCTAACTCCGAAGCCGCTGTGGTTTAATCAACAAAGAAAGGCAGGTGAATCATGATTCTCGATAAACTTAGTACGCTGAGCGATGCTCAAGCGCTGACCGCAACCGCGATCTCCACTAACGTAGTTGATTTGTTGGCGGCTGGTCGTGGCCTTCCGGATGGTACTCCGTTGGAGGTGGTGCTGACTGTCGATGTTGCGGCGGACGCCACCACCGGTGACGAAACGTATGCCGTCAGTGTGGACACTTCTGCTGTGGTTGGTCTTACAACTCCCACGCAGTTGTGTTCCCGTTCCATTGCTCGTACCGCGTTGACCGCCGGTTCGCGCCACCATTTCCCTCTACCGTCCGGTGTGGATATGTTGCGCTATCTTGGCATCAACTATACCTTGGGTGGCACTACCCCAACGGTAACGGTTACGGCCTCGGTTCAGCCAGTAAATATGGCCAGCGAAACGGGTGTGAACCACCACTATCCGTCCGGCAGTGTGATTGAGTAATGGTAATTGAGGCCCGTCTTGTGCGGGCCTCATTTTTTGGGGGGGTAGACACGATGACCATCAAAGTAAAGGCAACACGCATGGGTTTTTACGAAAATCAGCGGAGGTATGCTGACTCTGAATTTGAAATCAAATCCGAAAAGGATTTGGGTAGTTGGATGGAAAGGGTAACACCACTTCCGACGGCGGATACCGTCGATCTGGATGAAGTTGTTTCTGACGGTGCGGACGAAAAATCCGAGCACCAGCTTTGCGCTGACGAGGCCGCTATTTTGGTTAGCTTGGCGGATACGATGGAAGAAAAAGCATCGAAAGCTCGTGCCGCATTGAAGAGCAACAGCAAGCGCGAGTTACGCGAACAAGTCGAGGCCATGGAGCAACAGGCGAAGGAAGCCCGTGCAACGGCGGATGAAGCAAGCTCGCAACTTGATCAGGAAGTCGATCTTTAAGGAGTAAATCATGGCCGAAAGAGCAGCAGTAGCTAAAGATTTCGCCGACGCCAGAGTGGTAACGTGGTCGGGTTTATTAAACGGGGACACCGGAGCGCCAGTTGGCTTTATGGGTTCTGGTGATAAGTCCATTCAATTTGCTGGTACGTTTGGGGTCGGTGGTACTGTTGTACTGGAGGGCACGTTGGATGGAGTTAATTACCACACGTTGTCTGATTTGCAGACGTTGGCGATCAGCAAAACGGCGGCGGCTCTTGAGGGGGTTGCTGAGGTGGTACTGAATGTTCGTCCACGCGTTACGGCGGGCGATGGTACTACTAATTTAACGGCAACCCTTCTTGTGAGGCAAAAGTAAGCAACTTAAGACAAACGACTGATGAAGCCTAAAAACTCGTCAAAATGTTGGTTGGGGTTGCTGATTTCAATTGCAAATATTAGGAGAAGGTGATGCCGTCTACAGTTGAAATTTGTAATATGGCCTTGGGCCATACTGGCGTTCAGCAAACAATAGCTAGCTTGGATGAGCAATCAAACGAGGCCCGTGCATGCAAGCGATTCTATACTCAGACGGTGAAAGAGGTATTGCAAAAATTTAACTGGCCGTTTGCCACGAGGTATGTTTTATTGGCCGTAGTTGAGGAAGCCCCGAACGTGGAATGGGCGTATTCTTACAGATATCCAACGTCTTGTGAAAAAGTTCGCAGAGTTATCCCCTCGGATATTACTGTTGACGACAATTACAGGGACCCATTTGTTGTGGCTTCTGATTCTTCTGGGAAGCTTATTTACTCAAATCAACTCACGGCTATGGCCGAAATTACATTTAGTGTGACTGACTCACTATTGTTTGATTCCATGTTCGTTGGTGCTGTGAGTTGGAGACTGGCTAGTTTAATTGCTCCGTCCCTCACGGGGAACAATTTTAAAGAAGTGGTGACGCACACAATTAACGGGTATAAGGAAGCTATTTCAGCCGCGTCAACATTCGCCATGAATGAGGGCCACGTAAGTACGTCCCCATATAGTGAAATAATTCAAGCGAGGGAATGATGGCTGACATTATCCAAAGGTCGTTTTCCGGGGGTGAGATAGCCCCATCTTTGTGGGCGCGGGCGGATCAATCAAAATATGCTAATGGGTTGCGTACATGCAGGAATTTTGTTGTTCATAAGCACGGGGGGGTGTCCAATAGGGCTGGAACGGGGTTTGTATCTGAGGTAAAAGACTCCACAAAAGTAACTATTTTGGTTCCGTTTCGGTTTAGTAATACCCAAACTTATGCAATGGAATTTGGGGATGGTTACGTTCGGTTTATACGTGATGGCGGTCAACTTATTGTAACAGACGGGGACGCCCCTGCGTATTCCGGCGCAACCTCCTATATCGTGGGGGATTTGGTCACTGATGGCGGCATCAGGTATTATTGTGTGGCGGCAACCACTGGTAACGCCCCACCCAATGTTACGTATTGGTATCCGTTGGTGGGAGACGTTTATGAAATTCCAACCCCATATACTGAGGCCGATTTAGGGGGATTAAGGTTTACGCAGTCAATAGATGTGGTATCGATTGTACACCCGTCACATGACCCTATGGACCTTTCAAGGTATGGTAATGTTCGTTGGACATTAACAACTACTGATTTCGGGCCCACTATTGCACCCCCAACATCGCCCGCCGCCGCTAATGGGACGGCTGGAACCACTGTGTGGCGCTATAAAATCACCTCAACAGATTCGGAAACCGGCGAGGAGAGCGAACCTACCCCCAGTTTTTCATGTACCGGGGGCACACCGACATCGGCAGCACCAAACGTAATAACTTGGACGGCTGAGCCAAATGCGTCACAGTATACCATCTATAAGGAATTAATCCCCGGAAACGGTGTATATGGAGCCGCCGGTCTTGCATCGGGGACAACATTTAACGACATCAACATCGTTGCCACCTCGTCACAACAACCGCCCGTAAATAAACAACCTTTTACCGGGGTGGGAAATAAACCATCAGTGATAGCGTATTATCAGGGGCGGCGGGTTTATGGAGCGACCAACAATAACCCGGAGCAGATAAATACTTCGAAATCTGGTTTGTTCAACAATATGTCCATTTCAACTCCTTTACGCAGCGATGATGCTGTAACGTTTTCGTTGGCGGGTGATTCGGTAAATCGGGTGGTTGGTCTAGTTGGCCTTCGCAAGTTGGTGTTGCTTACCGAAGCCGGTGAGTGGTCGGTAGAGGGTGATTCCTCCGGGATATTGACCCCGGAATCGATAAACCCAACACAGCAATCGTTTAATGGGGCGGCAAACATACACCCAATCGTTATTGGTAACGAAGTTTTGTATGTGCAGGCGCGTGGGGGGGTGATTCGTAACCTTGGATATGAATTTACATCCGATGGTTATAAGGGTGACGATGTAACTTTATATGCTACCCACCTGTTTAGGGGGAGGTCCGTTGTAGATTGGACATATGCACAAATACCTGACTCCACTGTATGGGTTTGCATGGATGATGGGGCATTACTGGGCCTAACATACATCAAGTCACAGCAGGTGTGGGGGTGGCACAGACATGATACGGCGGCGGACGGCGTGGTGGAATCCTTGTGTGCCATACCGGAATCCAGTGAGGATGCTCTGTACATGATAGTTAATCGCTTAATAGGTGGTGTTGAAAAACGATATATTGAACGCATGCATTCAAGAAATTTTACCAACATAACTACCGACGCAATTTTTGTAGATTCAAGTTTAATGTATGATGGTACAAACCTGAATATAATGAACACAATGACCCTTACAGGGGGGACGTTGTGGGATAATACTGAGGATTTAATGTTGGATTCTGTATCCAGCACGTTTTCTGCTGGTAGTGTGGGAAACAGGGTGGTGCTGGTGGGGTCTGTTAACCAGAAGTTAGATATAGTGACTTATGTGTCCCCGACTCAAGTTATTGTTAGGAGTATAAATGATGTGGGTGTAGAGTTCCGGGGGATAGCCATATCGGATTGGTCTATGGCCGTTGATGTTGTTGCGGGTCTTTCTCACTTGGAAGGGCAAGTGGTGTCTGTGCTGGCCGACGGCAATGTTGTGTCCAATGGGGTCGATGCCCCGTTGTTTGTTGTTACTGGTGGTCAGGTAAATCTCAGCAACTTATACTCCATAATTCATATGGGTTTGCCAATTGAGGCAGATGTAGAAACGTTAGATTTAGATGGGGCCGATCAAAGGACTGCGTTAAACAAAGAATCGCTTGTGTCAAGGGTGGACCTCATGGTAGAATCTTCTCGTGGGGTGTGGGTTGGACCTGATTCCGACCATCTAACAGAGTATAAACAGCGCAGCACGGAAAATTATAACGAAACAACTAGATTGGTTACTGGCGTCATTTCTGTGGCCATGAATGCATCATACGGGAAGGGTGGTAGGGTCTTTATAAGGCAGCGGGACCCATTACCATTGACTGTATTAGCCGCAATACCGGTGGGCAGATTGGGGGGAACGTTATGAATGTTATGAGTGGGTGGTATAGTTATCTCCCGGCCATTTTGTCCGGGGTCAGCGCCATATCATCGGCCAGCGCTGCTAGAAAGCAGGGGAAATATGAGTCTGCAGCATTTCGAACAAATGCCGCATATGCTCGCATTAATGCGAACGATGCCTTGGCCCGTGGGCAGACTAGCGCGATGTCAGCCGCAGTAAAAGCCCGTATGATAGTGGGTAGCCAGCGTGCTGCTTTGGCGGCGCAAGGTATTGATATAAGTTCTGGCTCCGCTTTAGATGTTCAGGTTAATACCGGCCATTTATCCGAGTTGGATATTATGAACATAAAGAATAATGCCGCCAGAGAAGCGTGGGGGTACAATATTCAAGCCAGTGATTATGAAAATAGGGCCACTCTAGCAAGCATGGAGGCTAGTAATAAGTCTAGATCGACGTTGTTGACCGGCGGACTTGAGACATTGCGTTTATTGGGGTAAAGGTATAATATGGCTATTACTGTACCACGGGCTGATAGGTCTGTTGAATTGCATGCATTGTCTGACGCGAGGGTGTCAACCAATGCGCCGTCCGGTGCGTTTGATTCGGGTTTGTCCCAAGTTAATAAAGTAGCTCAACAGATTTTTGCTGAGGAAAAGAAGAAGGCCGACGCTACGGCTTTTTATAGCGCTGATTTGGAAGCATCAAAGTTGCAGGCGCAAATCGAAACGAAGTATAAAACGGAAAGGGTGGGCGACAGGGCAATGGGCGCTGCCCAAGATGCCGACATTGAGTTTGAAAAGGAATCAGCAAAGATTCGTGGGGCATTATCTACCGATCAGCAGGAGATTTTCGATCGTTCATTATCCCAACGTCGCGGAGCATTGTATAGTGTACTAGAGCATCACGCCTCATCGGAGCGCAAGAAATATGATGATCAGGTTATTTCTGAATATGCAGCTGGGGCGGACCGCGAGATAATTTCTTCCGCCGATTTGTACGCTGATGGCGACCCGGCGTCAGCCATTACTGCCGACAAAAATATTGGGGTGGCGATTAGTCGCAAAATTGGTGCGGTGAATAAAATAGCTGCAGACAATGGGTATGCGCAATCATGGATTGATAATAAGACAGCTGAGGTTGTGGCAGGCGCGCACCGTCAAGTTGTGGATTCGTTGTTGGCTAATGGCAAGGATATGTTGGCCAGTGATTATTTCAAAATTCACGAGAAGGAAATAATTTCCGCCGGAACCAAGGATATCGATCAGTTGCACAAGGCCCTAGCTGAGGGATCCGTTCGCGGGGAGTCTCAACGGGCGCATGATGCAATTATGCAAATGGATAAAGATTGGGCGGGGAAATATAATGTTGCTTCCGCAATAGAGAACCCTAAAGTTAGGGAGGCCACAACAAGGTTGTTGGATGAATCTCGAAATCGTGAAAATTCAATACAGACCGAGCGCGATCAAGAGAATTTTGTGCGCGGGGCAATAGATGCTGAAAAAGCCGGAACCACCAGAGCCATACCCCCCCAAGTTTGGGCAGCGTATACTCCAGCACAAAGAACCGTTATTGAGGAACGGTTGAGACATGTGAAAGAGGGTACAGAACCGGCAATGGATTATAAGGTGTGGACTAACTTTACATCTATGCCAGTTAGGGAGTTGGCCAAGCTCACCCCTTCCGATATGATGCTTAAGTATCGCCCCAAATTGGACAACCAACATTATGATGATGCTTTGCGCCAGTTTAACGCGGCGCAAAAAGCTTTGGCTGCGGGTAGTCAGGCTCTATCCGCTATGCAGTCCGATTCGGATATTGTAAAGAACGCGTGGCTACAGTACAAGGGCAAGGCGAAAGTTGATGATCTTAACGACGATGGGCGCAAACAAATGATGGAGTTTTATGACAAATCATCCGTTGAGGTACAAAAGTTTGAGCAGAAGAACGGTCGAAAGGCTACGGATGAGGAAAAGCAGACCATAGTTCGTAAAGCTTTAAAGGACCAAGTATTTATTAAAGAATTTGGTCGGGACCCACAAGTGCCAGCATTTGTAGTTAAGGAAGACCAACACGGGGGCGTTTATGTTCCTGTGGCTGAGATACCGCTAAAAGGGCGGGAGGGTCTGGTTAATTGGGCAAGGTCTAGGGGCATCATACCACAAAATGCCACCCAATCGGACGCTGAGGCGTTTTTAGGTAAGCGTTTGGAAAAAGCCTACGCTTTGGGCCTTGTTGGGGCCAGTGATGAGAGTTGGATGTCCGTTTTGTCAGACGGCCCCAATATGCCACAGAAAAGAAATAGAACATCGGTTGGTTTAATAAAAGGGAACTGATATGGGTGAAATTTTCAATCAGTTGACGGGCGGGATGGATTCGGACCCATTAACCGAATCCCCCGGAAAGTTACAGCTATCGTTTGAGGAAGCGGCTGATTCGTCACCGGATAAGGCCGCGAGAATTTTCAAGGCCCAAAAAGACACGGGTTTACCACAGGATGTAATTGAACAGCATTTGGATGAAATTGAGGCCAAGACGGCAATGAGCGGTTTTGATGCGGACAAGTTCCGCACGGAATCCCCCGCTGTGGCGTCATGGATGGCTGAAAACCCACAACACACAGCCCTAATTAAGGATGAAACTTCACTGTGGGGTGACGCTGAAAAGGCTATTTCCGCGCTGGGAGAATCGTGGCGCAACGAATGGGATTCCAGAGAGCGTAACGGGCTGGTGTTACAGGAATTTAATGGTGTAGAATTAACTCCGGAGCAACGCGCTCGTCGCGATAAGCTCGGTGGTGACATGCTGTATCGCGCCCGTCAGAATCAATACGAGAGCGATGCTGAATATGTCGCCCGTGTTAATGCCTCTGGTGTATTCCAAATGGGTCAGAGCATCAGGGAATCAATCACCGGCGCTAGTACCGGGGCCGCATTGCTTGGTGTGGCGGCAGCAGTAACAACCCCCCCTCCAATTTGGCCTGTTACTGTTCCTTCCGCCATGACTTTAGGTGCAACCAGCGGGGCATTAATGGCCGGTGGCATATATTCATACAACCAAGAGGCCCCCCGTATGTTCGATGACCTTCGTGGTATGAAGGACATCAACGGGCAAGGCATACCGGTCGAGGATGCCCGTATTGTGGCAAAGGCGTATGGTGTGGCGGCAGCCACTGTGGAGGTTGCGGCAGGTGGGTTTGTAACTTCAATGATTCCGGGTGTTAGGCAGGCTGTTGGTAAATCCCTTGGCGTCGATGTTGCTAAGGCGGCTTTGCGAAACCAGATTAAGCTGGCGATGATGCACCCAACTATCGCAGCGGCTTTAAGAGCGGCGGCTGTTGGTTTTATTGCGGCCCCTTCCACGGAAGCTTTGGAAGAATTTATACAGGCGATGTTGGCTGCCGGTGGACGCGAGGTGGCGCAGTCGATATCGGGTCAGGCGTTCGCCCCTGACGATTTTGGTAAGGATGTTGAGGGGGCGGTGCAGCAGGCGGAGGACGCATTTATCGGTTCCATCGTGGCCATGGGTGCGCCCGTTGCTGGGAGCAGGGCATATGCCGGAATTCGTGATGCCAACCGGGCCAAAAAGAATGAGGCTTATTACACCGCTTTGGGCGAGACGGTCAAGAGTTCTAAGGCATACCAGAAGATGCCTGAAAAGATACAAGAGGTTGTTGACCGCGTTACCGCTAAGGGGCCGGTGCAGGAGGTATTCATTGACTTGACGCAATTTCGCACGTATTTTCAAAACAAGGGCATGGACCCAAAAGAGGTGGCGCGTGAAATCTTTGGAAATACGGCTGAGTATGATAATGCGGTAAAAAGTGATACCGCCATTCGCATCCCTATTGCGGATTACGCGACAAAGATAGCACCCACCGAGCATAACGCCTTTTTCCAAAAGGAATTAAGAGCGGCCCCTGATTCCATGAATGCCCGCGAAGCAGAAGAACACCATAAAGAAATTGAAAAAATGGTGAGGGAACAGGCTGACACCATAAAGCAAGTTAGGGATGAGATTTCCGCTCGTTTAGTAAAGTTGGGTTATGAGCAGTCTACTGCTAATACTATGGCTGTACAAATGGGAGAGTTTTTCAAAGCACAGGCCAAGGGCCTTGGTATTACCGACCCGATGCAACTATTGGAGCGGTATGGTGTCGATATTCAGCGGGGGAATGAGTTGACCCCCGCCCCGGCTGGTGGTACAATGCAGTATAGACAAGGAGAAGAAAATGACCTCGATTTCACAGCAGGACTTGGCGGAGAAGAAAATGACCTCGATTTCACAACAGGACCTAGCGTTGCTGGCACAACTCTCACCGGAAGCCCGATACGAGAGAAATTTGCGTCGGATACAAGTGTTCGAGAAAATGCGCCAGATGGACGAAGCCGACCCGGAGTCGCTTATAGAGCAGCAGTCACTCCTCTCACAATTGAAGACTTTGGAAGAGGAAGACATGGCAAAGCTTCGGGGAACGCCTCATCCAGCCTAGGTGTATTTTTCACTAACAAACGAAGTTATGCAAACGCACATGCCGAACATGTGGGCGGTTCTGTATCCAAATATTACCTCGATCTGCGCAGCCCTGTGCGGATGACCAATGACGAAATTAATCACATCTATAATGATGAAGACAGCCTAGAAGTGGCAAGGGCTAAGTATAGGGCGTTCGCCGACAAACTTATTGCCGCTGGCCACGACGGCATAATCATCACTTCTGGTGGCTTGGGCCGGGATGATTATGTTGTGTTTAACCCTGAATCTGTAATTCCCATCAAGAGTGGTGTCACATACTTCCAAAAGAAATCTAACTATTTGGCTGAGACATTAGATAAGAAATTGGTTGCCGCGTACACTAAAGATTCCGGGGCGGATAGTGACATCAGTGTGGCAGGGGAGAATGTTGGGGCCAAAGAGATAATGGCCTTTATATCTGCTAATATTCCAAGCCAATATTTGGATTGGGCTACCCGCAAGTATGTAAATGGTGATTATCTACTGGAAGATATCTCACATGTGCGTGATTTCTTGGAGAAATTCGACAGAATTAAGCGTGGGTTGGATAATAAAGACATCGGTCAATTTAAGACGCTCCAAGCCTTAAAAGATTTGGTACGTAAGGTCGATGGGGATGAACGCGATAATATGGATAAGTATGTAGCCCAAGCGCGGGCTGAGACTGAGTTCATATTTAAAAATAATAAAATTGAGGTCGTATCCCCCAAGACGATGTTGGCCTCCCAATATTGGGGGCAGGATACGGAATGGTGTACTGCCTGTACTGAAAAAGGGAAAAAGAATCTATTTGAAAAGTATAATAAAGATGGTAAGCTGTATATCATCATAACTGATACGGGCGATAAATATCAGTTCCACTTTGAGAGTGGGCAATTTATGGACGCCGAAGATAATAGTATTATGCCGGATAGTGATGGAGATTTCGCCGGTAATATTAGTATCGATGATCTAGCATCTATGTATCCGGATTTAACTTGGGTGTTTGGTGATTTGGCTAAAAAACATTATGTGTTTCCCCTGATGAGGCCGGAGGATGCTGATGATGAAGCCACCCAAATACTGATGATTAATAAGGATGCTAATAACATATTCTATATAAAACACCCCAGCAATAAAGTATATGAAGCTGCCATTCGCGGTGGCGTCGACTATACTAGGCTTCACGATTTACCGGAAGATATGCAACTGTTTTTAGTTAAGGGCAAAGACGATTATTATGACCTTGATGATGATTTCGTTGAAACGGTTAAAGGAATCATCGCTAATGGGGGATGGAGGAAATTTCAGTCGGTAACGGATGCTATCAATAAAATTGAGGAATCTGATGAATCTGATGAATCTGATGAATCTGATGAATCTGATGAATCTGATGAATCTGATGGGTATATGCAGAGTGAGGACAGGGGTTCCATCACCATCGGCCCCAACAAGAAGGTATCTATTAAGTTGATGGAATCAGCCGACCTTTCTACATTTCTGCACGAATCCGGCCATTTATATCTTGAGGTATTGCGCGACTTATCCTCAGCCTCCGGGTGGAAAAAGTTAAAGCAGTTCTTGGGGCAGGAACTGGAAGACACTCCCCGCCGTCAGCAAATGGCTGTTGATGCACAAATCATTGCCGAATGGTTGGGCGCGAAAGACCTTGAAGAGCTTACTGTAGAGCAACACGAGCAGTTTGCCCGTGGTATTGAGGCGTATTTGATGGAAGGCAAGGCCCCTTCTGTCGAGTTGCGTTCTGCCTTTGCCCGATTCCGTGCGTGGTTAACCGCCCTATATAAGACCGTTTCTGCTTTGGGCGTTCGCCTCAATCCCGAAGTTCGAGGTGTGTTCGACCGTATGTTCGCCACACAGGAAGCAATCGACGCGGCAAATAAAGAAGCTGAGGTTATCCCGGTATTCGCCACCGCTGAGGAAGCTGGAATGTCCGACACCGAGTTTGCCGCGTACAGTAAGTTGCTTGTTGATGCATCCGCCCGTGCGCAGGATGAGTTACAGCAAAAAATAATGGGGCAGATGCGGCGAGAGCAAGAGGCGGAATGGAAACGCCGCCGTAATGAAATTCGTGATTCCGTGGCGGAGCAGGTGTCCGCCCAGCGCGTATACTCCGTTATAGATTTTTTGTCCGGTGATGATAATAAGTTATCCCGCGACGCTCTGTACGCGATGTTCCCCGGCGAGTACAAAGAAAATCTTGTGATGCAGCAGTTACACCGCCACGATGCATACCGCACGGCTGGTGGCCTTGACCCATCCTTTGTGGCTGAGCAAAATGGCTACACATCTGCTGACGAAATGATCAAGGACATCGTGGCCGCTAAGCCGTTTAATCAGGTGGTTGATGAGGAAACTGATGCGCAGATGAAGGAAAAATACGGCGATATTTTAACCGATGGCTCTTTAGCGGACAAAGCCCGTGAATACGTGATGGGGCCGGGGCGGTCCGAGGTGTTGGAGGTCGAACTACGCGCACTGCGTAAACGCCAGCGTGAGGCCCAGCCCGTGGTGTCCGCCGTTGTTGGCGCACAACGAACCGCCCGCAGGGAGGGTATGGGTCTGTTGCAAACGAGTGTACCGTCCCTCGCGTTCGTTCGGCAGGTAGCACGTGATACTATCGCGCAGATGCAGATTCGTTACATCAATTTCCAATCATTCTTGGTAGCCTCCCGCAATTCATCTAAAGCAGCTATTGCCGCCGTACATAAGGGCGACTATCACATTGCTGCCTATCATAAACAGAAAGAATTGTTGAACGTTGAATTATACCGCGAGGCCGTCCGCGTGAAGGAAGAAGCAGCGGCAATGGTTAAATTTATGCGTACCTTTGAAGAGGGTAGGGTACGGCAACGGCTTGGTATGGCTGGTGACTTCTATCTGGAACAAATCGACGCAATTTTAGAGCGGTTCAGTTTTAGCAATATGACCACCAAAGAGGCGGCTAAGCGTAAGTCATTGGTGCAATGGGCCGAAGAGCGGCAGGCGGCAGGACAAACTGTGACATTAGCCCCGGAAATTTTAAATGAGGCGTACCGCAAACCGTGGAAGGACATGACGTTCGATGAGTTGGTAGGGGTTACCGATGCAGCCAAACACATCAAGCATTTAGCCGTACTCAAGAATAAGCTACTTAAGTCCAAAGCTGGGCGCGAATTAGCAGCTACCGTATCCCTTATTGATGAAACCATTGCAATCAACGCCCGTCATGTGGATAAACGTACCAAGGAAACGCGCACCCCGCAGGAGGCGATAACTCGTGCTGTTGGTAGTTTTTTCGCGGCGCACCGCAAGATTGCATCGCTAGCGTATGAAATGGACGGTTTTGTTGACGGCGGCCCGGTGTGGGAGTCCATCATCTGGCCCTTGAATGAAGCCGCCTCCACCGAAGCTATGATGCACGAAAAATCAAATGAGCGTTTGAGTGAGTTGTTTGCACCCTACATCACATTTTCAGAACAAATTAAGACTACGGCCACGGCTGTGTCCATGGGAGCGTTTACATCCGGTTTATATAAAAAGGAATTCATCCCGGAAATTAATGACAGTCTCACCAAAGTCGGGCGCATCATGGTGGCGCTGAATTGGGGCAATGAAAGTAATAGGTCCCGCATCATGGAGGGTTATGGCTGGACAGCCAATCAGGTCGAGGCCATCCTCGCCCCCCTTACCAAAGAGGATTGGGATTTTGTGCAAGGGATATGGGACCACCTAGAATCATTCTGGCCCGACATCGAGGCGCTGGCAAAGCGGGTTGATGGTATTGCCCCCAAGAAAATTGAGGCGACTGTTGTGTTGACACCGTTTGGTGAGTATCGCGGAGGTTATTTCCCGGCCAAGTATGATGATCGCCAATCCCCGAAAGCATACGCTCATTTAGCTAAGGAAGCCGCTGACCGGGCTATGCATGCGGCATTCATCCGCTCCTCCACCAAACACGGCGAGCGTATTAATCGTGTAAGGAATGTCAAACAGCCGATACGCCTTGACTTTGGTGTCATCAATGAAGCTTTATCAGAAACAATCCACGATATCACTCATTATGAGACTTTGATCGATATCAACCGTATTTTGGGTAGCAAGCGAATACAGGAGGGAATAATTGCCCATTTTGGCCATGATGTGCTGCAACAATTCCGTTCGGCGGTGGAGGATGTGGCCGGGGGCGATGTTCCAGCACAGACACACTTTGATAAATCCCTAAACTGGCTTCGTAAGGGTACATCAATCGCGGCAATGGGCTGGAATGTAATAACCGGTTCAATGCAGGTTTTAGGTCTAACGCAATCCATTGTACGGGTTGGCCCGAAATGGGTTGGTAAGGGAATTAGCCGTTGGTTGGGTGACGCCTCCCGCATGCAGGATACTGTAGCGTGGATTTATTCCAAATCTGATATTATGCAGGAACGATCAATTACGCAAAGCCGCGAGATTAACGAAATACGCAATCAGGTATCTCCGTCTGGTGTGGTTGGGCCGATGCAGGACACCTACTTCTACCTTATTATCAAGTTGCAACAAATGGTGGATGTGCCGACGTGGTTGGGCGCTTATGAGAAAGCTATGGAAGAAACCGCTGGGGATGAGGCCAAAGCAATTGCAATAGCAGATCAGGTTGTGTTATCATCACAGGGTGGTGGGCAGATCAAAGACCGCGCGGCTGTCCAGCGCGGGGGTCCGGCCCAAATGTTGTGGACAAACTTTTATTCATATTTCAACACAACATTTAACTTGACTGCAGAACGCTATCGTGGGACAAAATTCAGCAACCCATATGAGGCCGGAAGATTTATGGTGGATATGCTGTTGTTATACACAATCCCGGCTGTCTTAGGTATGTATATCAGGGATGTGTTGCGCGGTGATGTGGAAGATGACCCCGATAAATTAATGAAGAAGCTGATGCAGGAGCAGTTGTCGTACTTGGTTGGACCTGTGCTGTTGGCCCGTGAATTGGGCGGTACGTTGCAGGGATTTTATGGTTATGAAGGCCCTGCTGGTGCTCAATTCTTCGCTCAATCGGCTAAATTGATACGGCAAGTTGAACAGGGCAAAGCGGATGAGGCGGCATTAAAAGCTTTAAACAAAACGGTGGGTATATTGTTCCATTATCCGGCTGGTCAGGTGCAACGTACTGCAGAGGGTGTGGCGTATGATATAGAAAACGGAACGCCAAATCCGCTACCAATTTTGGTTGGACCACCAAAGGAGTAAAGTATGACAGTATCAAGTGAAATCAGCCGGATGGATTATACCGGGAATGGTGCAGCCACCGTTTTCTCGTACACATTCCCAATATTTAGTAGTTCGGATTTGGTTGTGTCGGTGCTGCCGGTATCCACCGGTGTTGAATACAACATGGTTTTAGGGACCGATTATACCATTTCCGGGGCTGGTGAACAATCGGGCGGGAATGTGACCCTAGTCAACCCATTGCCGACCGGCGATAAGATGGTTATCCGGCGTGTTTTGCCGGTTGTACAAGGAATCGACATACGTAATCAAGGGTCATTTTATCCGGAGGTGCATGAAGAAGCTTTTGACCGCCACGTAATGCTGGCTCAACAATTGGCCGAAGAAATTGCCCGCTCGGTTAAAATACCAATCACCAGTGGCACGAACCCGGAAGACTACCTCGCTATTGCGGCAACAAGCGCATCAAATGCGGCAACGAGCGAAACGAATGCTGCAACGAGCGAAACGAATGCTGCCACAAGCGCATCGAATGCTGCAACGAGCGAGACGAACGCTGCGGCGAGCGCTGCCAATCTCCCGAACGCGCCAACTGCTGGCGCGGATAAGTATATAAAAAGCAACGCAACCGCCGACGGATGGGTTTACAAAACACCCGCAGAGGTAACGGCGGAAGTGGTCGGTCTCACCGCAGGCAAAGCCCAGCAAGTCGATCAACCCGCAACTGCCACAGTACGTGCCGCGACTACCGACTTCACCGGAGAATCCCTCGAAGGTACACTATCTGATACCAGTGTTGACATTACTGCATTCCACGGGGTAGCTGGTGTTACATACACTCGCCGGTGTTTGGGCGCTGGCAAGATCGTAGCAGGTACAGGGTTGACTATCCTGCAAGGTGGTGCAGACATAACTACGGAGTTGAATGGAACGCTTCAAGTTTACATGCTCACATCTACTACCAGTGAGGTACGGAACTATCAGCGGGCACTTGACCCAGATACCGCTGCTAATGCGCTGGCTGGTGGATTTTATGGGGCATCAACGCAAGACCTCACCGCATCAAGGGCAAAGGCGACAACTTATACAAACACAACTGGGCGGCCTATATTTGTCGTCGTTCAAGGGACGATGAGCGCTACTAATGGCTATATCAAAACAACTTTGGGTTCTGCCTTTTTTTATAGCAATCAAGCGCATGTATCTGATGCGAATGTTTTTACTGCTTTTGTTGTGCAACAAGGGGAGACATACAAGATTGATGAAATGGTTTATGTTTTTACTTTAAATAAGTGGGTGGAGGGGAGATTGTGAAACATTATATAAACAAACAAACAAATGAGATTTATGCCTACGCCGCTGATGGCTCACAGGATGCTTATATCAAAGCGGGGTTAGTCCCCATCAGTGATGCTGAACTGGCCGCCTTGCGCGCACCGACAGCGGAGCAGATGAAAGAAGCCGCCATCGCAGCTATCGAATCCGCCTACGTCGCAGAGAAGGAAGCTCCAATCACCTACGCAGGCCACGTCTTTCAAGCCGATGCAGGTTCTGTCGAGCTAATGACGCAGGTTGCCAGTGCACTCCCTGCTGGGGCTGGAATCGGCTGGTATGACATCAACAACATCGAAGTGCCGCTGACTGATGTCCAGTTTGCTGAACTGCGTGGTTCCATCCTGATGCGCGGGCAGCCGTTGTTCAAGAA
>Ga0210043_1001374_pt1 | contig 20504 bp, 22 predicted proteins | sample CryGeymet201501t_FD_183990 | JGI IMG/M metagenome (GOLD analysis project Ga0210043, IMG submission 183990) | Groundwater microbial communities from Crystal Geyser aquifers in Utah, USA - Crystal Geyser metaG 2015-01t (SPAdes) (version 2) | ecosystem: Environmental > Aquatic > Deep subsurface >... | reverse complement strand
GGGTCAGGAACGGGGATCGGGTCAGGAACGGGGATCGGGTCAGGAACGGGGATCGGGTCAGGAACGGGGATCGGGTCAGGAACGGGGATCGGGTCAGGAACGGGGATCGGGTCAGGAACGGCAGGGGCTTCGGCGGTAATCAACTCGGCCAACGTGTCCAGGCCAAGGGCCAGCCGCTCGGCATCGGTGCGTAGATTGGCGATCACTTTCAATATGGCTTCGCGTGTCATGAGGTGCTCCTGGGGGTGTCTTGTTGCATTGGCGAGGGCGGGCGCAGGCGATTGACAAGGCATACGAATTTTTCGTCATCGATGGCGCGGTCCAGCACCGCGTTCTTGGCGATGACGGTGATCCACCACGGGCGCGCCGGATCGGTAAGGGTGATGCTGATGGCATCCTCGCGGACCGTCAGATGTCCGGCAGCGGCGATCAGCGCGCGGATGTCCTTTTTGCGGTTGCGCCTGGCCATGGTCAGATCGCCGTCTGCACGTTGAGATAAAAGGCGCCGTAACCCGGCGCGATCAGCTTGGCAGGCCCCGGAAAATCGATATGGACATGGCCCTTGAAGGCACCCGGCGTGGCGACATCTGGGGCGGCGGGGCTGTAGATCACATAGCCGTCGGTGCGGGCGACGGTCAGCGTGGTGCCGTCGATCATGGTGTAGGCGCCGACGGCGATGGCGCAGGCAGCATCGGTGATCAGTAGTGCCCCGCCATCGACCGGGCCGACGCGGATGCGCGCCGCCGTGGCATTGGTCAGATCGACCGGCAGGCCATCCGCCGTCAGGATCTGAATGAACCAGTCGGGATAGGTGCTGCCTGCGGTCAGCTGCAGCGTCGGAAAAGTACTGGTCATGCGTGGCCCCCAAGGATGCGGATGGTGGTGCCGCCGCCCGGAATGGCGAGCGTGACGGCCTGATCGCGAAACGCGATGGCAAACGGGCTGTTGGCCGCCTGCGTCCCGACGATGTCGGCGGCGGCGGCAACCACACCTGCGGCAATACCGGTCAGGGTGATGATGATGTCGGCGCTGCCGGTGACCCGCACCGCGCCGCTGGCGGCACCGGCAAGAGGCAGCGACAGGGCGGCCAATCCCGCGATGTCGATGGTCCCGGCGGTGAGGCCCGCCAGCGGCAGCGGCAGGACGGCACCAGCTGCGATCCGGGTCGCGCCACTTGCCGCGCCGGTGATCGGCAGCGCCAGGGCGGCAGCGCCTGCAACCGCGACGCTGCCCGCGCCGGTGCCCGCCAGCGGCAGCGCCAGCGATGCGACGCCGGTTATCGCCAGATCGCCCACATCGCCGGTGGTCGTGCCGCTCAGAGGCAGCACCAGGGCGGCCCCACCAGTAATACCCACAGCACCTGTGGCCGTGCCGGACAGCGGCAGGGACGCATCCGCACCGCCGGAAATCGTCACCGTGCCGGACGCAGCGCCGGTGATCGGCAGCGCCAGGGCGGCAGCGCCTGCAACCACGACCCCGCCTGCGGCGACGCCCGCCAGCGGCAGCGCCAGCGATGCGGCGCCGTTCACTGCCGCGTTGGCGACCGTGCCGGTGGCGGACGCGGAAAGCGGCAAGGCGAGCAATGCGTTACCGGTGATGTCCACAGCACCAGTGGCCGTGCCGGACAGCGGCAGCGCCAGCACGGCAGCCGCCGCGACATCGACAGCGCCAGCCGCCGATCCGCTCAGCGGGACGGCAAGCGCCGCGGTGCCGGATGACCCGGCAGCCGCAGCGCCACGCAACGAGACCACCAGCGTACTGCGCGAAAAGGCATTGGACACGACCGCCGATGTCGTCCAGGCCGCGCCGTCATAAGCGCCACCTGGGTCGACCAGATAGCCGACCAGCCCTGAAATGGCATAACTGGTGCCGTTGTTTGCGGCATCGTTGACTTCCCAGTCCAGATAGCCGGTGGACAGCGTGACGGGCGGGGTCTGGCCGTGGGTCGCGTTGCAACCACTGAAGACCAGCACAGAGCCGACGCTGCCAGGGGTGATCGAACCGGGGTCGAGGATGCCGCCGTTGATGCCGCCGACAGATACCGGGGTCACGCCGTCATGCGGGGTGGTGGGATCCACGTTGTCCCAGACCGTGGCCATGATCAGGATGCGGTTTGTGCTGGTCACACCCGCTGTGACGGTGATCACCGTATCCGGCGTCCCGCCCATGAACTTCCACCCGGACCAGTGCATGGTGTCGTCGGTGTCGTTGTAATAGGCATCGAGGAGATTTGCGTAGCCCACCGCCGACGGGTTCCGGTCGGCGTTTCCGGCGATGAACACGTCAACCCTGACATACTGTCCGGCCAGCGCCGGCCCGACAGGCGTCCCAAACTGATCCAGCAGCGCGGTCAGGTCGAGGTCTTGCGACGCAGAGACGCCGCCCTTGTATATCGCATAGCCATAGAGCGTGGGGGACGCCATTGGCTACCCCCGCCCGGTCGGAACGAGGGTGCGGACTGCGTACGACGCGACCATGTCGATGCCCCGGATCGACGTCAGAGCAGCGCAGCCAGGCTGAGACTGAAAGTGGTGATCGTCACCTGTTGCCCCAGCGCGATCGACACATTGTCAAGCGTCATGTCACCGCCGCCGCCGGTGGCGGTGATGGTGCCCTGATCATGGCAGGTTGCGGCCTGCTTGATCCGGAAATGCCCGGCCGTGCCGGCGGCATCTGCCGAGGCGTCCTGCCAGGTGCCGGTCAGCGCCTTGACCGCCGAAGCGGCCGCCGACATGTAGTCCGACGGCAGCACGATCGTTGCCAGCACCGTGCCGCTGTCGGCGGCGGCGCAGTTGGCGGGCGCCGCACCGGTGCGGATTTCCAGCGTCGGCGCGGTGCCGACGGCGGTCTCGTAGGCGTCGAGCATTGCGCTCAGCACTGCGGCAGACATTTTACGTGCCATGGTCAGTCTCCTTTGATCGCCCGGGGGCGGTGTGGTTGGGGTCAGAGTTCAGGGGGTGGTCAGGGGCGGCCGTCACAGCCGCATCACGAAATCCAGACGCGCAGTTCGCCGCGGGCACCGGCAAATCCGGTAGCCCCGTTATCGCCGCCACCGCCGGGAATGGCGCCGACCGCATTGGCGCCACCATTACCGCCGAATGTGCTGCTACCACCACCACCGCCGCCGCCGCCGAATTCTGCAGCGCCACCGGTGGCGCCGCCGGTCGATCCGCCGCCGCCACCATATATGTTGCCTGCATCGTTGCCTGCGGTGTTGGATGAAGTCTGCGATGCACCACCGCCGATGCCGCCACCCTTGCCGCCGGCCGAGATGGTACCAGCGCCGCCGCCGAGGGCCGTCAGCAAGGAACCAAAGGTCGTGTTTCCACCTGCAGCTAAGGGGCCGCCGCCCGCGCCAACCGTCACCGCCACGGATGCCGGTATGTCGCCAAGGCGAATCTCGCGGCGCACATAACCGCCGCCGCCGCCCGCGCCAGCACCGGTCAGGCCGCCCGAATAACCGCCGCCGCCACCGCCCCATGCCTCGACCACCACCATGCGGTTGGCGTCAAATCCCGCGGGCTTTGACCAGGTGCCGGATGCAGTAAATTTCTGATACGCCACCGTCGATCCGGTGACTTGAACGATTTCGGTCAGCACGATGAAATTGCCGCCAACATATTCGATCAAGGATCGCAGGCCGGACACCACCGATCCGGAGATCAGCGCCGCCGCGTTTTTATCCAGTACCGGCACCGCCGCCCCGCCGTTGATCGCCAGCGTCATACCGCCGGTATTGGCGGCAGCCCAGGTCAGGGTGAAGGTCATACCGTCGACCAGCCCCGATCCGTCCAGGACCGGGTCCAGCGTCGCGGTGACCGCATTGGCGGTGCCGCCCACCGCCGTCAGCGGCAGCGATGCCGCGTCATAAAGCTTCTTGATATGGGCCGCGAGATTATCAAGCAGCACATCGCCGGTCAGGGCACCTGGGCTGGCGCTGGTAAAGGTGGTGCGGGTGGCCATGTCAGATCCATATCTCCGGTGCTTCGTCGACCAGCGTCAGGCTGGCCTCCAGGTTGGGTTTCGGGCTGATCGCGAAGACGATCATCCGCGCGAATTCCTCGGCAACCAGGCCCACGGTCGCCAGCACGCCCCCGGCGATCCCGGCGCCGCTGATCGGGGTCGCGAATTCCAGCCGGTCGGTATCGCCGGTCAGCGGTGCCAGCGGATGCACGGTGACCGTGCCGCCCTGGCGGCGGATCGCGGCACCCGTGGACCGGCCAAGCGCATGGACATCGCGCACCCCGTGCCAGTCGGTGACGGCATGGACATCCTCGACACTCGCCACCGGCACCGCTTCATCCAGGATGATCGCCGTCACCGCGCCGTCCGCCTCCTCGATGCCGATCACCCGCCCGGCGCCGGTCTGGCTGGTCAGCATGTCATGCACCACGCCGACGAGGTCGCCGCGACGGCAGACGATGGCCTCGGCCGGGGCGTCGAGCGCATAGAAGGTGCCGCGCGCCTGTGGCTGCGCTTGGTCGTATTCGGCCCGCGCGCGGACCTCGGCCTCGGTCACCAGACCTTCATAGGTCACCTGTTCGAGATAGCCACTTTCGTCGCTGGCCCCGGCGCGATAGGACGTGATCTGGCGGCTCTCGAAGTCGCGGCTCTCGTCGCGGAAGTTGACGCGAAACCCGTCCGGCACCCGCGCGAAGGCCCGCGTCCACTGAAAACCGGCGGAATTGCGCGGCGTGAATATCTGCACCGGGCTTTCGCCCGCGCGGTCATAGTCGCGGCTGACCCCGACGATCTCCGAGATGTAGGGCTTGGCATAGCCGCAGGCGGCGATGATGCGGCTGGCCTCGTCGACGGTCTTGCCCTCCATGATGGCGTTGCAGCGGTAGCCAAGGCTGGTGCAGGCGCTGCGCCAGGCGACCAGACCGGCATCGTCGATCAGGTCAAGCGGCAGCGGGTCGACATTCTGGGCGCCGGTATAGACATCGCGCAGATGCGGCGCGGGGTTGTCAGTGACCGCCCAGGCCCGCCAGGCGGTACCGTCCCAGTCGGGAACATAGCCACCTGCGACACAGCTGACCGCGTCAAGCTGGCGGTTACGGGCGCGCACGGCGATCAGCGCCAGGTCGCTGCCCGGCACCGGCTGCTCGTTCCAGATGCTGGCCGACCGCACCAGGTAAAGTAAATCGGCGATGCCGTCGCGGCTCAGCGGCAGTTTTCCGGGCACCCCCTGATAGAGGAAGAGGTCCCAGACCGTGCCGCTGTAGGTATAGGCGGCGGGCGCATAGTTCGAGGCGCGGATCGCCGCGCCGCGCCTTATCTCGATCTCGTAGCGTCCCTTCGGGAAGGTCGCGGTGGCCAGGTAGATCGCCGCCTCGTAGCGGTCGAGGATGACGTGGTCGACCGCCGATCCGGCCAGGTTGGCGGCGCTCAGATAATCGTCGCCGGCACCTGCATCGAAATAAGCATCGGCGGCCCAGTCGGGCTGCACCGGGGCGTTGATCTGGCCGGGGGCGGCGATCCGCGCCTCGACCCAGCCTTCGCTGTTCGGGGCACCGGGCGAGGTGGTGGCATCGGCGGTCCAGATCAGCCGGATGGTGGCGCGCATCTGGCGGATGTTCGCCGCCTGGAAATGCAGCTCGGGCAGCTCGGTCCAGGTCGCCGCGCCGACCTGGCGCAGGCGCAGCCGCAGCGGCACCCGCATCTTGTTGGTCTCGCTGGCGTTCTGGTGCAGGCCTTGCGGAAAGATCACCTGCAAAAGGTGTTCGTCCTGGGCTTCCCTGGTCGCCACGATCTGTACCTGCGGCAGCGCGTCGGTGAAGGCGCCGGTGGTGGATTCGAGCGTACGGCCATCATCCTCGCTGACGGTATGGCCGCGCAGTTCCGCCTGCATCTGTTCGGTCCGGGCCTGCCGCGCGATCAGCGTCAGCGGCGCGTCGCCGGGCCAGCCTTCACGGATCTCGTATTCGACATCGCCCATCGACGCAATCGGGGCGGCGCCGATGCGGATATCCTCGATCCGATGTGGGCCAGCAAGGCAATAGACCGCCTCGACCACCTCGTCGGGGCCGTCGAAATAGGTCAGGGGTTCGGCCGCCAGCGGCGGGAATACCTTGAACGTGCCGACCACCCGCGGCACCGGCCCGTTCGGCTCAAGGACATTGCCGGTGGCGCTGGCACCGCCCGGATCGTCTGGCCGCTTCGGTGCGCGCGGCACCGTCGGCGGCGGGATCAGCGCCGAGAGCAGCAGCGATCCGGCCAGGCTGACGCCGCCCGCGGCCAGGAGCGCGCCGACCGTGCCCTTGCCGAAGACCGTGGCACTCAGCCCGAACCTGGTGGCGAGGCCGCCGCCGGCGACAAAGCCGGTGACGGCGGTCAGCGCGATCGAGGCGACGATGGCCAGGATGTTCTTGCCGCCGTCCTTGCCGCCACCGAGCGGCGGGCAGTGAAACGTGACCTCGGTCACGGCGGGGGCCTTCGGCGTGATCGCGCCCCAAAGGGCGCGCGGGGCCGGGTGGCCGTTGATGCAAATGGTGCCGATGGTGTCGAAATCATCCGGCAGGCCCGGCATGCGGGCGCGCAGCCCGGCCAGGCTTTCGCCCGCGGGCAGGTAGCGCCAGACCGGCAGGATGCCGAAGGGCTCCCGGTAGACTGCCAGAACCTCGTTCACGTCCGATATCTCCTGAACCCTGCGATGCGGGCGCGCACCGTGTAATTACTGATCGGCACGACCACGGATGCGGTCGCCTCCTCGACATGCAGCAGCCGGTCGGCATCGACCATCACCCCGACATGGACGATGCGTGACCCGCCGCGCCCGGACCGCATCAGCGCCACGTCGAAAGCGCGGGGATCAGCGACCGCCTGCCAGTGATCTCCCAGATGTTCGCGCCCCATGGTGCGGGCGACGCGCGCCAGGTCATGGGCGCTGATGTCGCCATAGGCGGGCAAGGCGATGCCCAGCCGATCGGCATAGACCTGCACGACCAGCGACCAGCAGGTAACCGCGCCCGGCCCCGCGCCAAAGGGCAGGCCGACATAGGGTGCGGCCCACATCAGCGATACAGGCCCGGCAGCCGCGACTGGGTTGCAGACACCCCTGGCCATGGCTCCTGCGTCGGATCGCGCAAGAACACGCTGCCGCTGATCTCGACCGGATTGGCGGTCACGTCGACCAGCTCGACATGGCTGAAGCTGTAGATCGCCAGCGCGGTGCCGATCTCGGCGCGGGGCTCGACCGCAAGGTCGAAATCGGCTGAGGTCAGGATGTCAAGGCGCAGCGTCGCGCGGTCCGGCAGGGCGCGCAGCGCCTGGCCGATGCGGCGGTCGACGTTCTGCACCCTGATCTCGGCGGTGGCGGCGGTTTCGTCATCGCTCAGCTGCGCGAAATCGAACGGCATCCCGGTCCAGGTGACGCCGCCCCAGACATAGTCGATGACATCGCTGACAAGGCGCAGCGGCACCGGCAGCGACGGGTGCTCGACGGTCAGAAATCCCAGGATCGCGTACGGCGATGTCTCGCGCTCCAAATCGTCGCGGACGGTGGCGGCGATCACCCTCATGCGGCCAGCGCCTGCAGGGCCGCATTGTCCAGAGCCTGGTTCCAGCACAGGACCTTCTCGATCCGCACCTGGTCCTCGCCAAACCCGATATCGGCGCGGTCGACCACCGGAAGGGTTGCCGAGGCATCGGTGATTACCGTGGCGCCATCGCGCGAGGATCTGATGTCGTTGGTGGCAAAGGCACCGGCGACGGCGACGCGGGTGCCAAGCGTATAGGCGCCATGCGTATTGGCCGTCTGTGTCACGCCGCCCGTGACGACACCGAAGGCCACCGTCGTCGAGAAGACCCGCACGTCGATCCAGTCGTTCGGACCGCCGCCGCGCGCCGCAAAGACGTTGCGGTAGGTCGGCGACGATACCTGCTGCGACCGGCAGACCACCAGCATGGTGCCCGCCGATGCGAACAGCCCCTCGGGCCAGGTCGCCGCGCCGATCGCGGCGGCATCGGCGTCGGTGTCGTCCATCAAGAGGCCAAGCGGCGCCAGCGTGCCGGGGTCATGGTCGAAGCGCGGCACGTTCGGACCCGCACTTTGCGTGACGCCGGCCGCATCGACGTAATTGGCCGATCCGGCGCGGGTGAAGGTGACGATGTCGGAAAATGTCTTGCGCAGGCCCTCGATACCATAGGTCTGGCCCGCGAAGTCCAGCACCAGGTCCGGCACCAGCAAGGTGCCTGCGGGCAGGTAGGGCGTGAACCAGGTGGCGCCGGGCAGGCGCACCAGACGTAGCGTCAGGTCATGCCAGCCTGCGCCCTTGGCGGTCATCGACCAGGGGACGTTGCCGTCACCCGCGATCAGCCAGCGGGCGGGTTCCTGCGTCACCGGGTCAAGCATCACAAAGGGACGCGATCCGCTGGCTAGGTCGTCGCGCCAGAAGGCTTCGAAGGTGGCGCGCTCGGCGGTCGACAGGTTGGGGAAGGTGGCATCATAGGTGAAGGTGTCCGCCGTCGTCCGCCGCCGGATCAGGGGCGGGCCATAATCGGGCTGGAATTGCGCGCGCGATTCCTGCGGGCCGCCTGACCATGCGCCACGGCGCGGGGTCTGCGGCAGGCTGGCAGGCCAGGCCGGATAGGTGGCCATCAGCGTTTGACCGGGAAGGGGGCGGCGCCGAAGCGGCCCTTCATCGGCTTGTCAAGGCCGCCACGGGCGATTTCCTCGCCGACCATGACGCGGACCAGATCGCGGCCGTCGGGGCCCTGCGATGTCTGGGTGCGGGTTGGCTGGCCGGTCTGGTTGATGACCTGCACCGTGGTGCCGCCGGAGCCGCCTTTGGTGTGGTCGGTGACGGTTTCTTGCGGGTGCAGCATCGCCATGAACCCGCCGCGCCCGTCCAGACCGCCCGCCCGCGCGCCATTGCCGGTAAAACCGCCACCGGCAAACGAGGCTAGCGGGATGATCCCGCCGCCGCCGAAGACCGAGGGGAAGGACGAGGCAAGCTGCTGGAAGAGCGCCATGCGGATCAGCTGCTCGCCGAGGTTCTGCAAGGCCGCGATCGGATCGTCGAAGATGCCGTCAAAGGCCGACCGGATCGCGCCGGCGGCCTGGCGTGCCACACTGTCGGTCTTCAGCAGGTCCTCTTGCAGCTTCTTGATCGCCTTGTCGCGGACCTCGTCGGTGACGATGGTGCCGAATTCGCGGTGCAGTTCGTTGATATTGGCCACCTCGGCCTCGTATTTCTCGGCCGCGCTGCGGGTGGATTCGAACAGCCGCTCGGCCTCGCGCAGCGATGCGCTGATGCCGCCGCCACCGCCACGACCGGTTGTCCTGACGTTGTTGAACACGTCGAGCGCGGGGCCGGTGTATCTGAACCTGCCCCGGCCCTGATCGTTCGACGTGCGGGGATCGCCGCCACGGCCGCTATACATCTTGCCAGCCGCCGCGATCTGCTGCTGAGCGATGCGAAAGTTTCGCAAGAGCCGCGCCGCCTCGTCGGCGGATGCGCCCATCTCGAATGACAGGTCGCCCGCCGCAGTGACCGCCTGGTTCAGGCCCGCGACCACGCCCGGAAGCGCGGCGTCGACCGCCTGTACCGATCCGAAGACCTCGGTCAGCGCGGTCAAAAGCGCATCGGCGGCAACCGCCTGTTCCTGGACGCCGCTCTCATCGCGGAGCGCGATGGCAGCGGCGACAACGCGCTGCGCCTCCTCGGCGGTCAGGCCGTATTTCACCGCCAGCTCGCCGACGCTGTCGGCGACCACGGTCAGCGTGTCGATGTATATTTGGTTCTGCGCGATCTGCTTCGTCAGTGCCGTCTCTTCCGGCGACAGGGGAATGACCTCGGCCAGCTTGTCGCGCAGGATTTCGGTCTGACTGATCAAGGCCGCCAGGTCGTTACCAAGGACCGCGACTGCCAGGGCATTGGCGCTGATCAGGTCAGGCCCGAGAATATCGCGGGCAACGCCCCGCGTGCCAAGGCCGATATCCTTCTCCGCCTTCGACTGGTCGAGCGCGGCCTGCGCCTGGCGGGCGCGGCTGATCTCGTCGGCCAGTTCGCCGTACTGCCGGGCCAGCTCGTCGACCGGCACCCGCGCGGCCTTGGCCGAGGCCATCGCCACGTCGGTGGATTTGGCCATGTCGTCCAGGGTCTTGGTCAGGTCCTTGGCATCCTCGGCACCGCCGACGAACACCGCGAAGAGCGGCAGCAACGCGGCCGCCGCGGTGCCCGCCAGAACCCCGATCAGCCCGAAGCCGCCCAGCAGCTGCGGTAATTGCTGCGACAGCGAGCGGGTCGGCGATGTGCCGGCGCCGACCTGCACAAAGAAGTCCTGCACCTGAAACGCGGTGTTTTGCAGCGCGAAGCGCGACGACTTACTGGCCTTCTCGATGCTTCGCAGCGATGCGGTGCCGGTCTTGCCGATCTGCGCGAACTGGGCCTTGACCTTGTCGCCGCCGACCGCCTGGATGCGCACCGATACATTCTTGTCTGCCATGTCAGACCCTGACCTCGTTCATCTTCGCCATGACGGCCCGTTCCACCTCGGGCAGGATTTCCGCGACCAGCGCGGGGTCGATGTGCAGCGCCGCGCCAAGGCTCAGCGCGGCGCTCATGTCCCAGCCGATCACAGCGCCGGGTCCCATGCCGCCCGGTGCGATGCGGACCTGCCCGCCCAGCCGCAGGACCAGATCCCAGATCTGCCAGCCCTCGGGCGTGCGGGGTGCATTCAGGCGGGCCGGGCAGTCGGCGCAGACGCCCTCGCAGGCGTCGCAATAGTCGGTCCCGCCCCCGCCGAAATGCCATTCGGCGAAGGCGCAGAGACGTTTTTTTCCGATTGCACCAGCAGATAGGGCGACACCACCCTGGCGTCATAGGCGTCAAAGATGCGGTGCAGGTCCAACAGCGCGTCGATCCCTGCGGGCGTCACCGCGACCGGGTTGCCGCCCTCGTCGCCGACGCCCTCCCAGTCAAGGATGGTGCGCCGCGCCAGCGCCCGGACCAGCTCGTAATGCATCCGGTCGATGTCACCCGCGTCGATCTCGGTGCCGCGCAGGTCCGACTTGACGGCCAGCATCACAGCGCTGGTCAGCGGCGCGACATGCAGCCTGACGCCGACACCGGTGTCGATCCATTCCGGCTGGCGGTTGATCCTGAGATGCAGCATCAGTAGGCCGCCACGGCGTTCTTGAGGACGGCGGTGACCATGCAGGTGGCGACCGTGTTCAGCGCCGCCTGCCAGTCGAAGGTGACCTGAATGCCGCCCGGCCCCTCGATCGAGCGGCGTGGCACCGGCAGATAGACCTCGTGGACGGTGATGGTCAGGCTTTCATTGGCGCTGATGGTCCACGAGAATTCCAGCGCCGATGACGTGCCCGCCGCCGCCGCGTCCAGAAGCGTGGTATCGGCGAAGCGCGCGGTCAGTGATCCGGTCATGGCGGCGATGGTCGGGTCGGCGCCGTCGATCTTGCCGTCAGCGCGGATGGTTTCGACCCGGTCGAGGTTGTTGGAATAGGTGAAATCCGCCGTCACAATATTGGCCAACGCCACGGTGTTGCGCTTGATCGCGCCCTGGAAATGGCCAAAGCGCTTGATCTGCGCCAGTGCGGCGATGGTGCCCGCCTGGCTGGCGGTATTGCGGGTCTCGCCCTGCGCCACCACCCTCGCGGTGGCCTGCAGGTTGCCCGCCCGCTGCATGCGGAATTCGAGCTGGTCCAGCACGCAGCCCGCGAACATCGAATAGTTGGGGGTCTCGGGTGTGCCGATCTCGATCGCCAGCGACGGGATCACCAGGCCACCGGATTTGTAGGTGTGGGTCTTCGGGGTGGTGCCTGTGGTCACCGGCGCGCCGAAGGCGGCCTTCAGCCAGAACCCGATGTCATCGACGCCGACGGGGATGACGATGTCGCCGTCCGCCGTCACCGCGTCCTTGATCGGGGCCAGCGGATCGCGGCCAAAGCCCAGAAGGTCGCTGTCGACCAGCGGTTGCTGGGAACTGAGCCCGTTGGTGACGAAGGGCAGCTTGGTGAAACCGCTTGCCGGGGCGGTGCCGTAGGTAGATTCGAACGCGAGCGCGAGTTGCGACCGCGCGCCCTGTGCGCGTGCCATGTGGTTCTCCTTAACTCAGGGGGTCGGTTGTGTCGTAATGCAGGATGACCGTGATCACGGCCGCCTTGATCGGGGCGCTGCCCATCACCGCGATGACCTGCGGTTCCGGGGCCATCGACTCGACCCAGTCACAAAGCCCGCCCAACGTGCGGTCGGCGGCCAGCGCCAGCCCGATGGCGACAATGGCGGCGTCAAAGACAGCACCTTCCTGGCGGGCGGTCGACTGGGCGTAAAGCTCGATCTCGGCGCGGTGCCGGTAGCTGTAGGTCAGGGGCGACAGCGTCACCTCGGGGTCCCCCGGTGTGCCGTCGCGGCAGATGATCAGGCCCTGTGGCGGCACGACCATCGGCATCACCTCGTTGCGGACCACGCTGGCGCGGGTCAGGTCGCGCAGGGCAAAGGCGACAGCCGCGTGAAGCGCGGTCAGAACCTCTTCGCGGCGGGTCATGACGGCACCCGCCAGGCCGCAACGATCGCTGCCGGCAGCCCGGCATGAACGGCGGCGGACGAAACGAAAAGATTGAGCCGTTTGGGCAGCTTCACCTGCCGCACCAGAATGAAGACGATCGCCGTCGTCTCGCCGGTCAGGATGCCGTCCTTGCGGCGGGTGCCGCCCTTGCGCTTGGCCAGGCCGCGCTTGTTGATCCGGGCACCGTCGGCGACCAGCAGGCCGCTCCGCCCTCTGCGGTAGACAAAGCGCAGCTTGAGGCCGGTCCGTTGTTCCCATTCGCCTGGCGTGATGCGTTTGCCGCTGCGCCCGCGCCCCGCCGTTTCGGTCGGTATGGCCAGCCAGCCGCCGCCGCTGGCCATGATCGTGGCGCCGCTTTCATGCGCCGAAAATATCCACGGGGCCTTGGTGTAGACCTGAAAGGCACCGTTCAGGCTGACCTTGCCGCGCGGAAAGACCTCGGCCCGCACGGCATTGGACAGCCGCGATCCCAGCCCTGCCGCGCGGACCTCGTCGCGCCACGTCGCCTTCAGGCTCGACGCGGCGGCGCGCATGGCGGTGCTCACGGCGCGCTTACCCGCCTGGACCTCGTCGGCCATCAGCCGGTTCAGGTCGCCGTCGATCGTCACCTGCAATGTCGTCATGCCGGAACCAGCTCCATCGTCCAGACCAGATATTCGCGGTCGCGCCGCGGCTGGCCCTGTATCTCGAACATATCCGCCCCGATGCCGATCCGGTCGCCGCCCTGCGGGGCCGCGATTTCGGATATCCGCACATCGGCCAGAACCGTAGTCGACACGATCTGCGCGCCGCCGAAATCCGTCATCTCGTCTGGGCGCTTTCGGATCAGGCGGCAGGCCACGCCCGCCGTCCCGCCGCGCGCGGTGTAAAGGGCATCCACCGCCATGTTCGGATCGGCAAAGATCGCGTCCACGGCGGCGGAAAAGGCGCTCACTGTCCCGGGCCCGTCAGATGGTGAAGTTGGCGGACAGGCGGACGCGGCCGATGGTTTCACCGGCCCCCGATCCGACCGCCACCAGGGCGACACCGATCAGCTTGTTGGCACCGGCCGCCGCGACAGTGGTGCAGAGCTTGGTGGCGTCGTCCCAGTAGATGCGGGCGCCGACGGTCCAGGCCTGCGACGCGGTCTTGGCCAGGTCGAAGACGCCAGTCACAGCCGTCTCGACAGCGTCGCCGCTGGCTGCAGATGCGGTTGCGACACCGAAGATCGAGCCGACCAGCAGACCGTCGCCGGAAACGACGGTGTAGGGCGCGGCGAGCGTGATCACGTCGCCCTCTTGTACGAAGTTCTTCATCGGGGGTTCTCCTCAAAGGGGTTGGGAAGGACGCCGGGGCCGCGCCAGGGCGGCACCGTCGTCAGGTCAGGGGGGCGCTTATGCGCCGGGGTTCTTGGCCAGGCCGAGCCAGTCGATCGCCGCCGCGGCAAACTCATGACGGGCCTTGATCTCCATGCCGTCAACCTCGAAACCCATACGTGTCTCGGTGTAGACACCGTCCTGGCCGTCGAGATAGGCGAACTCGACGGTGTCGATCCGGTTGGGATCGGCAGTGAGGAACCAGGGATCGGCGCCAGAGGCCGGGATCAGGCGCGGTTCCTCGACCACCTCCAGACGGCTGGCGAAGGTGTTGACATCCGCCGTATTGGCCGGCGTCGTCGCCGTCACCTGCTTGCGCGCCTCAACCGACCGGGAACCAGGCGGCACCAGAATGAACCGGGGCAGGACCTTGATCGGGCGTGCCTCGATCCCCTTCTGGCTGCCAAAGCCGCGATAGGCCGCGGCCAGCGCCGCCTCGGTGATTGCCGATCCGGTCAGCAGATTGCCGTGGTTGGCATGGAAGAGAGCAACACCGTCGGACATCGTGACCGCGCCGGTCAGGATTGCGTAGACGATATCCGATTCCAGATCGGCGGCCGATGCCCCAAAGGCCTCCGGGATGCGGGTGAAGGCATCCAGATCGTCGTTGATGATCGTCTGCCGCGTCAGGGCCATGATCCGGCCATAGGTGGCCAGCGCATAGGTTTCTTTCCGCTCGCCCATGGTGCCGTAGGTGAACTCGCCAGACTCATTGACTTTCAGCAGGTCCGGCGCACCACCCAACTTGTTGCGCGACACCGGCTTGAAATCGGTGATCGTCGCGCGCCTGGCCCAGGCGGTGAAGGTTCTTGGCGTGGATTCATAGGCGTTACGCAGTGACTTTCCCGCCGCATTAGCCAGGATGTTCGGGAAATCGGACGTGGAGTGCATCCCGGCGGACCGCATTTCGAACGCCGCGCCGGCGAGCTCCATCTTCGACATGCCGCGCGTGTTCAGGCCGCGGCGTTCCAGCGCATCGCGCGCCATGTCGCTCAGCGACATGCCGCGGAACTGGCGCGCGTCGGCGTCGATCTCGTGCCGGTCCGGGTTGTTGCGATGCAGAAGCGCGCCCGTCATCGCATCGCGATACGACACCTCCATCGCGCCGTCGCCGCGCGCTTGAGCGGGTGTAATCGCGGACGCGCCGGGCTTCGGGGCGCGGTCGACCAGCTTGTCGAGGATCTGCACCCGCGCGGCGTCCAGACTGACATCATCAGCGATCAACTTGTCGCCGAAGACCGGGTCGAGCCCGTGCTGGCGCACCAGATGGGTTATTACCAGGCCCCGCTGCCGTTCGGCATCGATTTCGGCCCTGGTGGCAGCCGACGGCGCGGCCAGGGCCACCCTGGCATCCGTCGGCGCGCCGGGGTCTTGATCGGTATCAGCGCCGACCGCCGCTCTCATCTCATCGTTCATGTCTCTATCCTTTATAAATGCCGCGGCTGCGGCGTGACAGTCCTGCCGGATCAGGACACAAGGGCGCAGCGCATCCGGCCGCCCGACATCCTTGGCCGAACGGATATGCGCGCCCGCATCGGCGGGCATCGCTACCGCCGAAACTTCGTAAGGCTCCCAATCGACGGCCTGCCACAGCTCGCGCGCGCCGTCTTTATTGGTGATCTTGTATTCATACACCCTGTAACCAACCGAGACGTGCCGGACAGTCTTTTCAAGGATGCGTTGTACGATGTCGGCGGCATCGGCGGCCGAAGTTAGCCGGATGCGGGCCATTCCCTGGCTCTTTTCAATCCGCGCCGACCCCTCGACAACCGCGCCAATGACCGATTCCAGGCTCCACGACATGTGCGAATTGAGGAACGGAGCACCAGCGTTCAACCGGTCGAGCCTCACGGACTTGTCATCGACCAGCAGCTCCTCGTCATATTCGATGCGCTCGTCCCAGCCTTCCCAGCGCACCCGCTGAACCGTGGCGCCGGTCGTCCAGACGATATCGACCTCGCGCGCCGAGACATCGATTGTGTCGGGCAATACGTCGGCGCGCCGCGCGATCAGGGGCAGATCCATCATGTCTTTTGGCATTGTGACTACTCCGTTTTGTCGCCGGTCGCGCCGGCAGATGATAGATCAGGGACATCCGGCTGGGCGCTGCCGGCCTTGGCAACGCGGCGGGGATCGGTATCGAAGACAAGCGCACGGTCGTCGGCATCCTTCGCGTCGGCCTGCCACTCCTCCATGATCTCTTCTGGGTCGTAGCCGCGCGCAGCGATCTTCTGCGACCGGGTGGCGAAACCCGCGCGAACCTCGGCAGCGTCCGCCTCGACATCCTGTTTCGGATTGACCGACTCAAAGCGTGGCGGCGCCCATTCGACATCGCCCGAATCGAGATCGATGGGCAGTTGCCCCTGCAGTTGGGCAGCAGCAATGAACCAGTCCCAGACGGGCTGACAGAACATCGGGATGACGGTCTGCCATTGCATCTGGTCGACCATGCGACGAAACTCATTAAGACCCGCGCGGTTGGACGAGAAGTTAGAATTGCTGAAATCGCCGGACATCAGCGCATAGGGCACACGGAACCCGGCCGCGATGATCATCATCTGGGTCCGGCTCCACTCGTAGATACCGCCCGAGGCGGAAGGATTGTTAAACTTCACGTCCGTCGCGCCGTTGGCATAGGCAACCATGCCCGGCTGAAAGGCCTCGATCGGGTTGCCATTGGCATCGGTCACCTTGTTGCCATGTGCATCGGTTTGCGACGGAGCGATGCCGCCTGCCTCGAAATCATCGCCGATGACAAAGGCGACAAGGGCTGCTTCGGTTTTCTTGCGCACCAGTTCCGAACGGTGCCAGTCGCCAAAGTCGCGCAGGCCCCGCATCGCCGCAACACCCCAGGGAACGCCGCGATTCTGCACCCGCTGGCGCTCGAAAAGGTGGGCAACCCGATCCGCAGGCATACGTTCCGAGGTGAAGCGGCGGGAAAACATGTTGCTGACACCGCCGGGATGATCGGGAAACATCCAGAAGGCGGTCTTGGCGCCGCTTTCGTCGTATTCGATACCCTGACTAACTCGCGCCGCGCCGCTGCCCGTGCTCATCTTTGCATCGTCGAGGTGATCACCCTCGCGCAGTTCGATCCGAAGAGGCACCTGCCGTCCATTGCCTCTCGGTTGAAAGCGCTGGATGGCCAGGCATTCCCCGCCTTCGACCATTTCGCGCACGGCAAGCGCCTGCAGGCCGTAAAAATCGGTATGCCCGTGCCAGTCGCACGTCCTGCAGAACTCACTGAAAAGCTGGTCGATCTTGCGGTTCATGCTCTTGTTGCCGGTCTTTGCGCGCGGTCGGATGCCGGGTCCGATGATGTTGTTGACCAGCACCTGCACTGCCTGCGCCGCCAGCGGATCGTTGCGGACGAGGTCGCGCATCCGGTCCCGCAGAATACCGCCAGCCGCATGAATTTCGGCATCGGCCGACTGCCCGCGCGTCACCCATCCCGAGGTGCCGCGCCCCTTCGCGCCCGCATCATAGGCGCGGGTGAGGTGCGCCAGCGCAACGCGGGCGGTATAGCGCCTTACGGCGCGGGCGGGTGCCAACCCGGCGAGTATCTTGTCAATGAGATCGAGGGGGACGCCTTCCGTTTTAGCCATGGTCAATCCCTCGCAAACGCGGCGAATCCCGCCTTCGGTCGCGCCGTTCCAGCCGCGGTGCGGGCGATCTCGGCCTCGATCACCCGAATCCGGCGGTAAAGAGCGTCACCGTTGTCGTAGCTGGCAAATTTTCCGTCATAACGCACCTCGGTCACGCCCGAGGCATAGGCGGCCTTCAGGGCGTCAAGTTCGGCTTGGCTGTAGCTCATCAGAACCAGTTTCCTTTTTGGCCAGAAACCTCCCCGAACCAGTCTTGGCGGGACGATCTGGCGGGTTTTTCCGGTTTTTCCGCACCTCGACCGACCGAGGCCGGCAGCAGCAGGGTCCCGTCGAAGAAGTCCGGCTGCGCCGTGGCCGGGGCCGCACCGCGTTCATCATCGGCGGCGTCCCATTCAGTACTGGTTCGCGATGCCCATCCCTTACGGCGCGCCGCTATCTCTGCATAGTTCATCGCATCCAGAGCTTCGTTGCGGCGGGTCGATTCAACCAGCTGCCAGTTGCTGACCATGACGCCGACCTGGTTGCGCCGCAAAATCCGCACCTCTGACGTGATCATCCGATAAAACTCATCCCCGAGACCGCGGGCAAAATGGCAATAGCCGCGGTCCAGCGGGTCGTCCTTCTCAAGCCAGTTGTAGAATTCGGCCTTCAGCTGGCTGGTGTTAATGATCCAGGCGCGCTTGTCGCGCTTTCTCACCTTTCCATTGTTCTTCAGGTCTTCGTACATCGGCTTCATGATCGGCCCGGTCTGCGAAACACCGCCCTTGATCAGGATGACCCGGTCCCATGGGTGCCGCGATTCCTTGACCCACGACCAGACATCCGACGTGAAAGCACCGCTATCGACAGCCATCATGTCGATGGCAAATGACAATCCACGCTGCGTCCGCCACTTCTCTTTAAGCAGCGCGTTCAGCGCGCTCCGGCCTTCGGCATCGCTGATGGAATGCGGAATCACCCGGTAATCAATCGTCCAGCGCTGCACGTTGCGACCAAAGGCCACCACGATCACCTCGATGCGGTCCACCTGACAGTCCACACCTGCCGCCAGTATGAACCCGCGCGACGGCAGGACGCCGTGATCCAGAACCTCGCCTTCAGGCGCGTTCTCGACCCGGTTGCGCAGCACCTCCCAGTCCGGGCCCCGGCTCGCCTGCTCGTGGGGCAGACCGAGGACATCGTTCCAAAACACCTGTTCGGTTGCGGCCTCGACCTTGTGGGCCAGCCCTTCCTCGGTTTCACCCGCGGCGCCGACCAGGTACCAGCCCATCAGTTTCGCATAGGCCTGCCCGATGTCGGCCCAGTCCAGATGCGGAACATAGGCCTGCCAGAAGTGGAACCCCGGATGATCGCCCTTGGGGTTCGTGGCGATCCAGCGGCCCGCCGCCACCATCCTTTCCTTGTCGCCGTGGCGGATCACCGCGCCGCAGGCATCGCAACTGAAGCAGGCAGCGTACAGCCGTTCGGGGTCCAGGTTCTTCCTGAAGTTCTCCCAGGTCAGGGGCGCCTCATGCCCGCAATGCGGACAGGGAAGGTGAAAGTATCTCTGGTCGGACCGCGCGAAGTTGGCGCTGATCCGGCAGGTGCCGCGTACCAGCGGGGTCGAGACCCGCAAAATCTTCCGGTCCACCCCGAAGGCCCGCGCCCGGTTGACCGCCAGCGCCTCGGGATCGCCCTTGTCGGTCATCTCCCATTTAGCCAGGTCATCCATGATGACCAGCCGCCGCGTGGTGCCGGTCAGGTCGGCCGGTGACCCGGCCGACGCGATCTTCAGCGACCCGGTCCGCTCCAACGTTTCCTGGTTGAAGATCGCGTCGACATTGTCGCCGCCACGGCCATCGCCGAAGATCGCTCTCAGTGCCGGGGTCTGGCGGCGCATCGGCCCCCATTTGTTCAGCGCCCATTCCTTGGCCGAGGCCGAGGTCGGGTGCACCACCAGCGCGTCAAGGGCGAAGGTGCTGAACCACGCCCCCAGCGTCGGCTGGATGATTGATACCGTCTTACCGATCTGCGCCGATCCGACCACCGTCACCTCGGTACAGACATGCTCGGGCGACAGGGTCTCGTGGATCTCTTGCAGGAACGGGAACCGCGAAATCCGGAACGGCCCCGGCATCGGCGACCGGCCATCCTCGAAGACGATGTTGTCCTCGCACCAGCGGGTCATGTCGAAGGGCGGCGGCGGTGCCATGACCGCTGCCAGCGCCAGTTTCAGCGCCGCCTCGGCCGGAGCCAGAAACCCCATTAGATATCCGCCGCCTTCTCGGGCGCGGACAGCGCAGCGCCACCGGCTTCCTCTGCCAGCACCGCTGACCGGCCACTGCGATGCGCCCGCCAGGCATCCATCAGGACCTTGCGCACCGCCTTGAACTCGACGCCCATCTCGTCGGCGACCGCGCGCGCCGCGTCGCGGAGCACGGTCTCGATCTCGGCAATCTCCTGGCGCATCAGCCGCGTTATCTCGCGCTGCGCCGCATCGGCCAGGACGTAGTTGCCCTCTGCGATCTCGTTGTCGCGCCGCAGCCGCCGCAGGTTTTCCTCGGCTGTCGCCATCTTGGCCAGCTCGAAGCGGTCCACGTCTTTCGGCACCAGCACACAGTCGCGCCGCTTCGCCGGATCGGCGTGATCCTGTTCCGGCGGTGTCGTGGTGTTCTCAGCCGTGTCGGTCGCGACCACGCGGCGGATCGCCCGGCGCGTCGACAGCCCGTTGCCAAGCATCTGGCCCTTGTCCAGCACCCGGCCCAGGCGCTCGGCGCATTTTGCCAGGTCGAACCGCCGCGCCCTGCCGTCGCCCTCATAGCATCCGGCCAGCTTGCCGCCCGCCACATATTGGCTGACCCGCCCCTTGGACACGTTCAGTCGCTTGGCAAGCTCTGTCGTGCTCAGCTGGGTCATGGCTCCATCGACTGGTTGTTGTTGAGCGCAGCGCCAACCCCCATAGCAAGTGGTTTAGCCGCCCTCATGTTTAGGCTGTCGTTTAGGTTTACCCCCACCAATCTATCACCCCCTGCGCGCC
>Ga0210043_1001370_pt1 | contig 20575 bp, 22 predicted proteins | sample CryGeymet201501t_FD_183990 | JGI IMG/M metagenome (GOLD analysis project Ga0210043, IMG submission 183990) | Groundwater microbial communities from Crystal Geyser aquifers in Utah, USA - Crystal Geyser metaG 2015-01t (SPAdes) (version 2) | ecosystem: Environmental > Aquatic > Deep subsurface >... | reverse complement strand
ATATTAAGCTTGAGGAGAATGTGTCCTCTACTTTCTTTGATCTATTGATTAACATCGGTGGGATTAAAGTGAGCAAGATGTGTTCTATGAGTCAAGAAGCGACGGGGCTTGCCCCGTCGTAGGTCACATACTTCGGTGAAGACCCTCACAAACTGCTAGAGCACTTCATTACTATGGAAAGTGATGGGGTCTAACATTTGGTGGTCCTTTGCGTTGGGATTTGACTGTCTATTACCAGCGTCAATATAAATCAACCATCACCGACAATGTACTACACAATGGGCAATTACGAACCAAGTTATGTTACCGCAGCAGATAAAATGGCTTTTCCAGACAAGATAGATTTGACCGTGGAAGAACTTGTTAAGCTTGGTTCTAAACAGCCAGAGTGGTTTCAGGGACAAAATGGGCAGATGAAACAAGCCTTGGAGAAGCAGATGAAAGCTGTTCAGGCATTGGAAAGTCCCAAAAAGACAGAGACACCTATTGACACTAGTCGTCACTTTGACATGGATTTTGACGACTCAGACTTGACTTGATTCTTCTGTGAGGCTATGATTGAATATGCCAAAGGAAAAGCATCTAACCAAAACTGTATTCGATTGGGATTACTTTTCTGTCTATCTGTCTGGACCAATTGATTTTGGCCGGGAGATAGCAGTATCGTGGCGCGAAGAAATCACGAGACGCTTGATAGAAATTGGGTTCAAGCCACATCAAATTTTCGATCCCTGCAAGAAACCCCTTGGCAATGCTCCCTTTAATCTGGACAATGAAGGTGAGATAATGCATAAGCATCGGAGCCGCCGGGAGTGGGCGGAACTGATGAAGATTATGTCGCAAATCGTTCATATCGATTTGCGTTTGGTCGATAAGTCTGATCTGATCATTGTCAATCTGCCCAAGTATGGACAAGAGTTCTTTACTGAAACAGTTGACAAGTTTATGACTAATTATCAGACCTTGTTTGATTACCATAAAGAGAACAACATTCCACTGACCGAATTACAAGGCATGCAGAAAGCATTCTTGGAACTATTGGGACAGGCATCTGACCACCGTATCCCTACTTATGGTACGCTTCATGAAATTGTAGTTGCTCATTTGCAGCAAAAGCCTATATTATTAGCGTGGGAAGGTGGTAAAGAAACCTGTAGCGCGTGGTTAATGTATCTCGTTGGTCACCACAATGTTTTTAGCTCTCTTGACGAAATCATAACTCGACTCTATAATATCTCCAAAGGCAGGACCGCCTTTAGCGCTAAAGAGTGGTTACTGCTTGATTTAGAGCCGGACCCGGCTACTGTACTGGCAGATCAGGATGGCGTATCAGAGCACGACAGAAATCGAGTCTTAGACGCTAAACTTGATTACAAAAAACTTAATACTGCCGGGTAAAGGCGGTATAATGGAGTTGAGGTTCACTAGTGAGGAATTGAACATGGCACAAATTAAACCTGAATGGGAAGTGATTTCGGAGTGGGACAACCTGATGGCTCAGGTTATTGGGAAGTTTCATTTTGACCACGTTGATCCTTCCTTAGTCATCGCCTACAAATGCATAAACAAGTCCAAGCCGGAAGGAAAGACGAAGCTCTATGATATGTCCGGCCAGACTGAACCAGAGGCGTTTACCAACAGCAAGAAGTATTTTGTGAAGCTGTTCCATAATGTCTGGGACGTAATGGATCAGAAGAACAGACTGCTGATTGTCTTTTCGGCTTTGTCTCGCATTGACAAAGTAAAGCCGGATTCGGGTAAGGTCTCTGGTTTCGATTTGCATGATCAGTCATTCATGGCTCGAACTTTTGGCGTCGATTGGGCAACCCGATCTGACATTCCCAACATCCTAACCGATAATGTGAGGATTGTAGAAGAAGCCAAAGTAGATTAACGATACGTTATATGTTTGGAGATATAATATGGCTTACCAAGTGGTTGAGAAAGAAGATTATGCTGTAGATTGGGCACCCGTTAGATACAATGAACGAGCCCTTACCCGCTTTGAAACTAAGAAAGAAGCAGTTGATGCCGCGATTGACTACATCACGGATCGCAACTGTAATAATCCCCTAACCCCGGCTGAGAAGTTGACTCAGTTTGAGTGCTTCATGCAGACGGAGCAGGGGATTTTTCTTGGTAATCTAGACGGCAAACCGTGGTATCTGACTTATCCTAAAGACATAGTGGCTAAGGATGAGAATGGTGATGTATTCACCAAGTATGCTAAGGGTCAGCCGGTCTCAGATACTAAGTTCTTCTTGCTTGAAGGCAAAGCAGAAGTAGCAGTACGAATACTTCCTGGCACTGAAAAAGACTAAATCAGTACCCCCCTATATTGCAGGGAGATACTATGTCTAATGATAGACAGGTGATCATATCGCTTAGTGGGCGAAAAGGAGCCGGTAAGAATACTATCGGCTCCTTTATTGGAAAGTATTTCACTTTCACTTTCAATTTGTGGAATCCAGAAGAAAATGGATATCCCAGCATTGCCCGAGGTTTGGATGAAGGCTATCTTGGTGAAGATATGCAAGAGAGTCTTCTGAATGAGTTGATTGCGAAGGCAACATTCGAGTGTTCTTTTGCGGATTCGTTGAAAGAATTCTGTATTAACGTTTTGGGCCTTTCATATGAAAACTGCTATGGGACTGATGACCAGAAGAATGCTCCGACCGAGTATAACTGGGCAACTGCTCCGTACTTTTTGCGATGGAAATTTGCCGATAAAGACGCGAAGAAATTTGTTGCTGAGGGCTTGTCTCAAGACGAGTTAATGGATATATTTCATCGACGGCTATTTGATCCTGTCACTGGCGGTCATGCTAACATGAACTATGCCAGTGGTAAAATGTCTGGTCGATCAATCATGCAAATATTTGGGACTGATTTGATTCGGCAGACATTTGGAAACGTTTGGGCAGAAGCTACAGTCAGAATGATAAGAAGACAGGGAAGACCACTTTCTATCATTACCGACAATAGATTCCCAAATGAAGTTGAGACGATCTTGAAACAAGACCGTGGATATGTAATAAGGTTAACGAGGTCACCATTCGGGCATGAGGATGCCCACCCAAGTGAATCAGCGTTAGACAACTACAATTGGAATCGTCCAAAATGTTTTGTCCTTAATAATGCCAAGATGACTATCGAGGAACAAAACGAGGCAGTGAAACCTATTATCAGTGAGATTATGGAGTAACCGAATGTCCATCTTCAACAAGCTGGAAACAGCCAGTCAACAAGCGACCGACACCACTCTATGGGAAGGTACTTTCAAAGATTACCTGGAGCTGGTGAGAGAGAAAAAGTTTCCCAACTTGGGTGTTTTGGCTCACCAGCGTGCCTATCAGATAATCATCAATGCTGGTACGCGCAAGTCTGACTTTTTTGGCCAAGAGCGCACTCGATATGACTTCTTCGAGGACAGACTCTTTGGTATCGAGCACAGCATTGATGAGATCATGGCGTATATCTCGTCTGCTGCCCAGAGAACCGAAACATCTCGCCGTATGCTTTTGTTGTGGGGGCCTCCGTCTTCCGGCAAGAGCGATATGGTTAATCTCATAAAGCGTGGCCTTGAAGCGTGGTCTCGGACTGACGAGGGTGCCGTATTCGCGATCAAAGGCTCCAAGATGCACGAAAACCCACTGCTGCTTATTCCACATAGATTAAGGGAAGAGTTTAGCCAGGAGTTGGGTATTCACATCGAAGGGTCGCTGTCTCCACATACTCAATGGCTACTCGATAACAAGTACAAGGGCGACTTCCTGTCTGTCCCGGTCGAGCGTATCTTTCTTTCCGAAGTCTATCGAATTGGCATTGGCACTTGGTTGCCTTCTGATACGAAGTCGCAGGATATTTCCGAGTTGGTAGGGTCTATTGACTATGCCAAGATTCAGGAATATGGTGACGAAGCCGATCCTCGGGTATACAACTTCGATGGTGAATTGTTCGTAGCCAATCGTGGCATTATGGAATTCATTGAAGGATTAAAGGCAGATGAGAAGTTCCTGCGTGCCTGCTTGACTGCTACTCAAGAAAAAATGGTGAAGGCTCCTCGATTTGGTCAGGTATATGTCGATGATTTTATCATCATGCACACCAACGAGGAAGAATTCAATGAGTTCATGAAGGAAAAGAAATATGAAGCCTATCACGACAGAATGTACATCGTGAAGGTTCCGTACAATATGTCAGTGAAAAATGAAGTAGCTATCTATGAGAAATTGCTACGAGGCACTGACGCAATGCAAGTCCATATCGCCCCGTTGACTCTCAAGGCAGCGGCTATGTTTGCAGTATTGAGTAGGCTCAAAGACGAAGATAATGATCTGAACCTTATTCAGAAGATGAAGCTCTACGACGGTCAACACGTTAAGGGTTACAAGAAAGAGCAAGTCATCGACATCAAGAAGCGTCATCCGCGAGAAGGTCTGTCAGGCTGCTCGCCACGGTTTGTGATCGACCAGATTTCTGCGGCTATTTCTAAGGCCAAAGAAGAGGGTAGAGACTATATCACTGCTCTAGATGTGCTACGGTCTCTGAACTCTGGGGTTGTCAATCGTGATGCCTTCTCTAATGAGCAGAAAGAGTCATACGAACAATTCATAGATGACGCTCGTAAAGAATGGAATGATCTCCTGCGTAATGACATCCAAAAGGCATTCTTCCTTGAGTTTGAGCAGGAAGCCAAGATTCTTTGCGAGAACTACCTCGATCATATTACAGCATCCTGTGCCAACAAGAAGCCGAGAGACCCTGTGACGGGTGAAGAAATCGACCTTGACGAGAAGTTGATGGACGACATCGAAACCCAGATCGGAATCTCCGACAGTGGCAAGGTTGACTTCAGAAATGAAATCATCCGTGCTGTCAGTGAGGTCTCTCGACGCAATGAAAAACTCGAAGAACAAGGCCGATCAGGCGAGAAGATGAAGTTCGATTATACCCAGCATGCTCAATTGCGTGAGGGTATCCAGAAGGCTCTTTTCGAGGAACGCAAGGGCGTCATTAGGATGACCGTCAGCACTCGCAATCCCGATCCAGAGGGCGTGAAGCGCCTGAATGACGTTGTGAAGCGTATGTGCGACCAGCAGGGTTATACTCCCGCCGCGGCTAACGCGTTGTTGAAGTACGCTTCTGCTCACCTGTTTGACAAGTAAGGTGACCTAAATGGGTTCAACCATCATAGATCAAGACTTCCCCTATGATATTATACATAGGGGAGCCAAAGATGCCCAGAGGCATAACAAGCGGGTTGATGATGCTGTTAAAAAGCAGCTCAAGGAAATAATCAGCCAGCAAGATATCATTACAAGCTCTGGCAACAAGAAGGTTAAGGTTCGACTCAAGTATCTCGACCAGTACCGGTTCAGACACAGTCGTGACCGGGTTGATGAAATTGGTCGCGACGAATTTGATAGTCTAGAAGAGGGTGAAATCCTTTCCCGTCCACAAGAGGGCGGGGGAGGAGTCCCCAATAAGGCTGGTGACGAATACGGTGAGGAAGTCTATGAATCTGAGTACACCATAGACGAACTCGCTGAAATTCTGATGAAGGAACTTCATCTTCCAGACCTTGACGAGAAGAAGAAAAGCGAGATCGTTTCCGAAGTCGTAGAATGGACCGACATTCGGCCAAAATCCGGCATCCAGTCACTTGTTGACAAGAGGAAAACTCTACTTGCCAATCTGAAGCGCAAAGCTAAGCAAAAGCAGCTAAAGAAACCAGTACCTATTATCAATGATGATATGAGGTTTCGGACATACAACATCACTCCAGAGAAACACAGCAATGCTGTCGTGTTCTTAATGATGGATCGTAGCGGATCAATGTGGGAAGACAAGATTTATGCTGTGAAGGTATTGTTCTTCTGGATCGTGCAGTTTCTCAACCGCCGATATGATAACGTGGTCATTAAGTTTATTTCTCACGACTACAACGCTAAAGAACTGAGTGAGAAAGAGTTCTTCACTATCTCGGACAGTGGTGGAACTCGTATTTCATCCGCTTATGGGCTTTGTGAGGAGATAATCCGGTTTAACTACCCTGCTGACAAGTGGAATATTTACACTTTCCACGCTTCGGATGGTGACACTTGGTCGGACGAAAAGGAATGTATGGATTTGGTCCACTCCATCACGACCAAACTCGATGCCAATCTGTTTGCATATACCGAGATTAATATTGATGCCTTGCGTGACTCTGAAAGCTCGCTGATGTCTCATTTCAAAGAGCTAATGCAACGCAATAAGAGAGTGCTGGTGTCAGAAGTTAACGAAATGTCTGATATTATTAACTCTATCAAATTATTCTTACGACACTCGGTGAGGGAAACTAATGTCTGAAGTTAACCCAATCGTGCAAGAACGATTTTCCGAATTGGAGAGATTAGCGCGTGCGGCAGGACTGGACCCATACGATGTAATCTTCTTTAATGTTCCCGTTCAGGTTATCTATGAAGTATCCTCATATGGCCTGCCCACGCGTTATACTCACTGGAGCTTTGGACGAGTCTACAAGTACCAAAAGGCTCAGGGCGAAATGGGGATGAGTAAGATTTATGAACTCATTATTAACAACAATCCGTCCTACTCGTTTCTTGATCGCAACAATCCAGACACGATCAACCTGCTAGTTGCTGCGCACTGCTATGCACACTCCGACTTCTTCAAAAACAACGTCATGTTTCGCCAGGCTGGTGAGACGAAGATGATCGAAGTAGCCAATCGACATGCGGAACAAATTGACCAGTACCGTAAAGACTTTGGTGACGACGAAGTTGACATGTGGCTTGATATTGCTTTGTCGTTGGAGCGTCATATTGATGTCTACAAGGGTCGAAAACGCCAGAGGTATCCTGCTCGCCACGTTGATTACGTAGAACGTAAAGTCAAAGAGTGGGAAGATGTGGCAGATCGCAACCGTAAACCATTGGTAGAAAAGGTCTTAAAGGGACTTCACATACCACCAAACCCAGAGCGGGACATTTTATGGTTCCTAAGTGAGTACGCTAATCTTGAGCCTTGGCAGCAACACATCTTCGATATTGTTCGGAGAGAGTCTTATTACTTCTACCCACAATATCGCACAAAGATCATGAACGAGGGCTGGGCTTCCTACTGGCATGCTGAGTTGATGCGTCAGTATTCGTTTGGTAACGCCAACGACTACGGTGTAACTGACTTGAAGCATCCACTAACTTCTGAAGAACATTTGGATTTTGCTGCTGCCCATGAAAAGGTGGTTCAAGCAGGAGTGAAACTGCCTCTCAAGGTGGAAACTATTGATCCCCAGACAGGCAAAAAGGTCAAAGTTTGGAATCCAATAATCACAAGGAACCCTCATAACTTTCGCATTGCTACTCGGCTGAACCCATACTACATGGGATTCCGAATCTACCGTGATATCAAGGAACGGTGGGATAAGTATTATGAGCAGGGTTACATGGAAGATGAATGGGAGAATAAGGTTCCTGTTCACATTAACGGCGACCAGAAAATTAGACAGGTGATGATGGAAGAGGACGATGTCTCTTTCCTGCGCAACTACCTGACTGAAGAACTGGCAGAAAAGTTGCACCTCTTTGGCTACGGGAATAACGACAACTTCGATGACAACTACGGCATCCAAGAAGATCATCCACCGCCTGATGAGAAATACGACGAGGGATACGAAGCCCAAAACATCGAAAACAAGACAATTATCTGTCGGACAAAAGATGTAAAAGAAATCATTGCTTCTTTTGCTAGAGGCATGAATAATTACGGCGTCCCAGAGATTGTGGTGAGACGAGTTGATGAAACCGGCATGCTGCGTTTGGAGCATGTGGTTGACGATAAGACAAATGTAGATATTGGGTATGCCAAGCATGTGTTGAAGTATGTTTGGCAGGCATGGGGCAGGAGAGTTGAGTTGGTCCGCAAGGCTCGTGATCGTACTTGGATTATGACTTACGATGGCGACTCCGATATGTTTGAAATTGACCATCAAACTCCTGATTATCCAGAAAGCATTGAGTATGGAGCACCACCTTCATCGTGGTAAAGACATGGCTAAATCTAACTTAGCGAGAAAATACAGACCGAAATTACTCTCTGACCTGATAGGACAAACTGTCACTCAGAGGGTGTTGTCGAACGCCCTGGAAGATGGCAAGTTGCACCAATGCTACCTATTCGTAGGACAGTTTGGTTGTGGCAAATGCGTTACAGGCGAAACAATGGTGGTTACTCCTGATGGTATTTATCAAATCAAAGATATTGTTGGAGATGTTGATGGATTTCAAGATAAGCGCAACCGTGTTTTCAATGGCATAGTCGGCGACTATCTTGATGGTTCTCATGTATTTTCCAAAAAATCAGCCAGTACGGTTTACATAGCCACCAACGAAGGCTATAGCATTGAAGGGACACCTGAACATCCTGTTTTGGTTTATGATGAAGAAACTTTGAAACCCCAATGGAAGACATTAGATCAGATTGCAATTGGTGACTATCTTTGCATCTCACGTAATCCTGTGGCTTTTGGCGAGTCAGTTTCGGATGATGTCATTCTTATTCTTGCCGCCTTAACAGCCGAAGGACACTCAAATGAGAATGGAAATTTTATCTTCACCAATAAAGATGAGAAAATGTTGTCCAGGTTTAAGGAAGCAATGCAAAGAGAATTTGATTTCTCATGCAAAGAAACTATTGATAAGCGTACCGGCTGCGTTTCTTTATACCTGTCGCACTCAGTTTCTCAGAGATTGATTGATCTTGGGCTTTCACCTGAATTGTCTGCATCTAAAACGGTCCCATCCACCATTCTAAGGGCAGATATTAAATCTCGTCAAAAATATCTCAGTTACTATTGGGAATTTGATGGATGTGTAATTGAAAAAAACTCTTTAAGTTTCACTACCAAATCCGAACATATGGCTAAAGAGTTGCAACTGCTGCTTTTGACCACATTTGGCGCGATCTCTTCGATACGACCTACAATAAAATCTGCCACAAATGGCAAAAACATTCATCGTCTATACTATGACATTGTGGTTTATCCAAATGAGTTTCAAAAGATACAGCAAGGATTAGTGGGTCGTGAAATTGCAGGATTGAAAATCGCCTCGATTTTAGGATGGGAAATTAACGGGTTTAATCCTAATTTAGACGTTGTTCCGCACCTAAAGCAAAAATTTGTTGAACTTAAATCTCAACTACCAATTGCCAAAAACGGAAAGTTGATGCTGAGTGGAATGGGAGTTGCCAAAGTGGCTGCTCCTATGAATTGCGTGCCATCAAACTCGTCCCAGGCAAGCTGGACGAAGGTGCAAGAAATTATAGACTATTGCCAAGAGATTCTTTATACTGTTCGGAATTCAGGAGAAGTTTTTCCTGAGTACAAATGGTTTAATCAGTTACAAGAGTTTCTTGAGTGTTGTCAGACGACGCAGCAGTCTAATTGGTTCTTTAGTAGAGTAACTGATGTCCGTCACATCCCAATCGAAAAACAAGTTTATGATCTCCATATTCCACGATACCATTCGTTTTGGTCTAATGGAATCACAAGTCATAATACCTCAGCCGCCCGCATTTTGGCTGCGAGTGAGAATTGTCAGGTGTCGCCTGGCCTGAACCCTTGTGGTAAATGCGATATATGCAAGAGTATCTTTGCCGGTACTCATACCGATATTGAAGAGATTGATGCCGCGAGCAGCGCTGGTAGTGTTGAACATGTTCGTAAACTGAAGAACTCAGCGTTGTATAATCCCATCGATGGTTGCAATACCAAATACTTCATCATAGACGAGTGTCACCGTATGAGCCCGCAGGCAAATGATGCTTTGTTGAAGTTATTAGAAGAGCCACCAAAGAACGTTCGTTTTGTCTTATGTACGACAGATGTCCAAAAAATGAGGCCAGCGATTCAGTCTCGATGCCAGAGGCATGATATCAAAAAGATTTATTGGTCCCAGATTGCGGAGCATCTGAAGTACATAGCCAAAAATGAAAAAGTTCAAATAGACGATGAGGCAGTAAATCTGTGTGCTCGTCTAGCTCAGGGATCAATGCGTAACGGCATTCAAAACCTTGAGAAGTTGATTGACTATGCCAAGGGAAATGAAATATCAGCGGAAGATGCAGAAGCCGTCTTTGGCTCTGTTAGTGAATTGGCATTCTACGATCTGTTTGATCAGATAGTTAAAGGCGAAAAGGAATCGCCCGACACGAGCCAGGGATTTAAGATCATCAACGAAGTGCTCCAGGGTGGAGTTGAGTTTGATGTGCTTTATCAGGGGCTTACGGATCACCTTCGTAACTTGTTGGTGGTACTCACAGCAAAAGACGCATTCCAGTTTATTAGCGTATCGAGTGCTGCCAAGGATCGATTGAAGGCGCAGGCATTGAAGATTAAGCAGGGTGGCAAGCATAAGGCAATCTTCAAGAGCCAGCATAGCTTGAATCAGGCAAAGGAATCCGTCAACCTTAATGTCCCTATCGAAGCAGCACTGCAAACCTGGTTCGTTGAAAGTGTAATTTTCTTCAGGGAAAAGTGAGGATAACACTTAGATGACTCTCTCTGATAAGCCAGGGAGAGACAGCATTGAAGAACAGATTAATAGTCTTGTTAGTTTTGTTCGTGACTTTGATGATGATGATGTGACTGCCGCAGCATTTGCGGAAATCCGAGCTTACTTGGATCAGTATATTAAGCTGTTTGGCAGGAAATACAGGATCGCAGGGCATGATTCAGATGAGATAGAGCAGGAATGCCTATACGCCCTGCGATATAAAGCGATTAATGATTTTGATCCCACTCGTGGGAAATTTCGATCTTTTGCAATCCTCTGTATCAAGAGACACTTATACAGTCTCATCAAGGGGAATAATCAGCAGAAGAGGAAAGTTTTGAACCAAAGTCTGTCTCTCGATGAAGATCGAGGTGAAAATGGCGAAAGCCTATCACTGATTGATCTAGTGACCGAAGATGGTCCTAACGTTGTTGAAGAATTGGAAAGCCGAGAAATTCACGACTTTCAAAAGTCAAAGCTGTTTTCTCGGTTATCGCAATTAGAACAGGAAGTATGCAAATACTACTTGCGGCAGTATCATTACGAGGAGATTGTTGACCAGATTCAAGGTATGTTTCCTGATCGGGAAATTACTAAGAAAACAGTTGATAACAGCCTCCAAAGAATACGCCAAAAAGCACAAGAATTAGCTAAAAGTCTCGATTGGCTATAGAAAATAAGGTTTTTAGGCAGGACTTTCATACAAATGTTTTGTATAATGTGTCGAAAGGAGACTCATTATGCAATGCAAAAAATGCGGCAACGAGTTTGAAAGGTTGAGTCCTAGAGTTAGAAAAGATGTTAAATACTGTGAGAAATGCAGATGGATTACTTGTGAGGCATGTGGCAAGAAAAAAAGGCTCACCACGCAGCAAATAGAAAATCCAACGTGGGGAAGATTTTGTTCACATAGATGTGAGAAAGCCAATAGTGAATTTCGATTTATTAAGAATGGCTATTGGTGCGTGAAGTCTAACGGCCACCCAAGAGCTTACGAGAAAGATTACTATTACGAGCACATACTTGTAGCAGAGAAGAAAATTGGCCGACTGCTAGATACAGCCATTGAAACGGTCCATCATAGGGATGGCAACAAACTCAATAACGATCCGAGCAATTTAGAAATCAAGACCAGAGTAGAGCATGCTTGTCATCATTGGCCTGCTGTTTCGACAAGTGTAGAGGTAGGAATAGATCATAAGCAATTCAGCACTCAGAAATTACCGAAGAAGGAAAAATATCGACAGGGATATGTCTTGGTATTTGATCCGGCTAACCCGATGAGAGATATGAGGGGATATGTTCCTAGATCACGATTAATCATGTCTGAACATCTTGGCAGGTTTTTAGATAAGTCTGAGATTGTTTTGCATTTGAATGAGAAACGGGATGATGATCGGATTGATAATCTGCGACTGGTACAAAGATCGAAGCCATTCCCTTTGGGTAATCCGTATAATGTAGTAACAAAAGGATATTCAACAGAACGTGGATATGCGGTTATTTGGAATCCTACTCATCCAATGGCTCGTAAAAATGGTTATGTCTTGGAGCATCGCTTGATTTTGGCTGAGCATTTGGGTAGAATGTTAGAAGAATGGGAGCACGTCCACCATATCAACGGTAATAGGTTGGACAATCGTATTGAGAATTTGGAATTAGTGCATCGAGACGAGCATCCGAATAAGCACTTCAGGAGATGATAACTTGGACAAAAAGTGGATTAAGAACTTTTCAAAGGTGCAAAACGACCTAATAGTAGTGTGCTTCTTTGTTGATTTGTTTAAGGGACTTCGTAAAAATATTGAATTTGGCCACAGTACACTTTTTCCTTTGGTTCATCAGGCTTTGATGGAGTCCGTTGTCGCTGGTTTAGGTAATTTAATACACAAGTCTGAAGGACAGGTAACGATTGGGAGCGTTGTCTATGATTATTGTCAACACCCAAGATCAGATCGAAATAACCGTAAAAAAGTGAATGATCTATGGAAGGGTATTAAAAATACTGATATCTCGGCATCTAATGCTTTGGAAGTATTTGAAAATTTAGGTATATTATGTAATCTTATTGAGAATGGTTTGCTGGAGTCGTCCACATCGTATGACCAGCCTTTAAGTTTCGCTACTAGTGAATCTATTGATTTAGTCTCCTCGTGGGAATGTTTGCAAAAAATATCAAAGATCATTTGGAACGAGAAGGAAGATGAAAGCAAAGTGAGTGAAATTAGACAGTTACTTATCGACAAACGTATACGTCAAACTAGCAAAAAGTCTTGATTGGATATAGAAGAAAAATGAAAGACACTATGACAATTCTATTTAAGTGTCGCGGCTGTGGCGCGATAAAACGAGATTCGAACGAAATTGCTTGTGACGTTATTAAACGATGTTTGGATGGTGGAATGTGGTATGCGTTCGATGTCCATAAATGTACAAATACGAGAACTTGTGTTGCAGATTTTATAGAAAGTCGCCAGAAAACCCCACGGCTCGTCCGTGGGGATGAATGGCGACAACACCTACACGTCCTGTAGGCAAAAATTCTCAAAATAATTCTTACTTGTAAGCAGGAATGCGGTTGGAACTTGTATAATGTGTATGTAAAGGGAGAGAACTTATGATACAAAAAGCAAAGACCGCACCTGTATCTTTCAGGCTTCCAGAAAACCAACTGAACTACCTGAAGCAAATGTCTCATTACGTTTCTATTGAACGTAACCAAGACTTGTCGTATGTTGACCTCATCAGGGAGTCCATTGAAACACTGTATCCTATGCCTGAGAGACCAACAAGTGAAAACGAAACGAACGGCTCATAGCGTCTACAACCTGAACTACCACATCGTCTTAGTGACGAAGTATAGGCATAAGGTATTCAAAGGTGAGATAGCAGAGTTTTGTAAGACCCAAATTGGAGAGATATGCACCACATACGGCTGGGAAGTTTTAGCACTCGAAGTAATGGACGAACATATCCACTTGTTTGTGTCTGCACCACCAAAGGTGGCTCCACTGGGTATTGCATCCACAGTAAAGAGCATTCTTGCTGTGAAAGTATTTACGACTTTCACAACTCTGAAGCAACAGAAGTTTTGGGGTTCGGGTCTTTTCAGTGATGGGGCTTACTATGGCAGTGCTGGAACTATTACGGCTGCTACCATTAAGAAGTATATAGAAGAACAGAAATTACATGACTAAGGCGTTTACTTATCGACTACGACCAACAAGGAAGCAAGAGAGTGCTTTAGAGCAAACTCTTACGACCTGTCGGTATGTCTATAACAATGCCTTGGCTCAACGCATTGAGACTTACAAAGAGTCGGGCGACTCACTCTCTTATGTTGACCAAGCAAATGCTCTGTCTGACAACAAGAACGACTATCAAAAGCAAGTCCACTCACAAGTTTTGCAAGATACTCTGAAACGGCTTGACACATCCTATCGCAACTTCTTCCGTCGTGTTAAACAACAGAAGGCAGGAAAGAACATCAAGGTTGGTTTCCCACGGTTCAAACCTGCTCAACGATACAATTCTTTTTGCTATCCCCAAAGTGGTTTCCGTTTAACCAATGATAACAGGCGTATTCGACTGAGCAAAATAGGAGACATCAGACTCATCTATTCTCGACCCATACAAGGTAAGTTAAAGACCTGTCGTGTTATTCGAGATGTTGACCAGTGGTTCGTGATACTGACGTGTGATATAGAAGACAAGCCAGTTACGAAGTCAACCAAGCCTGCGGTGGGTGTTGATGTGGGCATCAAAACATTAGCTGTGCTTTCCGATGGGACTGAGATAGAAAACCCCCGTCACTGGAAACAGTCACAAGACAAACTCCACAAAGAACAAAAAAGACTATCTCGTAAAAGCAAAGGGAGTAGCAATAGAGGAAAACAGCGTATCAGGGTGGCGAGAGTTCACAGGAAGATACGCAGACAGCGTGACGACTTCTTGCACAAGTTAAGTCGTCAATTAGTTAACAATTATGGTCTCATAGTATTTGAGAATCTTAACATTCGAGGAATGATGAAGAACCACAAACTGGCAAAACACATTTCTGATGCGGCTTGGAGTAGACTAATACAGTTCACGCAATACAAAGCGGAAGAAGCTGGTGTTGAGGTGCGGTTAGTTAACCCAAAGAATACCACACAGGCATGTTCAGGATGCGGTAAAATTGTTCCAAAAACTCTGGCTGATAGAGTCCATTGTTGTCCGCACTGCGGACTGGTGATGGATAGGGACTTGAATGCCAGTGTAAATATACTTATGGTAGGAACTACCAAAAATTACGCCTATGGAGACCCGACCTCTACTTTGAGCAGTTGTTGTTCAGAGCAAGTTGAGTCGCTGATATAGGAAACCCCACCCCTTGTGGGTGGGGTGGTTCATTCGACCTACTGCGTGAGCAGTTCCGTCTGCCACAGCCCTACCTGCTTATCGATAGGCTATTGGGTAGGAAATTGGGACAGAGCTCTAAAAGCCTGTCAGGTAGGCTATTTCAGGGTATTGGGTTCTCTTGTACTTCTTCCCCTGCTGTTCTCGTTACTGATCGTAACTGACTCAAAGGGGAGCGCAATGGGGATAAGTATGATTACCACGAGGGAAGGGGTGTACCTACACGGAGAGAGCGGAGAACGCAAATGTGGACAAGCGCAAGGGCTGAAGGGCAGACGATTTATCTCACGTTTGGAGGCATTGGGTTTAAGAAGTTTCTGTACTGGTTAAAGCATTTTGTTCCGGCAATGGGTAGGGAGTATGATCCTCGACGCAGGGAGTGGAGGATTGATTTAGGCTACATTGAAGACCTGCACTCGGTCTACGTCACCCTCGGCCTGAGAAACCCACTACAAAAAACTCTGGACGACTGGCGGACTACGTCGGTCGAAGATCGAATAGCTCAATTCATCCAAGACTTGCAACCGGACAACAACAGCATCGACAGTCTTCAACAAATGGAAAAACTGGAATTGTGGTAATGCTTAACAGTTTATAAGTATTTTCTGACTTGTCTTTTTTGCGACCGACTACTATATCAAAATAGTGATGCCGAGCATTGAAGCGAAGTGATGTTCGGGCGGGAAAGCGCAAATGAGTAACTTCGCGAGGAGAGAAGAAGATGAAGATCGACGTAAATGATGGACACTGTATCCGGGATTTGTATTTGCAGTGTGCCGTGCTTGGAAACAAGGTATTTATCTATCCAGATGGGACGGTAATTGAAAAGCACCGTGAGGATGGTTGTTGCCCCTTCCCGGAAGAGAACGCGTTCGCCATAACGCCCGAAGATTTCACAGCCGTTGATTTCGAGTCAATTAGCTGCGAAGACGATGGCGATTGGGAAACCGCAGTAGACTGCTACCTTTCGCAAAATGGTGATTTCGAACGACTATTCGCAGAGTTGGATAGATGGTATGCTGAAAATCACCTGCGGGCTATTGGATTTGCAGAAAGCCAGATTGAACTCATTTGTGACGACGAAAATGTTAAGGCAAATGGCTTCACTGAGGTTATGCGGCTGAAAGATCCGGCGGCCATCGCAGTGTTAAAGGAAGTCATTCCAACCGTCCCGGCAGGCTAATTGACTAATATACTCTCCACAACAACCAATGAAAATTGGTTCACCGTAAAGTCGGTGCGGATTGAAACAATATGCAAACGACAGTGGAATCAGGGCAGCGATGCGTGCGCCGCTGCTCTTGTCGTTTAGTTGAGTGAAGAAAGGCCCGACGCTCCGGGACGCATCGGTTGGGGTCGCCTTCATCTTCCCCGATCAGAATCCGTCTACGATCTTAGACGGTCTATGGCAGGCAGATACGGCAGGCAACGCAAGTCGAGGGCATATCAGGCAGGCCGTTTTCGTGGGGGCAAACGGTGGAACCACTCAAGACCCGGAGAGGAACTGACTTGCAATCACGAGTTGCCCGGAAAGCCAAGTCTGCCCGGATAGGTGGGAACTCCCCGTCATTGTCGGCCAACCAGGCCGTCTTGACGCCCTCGATCCCGGGCGGGACTCCGGTCTGCCGATCAAATGAGAACCACAACTGCATATTCGGGAGCAGCGCCAGTCGTCGCAACTCGGGCAACAGATCGTCCCGCCGCCATGCCCGAGTATACGCCCAGAAAGCAACGTCACCGCAGAACTGCACCACGGTGTGCCACGCCTTCACGTATTCGGGCGAGAAGAAATCACCGGCTGCGTGGATTTTGAAGTTCGGGACGCCCGATGCCAGGATCGCGCCTGCCGCCAGTCGGAAAAAGTCGGGTCGTTGAGCGATGATGAAGTTCCGCTCTGCCCTTGGACCGACCGCTTTGTACTCGCTCATCTTCCACACGTAGCAGACGGACCGGCAAAGGTCGGTCGCTACCCCATCTTCAGCGCAGCAGGTTGACCGCAACGGCACGTTGAAGGCGAGGCAGTTCCGGCTGTCTCCAATCTTGCTGGTGGTCGAGAGCATCCCCCTGATTCCCAGGTCGTCATCGTAGGCGGAGAGTTGACGCCAGTAGGCAGTGAACGAATCGGCCAGTACTTCGTGAGGGGTTGCGGTTACCATGACGACGTCCTCCAATCGTAATTTGAAACCAGTAGTTCTTTGACTCGCCTTGTCCCCTTGCAGGGGACGCAGTAAGTGATGTCGAGGGTCTGCCAATTGAAGCAGTCAGGCAGGACATACAGGGTCTTAGACAACTCCGAGATTTCCACCGTCATCAGGAACTTGTGACGTGACGGGTCGAGACTCCGCAGAATTTCTGCTAAATCGAAGTGATCCTGCTGCGTAAAGACGTGGTCATACCAGTCGGAGACCGAGCGAGTCCAATACGGAGGATCAAGATAAACAACGCATCGGTCAGGCAGATTGCTCAGAACTTCCCGAAAATCGACGCAGGTCACCCTGTCCACGTCCTGGGCAATTCGAGCAGCAACTTCCATGCGCTCCCGAGTCAATGCCCGCATGCCGTTGCGGGTCACCCCGTCTTGCGTGGGACTCACGTATTTGGGACTTATGGAGCATCGAGAGGGACGTTTGCGCAGGACGATATGAGCAACTGCCATCCGTCGCAGAAACAGGTAGGCAACGGGGTCTTCGGTCTCAATCCAATCCTGCTTTGCCTGATGAAACTCACGGACAGTATCCGCAGTTGTCCTGCATCGGTCTTTACGGGTCATCAATTCATCAATGAATGACTCGGGATCGTCTTTCAGTGACCGAAGGACATTCACCACGTCAATGCAGAGGTCATTCAACCAGACCTGATGACGAGAGGGGTCGAGATAGTGATGAAACTGCGGTTGCAGAAAGGGTGAGTTGCCGCAAAACGGCTCGACGTAGGCATCGAAGACAGGGGGCAGGCAGCGCAAGATGCGCTGCGCCACCCTCTGCTTGCTGCCCGGATATTTGGCAAGTCCGATCATCGTCTACTTGTCCTCGAAGATGTTGAACAAGACGAAGTTGCCGCAATCGCATTGAAACAGATTGCCCGTATATCCATCAGGAATGATGGTCTTGATGACCCTGCCGCATTTGCACTTTTTCTTGACCTTTGTCCCTCGTGGGTTGCGTTGCGCCAATATGTCTCGTGTTGCGGCAGTGATGCTATCTTCATTGTCGATGCTCTTATCATTCATGTGTCTTTCCTTTCATGTGAGAGAGAAATCACGCAGCAGGGGTCAGCGCCGAAGCGTCTTCACGGGAGTCCAGAGACAGACCCTTGCCGTCTGCCAACCCTTCGACCGTTTTCAAGTTGTCGATACGGGTTTGAAATTCTGCGATGCAGTCACGAGCGCGTTGCTCAATCTGCTGCAACGTCGATATGCAGTTGCCATAGACGGTCGCAGGATCATCGTCTTCGTGTTGGGCATTGCCCAACTCAGTCTTGATTGCGCAGTCCAAGACCTGGAGAGTCGTATCGAGAGTGCGCGGAAGAGTGGAAAGAGTTTGGCGGTCCACCCTGACCGACTTGACGTTGCTGTTGGTCGAGTTATTTCCCGTCTTGCCGTTGCCATTGTTGATGGCGTTTCGCAATTCAGTCAGGGTCTTCCCCGTGACCTGCGACTTCTTGTATTTCTCTGCGATGCTTATGAAGAGACATCGGGACGATTTCGGGATGCCGACGTCTTCGCAGAATTTCTTCCACTCTCGTGTCCCTCTGCCCGCGCAAGCATGATCCCGAGCGCAGATCAAGATTTTGCCCTTCAACCATGCCATCCAACCCTGCTTGCGGTCGAGTATCGAAAACTGGGCACCCACCTGCTGCAATGCCTCCTTGCATTGCTCAACCGTTGCGGACTTGTTGGGAATGACGGTTTCGTCGAAGTCGTTGATGGTCGAAACGGTAGTGGTCAGGTCTGCCGTATTTTCGACGGGTTGCGCTTCCATCCCGTCCAAGATGTTGGATGGGGTTACCGAACTGGGGGTCTTCTTGCTCTTACGGGCGGTCGGTTTCGTGGCGGTTGCCATTGACATTTCAGTTCTCCTTTTGCTGTGGGCGCAGCATTCCCGCAGAGGGCGTCTGCGATCCCTTGAAATCTGATCCTGGGAATTGCCGATTCGGCGAGTTTTCCGGGTTGCAACCGGGGGCAGGTCTCGTGTCCTACCACAGCAAGTATGCGCGACAGGATGGCAAAGTCAAATCGTCAAACTGCCGTAAGTCCATTGAAAACAATGACTTACTAATGTCAAGCACCTGCGGTGGGTTAAGATGCCAAAAAATACGGCGATCAACACTTGCATTTGTGGATTAGCGTGGATTAGATTTGCCAAAATAATGCCAAAAACAATCGCAGGTAACTTCGTGTTCGGAGTCGTCAACCAATTTCATGGTGCCAAAACAAATGGGAGCAGGAATGGTGGGAAAGCGGCGAGGAAAGTATCGCAAGGCAGGTGACGTGCAGATCGACGGTGAGACCGTCGCGGGGCTGCGGCGGCGTCCAGACGGCAGATTCTACTCAAAAAAAAATCCGTCGAGGGGTTTTGGCAAGCACCCGATTGAAGCGATCATTCGATTTGCACAGTGGCAGTGGGAGCAGGAGGGGTGCCGTTACGGCCTTTCGGTATGCCCGGAGATCAAGGCTGCGCTGCGATCACTGAGCGAGGACGAGTTGCGATCATCGTTCGGGCTGGACCAACCGCCGCCGTTTGATGATCCGCAGCCTGCCGGTGAGTTCCAAATGCCAAGCGACCTGGAGATCGATCCTGAAGCACTGAAGCGGTGGCCGAAGTGAGCGGCAGGACTAAGGTGCGGCGAGTTCAAAGTCCTGCGTCTCAATCCAAGATCGTAGACCATTGGAGGTCACGGCATCGGCCAGCCTTTCGTGACTCCCTCCATCTGTATTGCCTGAAGTTCTTCCTCGGTCAGATCGTATTTGCGTCGAAGTTCTCGCTCGCCTCGATTAGGACACAGGGTCGCTTCCTGTATCGCAGGCATTTTGACCTAAATTGGTGACCTAAAAAGATACAAAAACCGCATTATTTGCCATTAAAACCGCTATACAGACAGGTTCAAGTCCTGTATCGCCCATGATCGTAAGTATCGCCGAAAACTGGACTTCCTATTTCGCTTAGGTCACTATTGACCTAAATGACCCCCTGAATCTATACTCCAAGTGACCCAAGCGGGGTCGGTTGGAGCGTCCCTCCATGGCGAAGAACGCCAACGGTAACGGTAAGAAGAAGGGTAGGCGGAACCCCGTCCAGCTCGTTAAGCACCCCGACACCGACCGGGAAATCGAGAACTTCCGCCAGCACAAAACCTCGGGCAGATACTACCGTATCGAACCCGATGGTAAGGCCCGCCACTATTACCTCAAGAACGGCCTAAAAGGCATCGCGTATTTGCGTCGGGCAATCTACGAGCACGAATGCTGGCTGAATGGTCGTGAACCCACTGACACGATTTCAATTCCTGTGGCTGCCCCGGCCTACGACGACTTCGGAACCGAAATCCCCACTGTTGCCACTCTCGACGAAAACGGGAAACACGAGCTTGTTCGATATGTCAGCAAGGAAGACCTC
>Ga0210043_1001369_pt1 | contig 20577 bp, 20 predicted proteins | sample CryGeymet201501t_FD_183990 | JGI IMG/M metagenome (GOLD analysis project Ga0210043, IMG submission 183990) | Groundwater microbial communities from Crystal Geyser aquifers in Utah, USA - Crystal Geyser metaG 2015-01t (SPAdes) (version 2) | ecosystem: Environmental > Aquatic > Deep subsurface >... | reverse complement strand
AGATTGTCGCAACATCTGCTCCAGCTGATGCAGATGATCCGCTAGTGGGGATGTAGGGTGTGGCGATGGAGCCGGTTTCAAGTTGTGCGCCCCAGATGTGCGCTGAAACAACATTGTCTGCTGTCAAACTGCCCCGAGAGGCAATTTCAATAGACGAGGTTTTGGATAATGCCGTTTCAATAGAAAAAACTCTTTTCCAATCGGCTGTTAACGTAATTACAGTATACGCGATTGCGCCAACATGCCTAAAACCGATTTCCTTGCCCACATCAGACGGTGAGGCGGCTTTTGCAAATAAAGACCCTGCGTGTGCTGCTGATACTACAGTGGCAATTCTAGATTGAACCAGAAAAGACCAGTCTGAGAGGGTATTTCCTGCGCCTCGATCAAATGCTACCAAGTCGGCTGTTATGGTGCCGTCAGGCGCAATCGCTGCGTTGGGGGTTACGACTGGTGCGACACCGGTTCCACTAAAGGACTTAATCCAAGCCGCGTTGTCGATTTGCTCCGAATACTTCAGCAGGTTTGTCGCACCCGGATCAACTGCTATGCCCTTGTCTGTGGTTCGTGGTTCATTCGCTTCAAACAGCACCGTGCTACCGTCTGCATTCTCCGAATAGCGGGAGCCCGTGCGAGAGAATGTCCAACCGGGTATATTATCTATGTCTTTCCGTTTGTTGAAATCAATATATTTGCTTGTAACAAAGTTTAAATCAATGGAAGAATCCTCATGATAATATTTGGTTGATTGATCAACTATATCAGTAATAACTATTTTATACAGTTTAATTATTTTCTCAGAATACATTATTGTGGCAATCCATTCATTAACAACGTGGAAACAAGATTAAAACCGGTTCCACCTATATTTATTTTATTATTTCCTGATATTGCATTACCAACAGGAATCAAATGTTGATTAATACTAATTTCTACACCATTAACTTTTACAGTTGGTTCATTCATTACATTTGAATTATCGTATTCAATTTCTAAAATGAAATCAGTATCAACGGTAAAGTCATCATTTGAAATCACCCATTCACCATTTGTCGAATCAAAATGATGAACAAATGACAAACTAAAATCACCATTATCAATTGTATCAATAATTGATAATGACCAAATGTTTTCATTTTCAATAATGATACCTTGTGCAACATTTGTAATTTTAAAAATTGTTTGTATGTAACCAGTAGCATCAAATATTCCAGCCATTGATGCATCAGCGGCAGCTTCCATTAGTTTTCCAGTAGCGAAATCAACGGAATTCAATAGTGCATTATTGTTTTCAGTGTATCCGGGAGTTTTTGTGTCATCATCCTGCACCATATCATTTCCATTGCCAGATACATCTGACCAATAGAAGATATTCCCGTCATAACTATGAGCCTTCACAGAATTAACGGACCAGAATGCAACTATGTTCTCCTCATTGGTTGGTGTAACAATGTGGTTCACTTTCCATCCATCTTCATTCACTACATTACCAATGGAAGATGATCCAATGATTGAACCAGATGACAAACCAAGGTATTTGTAAGATAGATTTTGCGTTCCATCACCAATGGAATAAAGCTCGGTCCAAGTTCCAGAACCAAGAGTATATTTCTTTTGTTCTGATCTGACAAAATAGATATCACCTTCTGATGCCAGACTTCCAGACCATGATGATCCATTCCAAGTATAAATGTTATCATCAGTATCATTCAATACTGTATACCCTGATACAAGATGTGATTGTTCAGTCATGACTGTATGATCGGTCATTTTGTCATCAACTTCCAACAAGTGTTTATTATGTATTTCCAATGAGGCAATACGTTTTTTCAACGTATCTTCATAATAGGTTACATCTATACTGTCAGACCAATCAAAATTCAGAGTATTGAAATATACTGTGTCATATTCGATCCAATATGTTTCAAAATCAACATTTGATAATTTGAAATTGGGGCTTTTTAACCGGACAGACTTGGCACGAAGTCTTATAACTGTACCAGAGGGCAATGATGTAAGCAGTTTGATGGCATGGTTACCATAAACCATGAAATCAGACGATGTTGCATCATAGAAACCACCACCTTCATCAAATTCAACATGTCCAACCGAATAACGCCCATCACTGAAACCAAATATGGAATTAATACCTGCGTCTGCTGAAAGTGTAATTTCTATTACTGGATTGATTGTTTCGGTCAGATTTTCATCAGCGTAGTCATCATTTATGTTTATTGTGAATTCATTTGACGCAATAGGTGCAATAGCGGTATCCCATGGTCCTATATCTAATGGCATTGCATCAAACCCGCCATACAAGCCGGTATAATAAGTATTGACCCGTATGATTGAACTATCGAGAACATCGCCGCGAATTCTTTCATCGGCATTGCCGCCATCCAATGCATCGACGGTGTTACCAATTCCAGCAATATCTAACCATTCTACACCTTCGACAGCAACAGCATGACGGTATGTTGGATCAAACAAGGTGAAATCATCATCAATGGTTTGTTTTGATAATAGTCCCGGTGTTGCGTATCCTGCGGCTCTTTTGACGGAATATGTTACGTCTGTTGGCGGACGGGTATCAAACACTATTGTCAACTCTTCGCTTTCAAACAAGAATTGGTGTGCTGGTACGCTAATGTTTCTACCAGTGAAATCATCTGTTGCTATCACTTGGTGTTCAAGATATGGATATGTTTTACCTACATAATAGCGAGTATTGGTTGATACAGATTGATCAAAAGTATAAATTACTTCGAAACTGGTTGCACCAAGATCAGGATGATCCCATGTCTGATAATCGAACGCCTTTGCATCAAATGGTTCAGTATCCCATGCATTATCATCAAAAGTATTGTAACTCAATCTGTCCGTAAATAATGTAGCCTTGGTATAATTCTGATCACTTATAAGCAATTCGGCCAAATCATAAGCATTGTCTCCATTTTTAATAATATGAGATGCTACAGATCGTCTAATTTTTGTATGATATGGTTTTGCATCATTGACAGATTTGATGATCACATTCATTTCATCAAATGGCATATTGGACGGTTGGCCTGTATCAATCGTATTTATGACATCAATATAACTCGTCTTAAAACACCAATTGCAATTTTCATCTTGACGCAACATTTCATATATCATGTCAAAAATGATAATATTGTAATCTTCAATAGTAATGAATTTTTTAATCTTTGATAGTATTACTCTTAAATTGCCAAATATATTTTCATTTACTTTGGCAGCACCATTTTCTGCTTGTACTTTATTCCACCCAGATTCTGTATATTGGTATGTTTCATTGGGTATTGTATTGATGGTCACAAGATCACCGACAAATAGATCAATCAGTGCATCACGTTCTGCAATATTGTTAACCTTTTGATATGTTTTAACGTTTATAGTATCGTAGAATGCTTCTGACCAATATCCTGTTGTTTCATTTGGGTATTTTTCAATGTCGGGAAAAGTTGTATGAAACCCAACAGCTTGATTTTTATCATATTTTTTCAAAACATTATTAAGTGAATTCAAGAATACAGTTTTAGCGGCGGGGATATCCGGGTATATAGTTTGCCCCAATTTGGAGCCATATTTGTCGAGATCGGTTCTAAATGTGGCAGGAACCGGATTTCCATTTACATCTTCTTCCATCAATGAGTCTATAATTTTTTCTATAACAGTATTTGGAACATAATTACGTTTGTCCCATTCGGCCATCAATGCCCATTGATCGTGTTCTTCGTGTTGTTTGGGGTATGTGAATATTTGCAAAGATAGATCATTTCTATTTTCCAATGATGATGCATTGAAAATCATAGATGATTTATCTACAATACCGAACCATGGCAAAAGTGATGAAGTTGGATCAAACAATTGATTAGCGATTTGGTATGATGAGAGTGTTTTATTTTTTGGGATCACTTTTCTGTTTTTGACCCAGAAGTAATATCGTTTACTTCCATCGCTACGTGTAATTTCTGTATACGATGGAGATATTGGATTTAAAATAATGACATCACCGTCATCAGATGTGTATTTATTTGGTGGTACTTTTGATTCAATCCATTCATAAACATCAATAGATCGGTCTGTAATTGTGTCGAGATCAGAGAGAAGTAATGGATTTGATAGAATGGCAGTTGATTCTGGTCCATTCATCAAAGAGTATGTCACAGAATTACCAGATATGGAATCAATAATACCATGAATTCTATTTCCTTCTTTAGTTTGAACTATTATTGCTTGATCAGCAACAAAGGAATGACCCGATTCAATGACTGAAATCAATGCAGACGTGTTATTTTCATATGTTGTTGAAATAATTGAATAAGATTTCAATTTACCCCATTTTTCGGCAGATTTTTTCAAAGACAGAGATGGATTTGAATAATCTTCATATTCTCTACGTGTTGTATTCCACCATAATGTACCAACACGTGATGTTGCCCATTCAAATCCTTCATCTATGGCGGCAATGCCTTTATTGTAGTATGCGGGATCAAAAGATGTTTCGATATCAATTTGTGAATAAGCGTATGGCTCATGCAATCCACGGGCAGGATCATAATGAAACATCTTTTTATTAATATTTTCATCTTCAAGTATGACAACACGTACATCATAATCTGATGATGGACCATTATCATTCATTGGAAAGACAAAATTATCGGAACGTGGTGGTACAATCCATCTTTCATGCTCTATATTTCGATCATAATCAGTAATAGATAAAACATTGGGTTCAGAAGTTGTTCCAAATACTACACCTTGAATTCTATTTCTGAAATCACTAGCCAATAAGTTGAAGCGAACTGGATTATCAAATGATGTTTTTCCAAAATCGCCTTCTTTCCATGCCCAACATTCATATATTTCCAGAGGGACTTCATTTGTCTTGGCCGTTGAAAAACCTGAAACACCCCGGCGTGTACCTTTTTCGCGGATTGCATTTTTATGAAATTTTAATGCCAATATTTCATTAATATTCATTTCTCTCATATAATCTCTATAATACCATCCATAGAGATTGAAAGCCTGATTATACAATTTTGGGTCAGACAACGGAGAATGCATATTGTAATATTTTGAAAAATCTTTAGTATACTTTTCAAAATTTGGAATCAAACTGTCATTCAACACAATATATCCCGGAGTATCAATTCTTCCGGCCCACTCTTTCGAACGCAATGTTTTGATTTCCAATCTTTTTTGCCTTAGTCCGGTGAACGGATCATAGACGAGATCATTGAACCTTGTTTTATTTGAAATGAATACAGCGTGTTGATAATCTATTATATTCGCTCTGATACCAAAAATGAGTTCATTTGATTTAACCGTAATCTTTTCATCAAATCTGAATGTATCAAAGTCTTTGATAGGAATGCCTGCAATATCCAACAGACTATATCCACCGTATTTTAATTTTTGTATTTCTGTCATATGACCAAAGGAAGAATTCAATGTTAAGGTATTTCCAGACGGTACATCAACAAATATTTGTCCCGTCTTTGCCGATTGAGACCAGACAGCAAATCTTTTGGCAACATCTATCCAATCATCATCAGTGTATTCCCAACCTTGATCATTCATATAGTTTCCATGGTCTGCAATAAATTCAACAACTTCGTGCGGACTGGAAAACTCATGACCATATGGGTATTCAATAATTGTATTTGTTTTATTAGAATAATAGAAATAATCAATACCGCCAATTGTGAATTTACGAGAACGTGTAATTGAGTTAGTTAATGATGTGGTCAATTGGGCCGAGAGTTGCTGACCTGATGACATTTTAGGAGAGAACACCTCAAATGTTGTATTATCTATAATATTGATAAATTCTGGTTTTACTTTGATACCATCTATAAGCACAGTAAACTTTGCCAGATCGTTTGATCCACCTGTTTTAAATTTGGTCAGAGTAAATCTGTTAACACCTTCCTGTATAGTATATGTTTCTTCGATAGTTGTTTTTCCGCTTATGGAAGGTCTTGCTGAATAATTGATTTTAAAACATGGAGAGGTGTAATCGTATCCGAAGATTTGATACTTTGAACCACGTTTCACTATTTGAAGACCAGAATGGAATTTTGTTTCAACTGGAAGACCACGATGGACAGTTAATTGAACATCTTCAAAAGGTATTTCAACACCGGCAGGCGTTTTGATTATAGTTGCATTCTTATCTATGAACCCATTTGTTTTCCATCCAAGTGATACATTACTACGTCTAAGCATGTCTCCAAACTCTTTCGGAGCAATACGAGACATATTAAGTGTTTCTGCTATCCATGCATTAATGCCGGGATTTGAAAAATCTTCTGTTTCAGAATGAATTTTTAAATCTGCAATCTTTGGGCGCTTCAATGTGTCATCATTGATCTTAATAGGTCCACCAAACAGATTCTGGTCCATTCCTATAGTAAACGAATAATCTGACCATAAGAATTCAACAAACCGTGCAGGTTTCATCAAATAGCATGCTAATGCATATGCAAATGAACCAATATATGAATCATGAAATTTTGCTTCTATTGGCCCATAATCACCATAGACCCAATTTTTTTCAGGGTTAATAATCTGATCAAGTGAAAAAATACCAGCGGCAATAGGGTCTATCAAATTTCCAGACCCATCAACAGGAATCGGAGCATCAACATTTAATAGGAATTTAGACGGTATGGTGATATCTTCATTAGCAATAAGAGATGCTGTTTTAAGATCAGCCCACATTTCATTATCGTCATTATATCTTTTATTACCATCACTATCAGTTGAATCAGCTGTATAAACATCTGTCCACCATTCTGGTTCAATGGTGAAACCAATTATTTCCCATGGTGCAACATGAGGACGATCAGTTCCATATATACGACGATACAAGCCTCTCCAATGGCCTTCAAAGCCACCTGAATGATAATTCCATGTCCACCTATCATCTTTATCATAGATGTCATTGCTGATAGGGTCTAATCCCTGATCAATATACCATCGTTCAAACTCACGGCGTACAACTGCCGCATAATCAGTTGTTTCATAGTCATATGAACCCGTTCTATTATATCCCTTTAATTCGATATGAGTGAAACCATTATAGAAATACACTTTGTCATCATTAGTGTTTTTGAACACATCACCAGATTGAATAGATTTAACAACCCATGAAGAACCATTATAAGAGGCGAATACACCCTGATCTGTTGAATAATATCTATCATTAGATACAGGAGAAACAACGGAAGTATAATCTGTAATAATGTCATCTACATTTTGAACATTCGTTTTGATTGATCTATTTGCAATATAGTTACGAAGTGAAAATTGGTGTCCATCCAAAAAAGCACTTTCGTTCACAGTTTCAATTTTTCTCTTCTCTGTCACCTTGCTATAAAATCTGGTTTCAAGATTCAAAATGATATCATCACGGTCATCACCAAATGCATCAATGACAACACCAGAATGTCCAATGATATAAGTTTTCGAGTTACGAGTGAACTTTCTAGGAGCATAAGAAGGTGCTGCTCCAACTCTGGCAGGTGAAGGAGGAATCATTATGGGTGTTTCTGAATCGGTAGTTTCATGTATAAACGTACCCATATCAGAGTTCCAGAATGGACTATCCTTGTCGGCAAATAGTGTAAATTGTGATAATACCTTGTCTACTAATTGAACTTCTGTGATATCATTAAGACTACCAACGGCATCCGAATAATTACCTTCTTTCCATATGTTATTCAATTTGTTGATAAATCGTTTCATAAAACGATTATATTCAAATGACATATTTCTTATTGCATCAGCAAGATCATAATTATCATCCTGAACTAATGCCATTGGTATCAAAAGTGATCCTTCAGTATCAATGATGGTTGCACCATTGATTGGATTATGATCCGTCCATCTGTAAGAATTATCACCAAGAGGAATACCAGTTGCATTATTTACAATAATATTTCTATAGTGATTGATAATATTACTTCTACTGATTTCTGTAATATTATCATGATTTGGGTTATTACTTAAATTCAATGGAACATCATTTGAATTCTGATCATAACTCAATGGTGTTGTCGATTTTGTCCACACCGAATGAATGGTCGCAGTCCATGTATCTTTAAAAAACCGATATCCCCTGAGTTCAGTTGAATCTTTAGTATAAATTATACTATCTAAAGTAAGATCAAATACTAATTCACCAGTCACATCGTATGTAGGTTTTATTTTAAGTATTTCGTCTTCTGTATTGAATTTTGTCACTTTGTATTCAAATATAGAATTACCATTAAACGAAACTGGTGATCCATCTGTATTATTCAATGTACTGATTTTAGTAATAGAACCAGAATCCATTATATATGTTTCAAACAATGGTTTACGAAATTGATTACTTTTTGAACTTAATCCATATAGATTATATTGAGCAATGGCTTCTTCTATGTTGTATGTTTCAATACCAGCCCAAAATTGAATAATAGGACGTGATGATTGATTACCAGCATATTTAACTTTATCAATGGGAGACAAGTCTTCAAAATGAACCCACCAGCTTTCTTTTTGCCATGGATCATCATTGCTAGTAAAATTATTTGCAGAATATCTGTAAACCTTATCATTACCAGTAGGAGCACCAATACCAGTCATGGTCGTCACGTGTGAATAATTCAATGGTGTCCATGATTTGTTTTGATATATTAAGAATTTACGGGATGATGATCGTGAATCTTCCCATATCATTCCGTCTACCGGGTTTGCCGGTTCAATATTAGATATGACTGGTACTTTTGGAATCCATCTGCCAGCTTTTTCTGAATAATTGAAAATGACAGGTCTTTGAAACTCTTTGCCTGTTCTGGCAACATAGATATAAGTTCCACTATCAATACCTGCTGGAATTTTATCAAGATCATCAATTATATAAAGATTTACGCTTTGCCAATTTGAACCATCCCAACGATATATCGTTCTGTTGACATCGGTACAATCTTCTCTCAATGTTCCTACAGGATCGGTATTTGGTATTGTTCCTTCTGAAACAATGGATACAGAACTCATGACAACATCTTTTTTAGTTGTCGAACCATCATTCTCTACATAATATAATGTAGTTTGTGATGCAAATGGTTCTTTTGAAACATAAACACCATTATCTTTGGCTGCTCCCGTGCCTGTCCATATGTATTTCGGAAAGTTAACCCATTTATCAACAGACATTGGTGGATTGAACGAAAAGTAATCACATTCGAATAAACGACTTTCATCTGATATTATTCCACCATTCGCAAGAATATGACCAACAAGGTCAGAATAGAATGATCCATTCGTGATAGAACCATCACCCGCATACGATACAACACATGGTGCCAGTTGACTTCTATTATCATTAAAATTTCTATTAGGAATAAAAGGTGATCTAGCTTTTGTATCTTCTGATACACCAGTATCATCACCTATTTGGCCTTCTATACGTTCAAACGCTTCTGGTTCAAACACCAAATCATCAGTTGCACCTAACAAACGTTTGTTGACATCTGTTTGAAAATATTTGGGTAATGAGGAAAATACTCTGCGTTCAGTCATTGATTCCGATAAAGCCTTTTGAGTTATTTATTAGGATCATCGTCATCAATTAATGACATACGGGTCTGTGTCCTCTTTTTTGCTGCTTTATCTACCAAATAACCAGAGTCAAACAATGCTATGCGTTCTTCTACTTGCGTAAGCATTATTGATAATTGATTATACATTGTGTCGTGCGGAAGGAACCTTGCTGCATCAATCTTGTCTATAAGATGATCATGCAACTTATTCGTTTCCGCACGGGAGCACAATGAAAGTGGTTTATACTCATTCTCGCTGATTTTTAAAGAAGGTTCCATAATCATACGTCCTGTTTATATTTACGTGATTTTTACGGAAACTTTTCCAAACACCACGAATGCCAATCATTGGTCTAAAATCCAATACATCAACATCATCTACAGTGTAGATGTGTTTGAACGGCATATCCTGCTTATTTCTAAATTCAGCAATACTTTCAAAGAAATCAACAGATGATTTGGCATTGTTCATATGTGAATCAACAAAACCCATAAACTCATTATCTCTGGTTTTAACAGATTTGATCCATGCATTTGAAGTATTCATATGAGTATGAGCAATTTCAAGTGCACGTTTGACTTCATTGCCAAAAACTGGACCCGTCATGAATTTATAATCATACGCACTGTCTTCCGCTAATGCTTCTTTCATCAGTTCTGTAATATCAAATCCAATATAGTTTTTAACATTATCATACCATGGTTGAACTTGAAGAACAAAAAGATTAACTTTCTTGCGTCTTGTGTAAGACACATAATGTAATTTTGGAGTCATTTTTACCCTATGTATTAAATTGGTGTTCTTGTTTCAGCAGGAAATACACTACATGTTTGCACTCTATGTGTGTCTTTGTCAATTTGAACTACATAACCGGGATACGTCACCGTATCACTCCCATCTATGTAACTCGTATCTTCCACACCATAAGATGCTGTCGTATATTTCCTAACAAATACAATTATAGGATAATTTGTTCCTCTGTTGTAAACTGTTTTCGCAATCCATGTGTTATTAAGTGTGAAATTACTTCTGACATAATTTGTCGCAATTGCTGCCGGATCAACCAATATAGTATCAGACATAATGGAATTCTCAATTTCTTGACGAGCATGCTGTGATAATGATCCACCAAATCGAGTACTTGTTGTTGCACCATCCCAATCAGCTTCAACAAAACTAATACCACTCTTGATATCAAGTTCCGCTTCAATACGGGATTCCATTGCATCCTTTAACGAAGCCAGAATGGTCGCAGATGACGTACCTGTAGGAAACGATCCAGTGTGTGTAATCTTTAACGAACACTCAACAGTCGCAGTAATAGTCTTTGTATCACTAATTTGAGTCGTATAAATCGCACTCGCTGCATCATCAGGTGTATCAGAATTGTCAGGTTCCCCATCACCTAATGGATCACCTGCATTATCAGGATTCCAACCACCAGCAATATTAGCCAAATATGTATCAATTTCAATTACAGCACTATCATAATCGTAATTAGGTGCCTTGGTCATCAATGCCAATGCCGCATTGTTTACCCATTCCTGTTTGGTCGTCATTTATTATCCTGTATCAATTGTTGAATGAATTTTTCATAATCTTCCAAATCAGAAACACGAAATTTGCGTTCTTTCTTGAAATCATCCGTGTCTTCAACAGCTTTACGTGGAGACCCATCACCTTCAAACCCATCGTTTATATCAAATGATGTACGAATGGGATCAAGCTTGCGAGCACGTTTCTTTATAAGAAAGTTCTCTTTCCTATTATTCCGTTTGATATAAACCCGTATCAGTGATGACTCAGCAGGGTCTTCCTGAATTCCAAGGACACACGGTTCACCATTCTCATCAATATCAATCTGACGCATACGTTTTAACTGCAATACATAATCAGTTGCAGCTTTATAATTACGCTCTAATGTAGTAAACCGGTTGTTCATGGTTAGTATTTATCATGAACAACCGGCATACTGTACTACCAATGAACCAAATTTACGTGTAAATTTTGGCTTCCAGAGAATCAGCAGCTTCATTCAACATGGTTTGAACCACCGAAAGTGTGGAAATCAAAGCTTCACCCTCAGTTGATTCTTCCAGATAGTTCTTGGAATCATCAACACCATCAGAAACAACACCAATGACACTGGTCTGTTCGGCCATCTCACGCATGTCTGCAATAATCGTTTCCAGCTCATTCATGTCTGCACGTTGTAAATCCATCGTTTTCTCCACGACCTGTTCATTTCAAGAAACCAGAATATCCACGATCATCAAAAAGGTGTCAACCCTGATCTACCATCAAACCGTTTAATGGATAACACGGTTTGGATCAAGATATTCTATGACCAATTCCTTATCATAGAACTCAATCGTATCCTTTTCTTGATCAAGTATTTCCCTGATACACTCAAGAGCAGCAGGCCTGTCAATATTATGCTGAAGTATCATATTTTGAATTTCCATTTCTATCTGGTTAAGACTCACCTTGGCTGTCATTATTTTCTCCAATCAACTTCTTCACATTATTCTGAATGCGTTCATTGTCAGGGTCAAGTGACAATGCTTTCTGTCCCCATATGATAGCCATGTGTGTATTACCTACACAATATGCCGACACAGAACCAATATCATATAACAATGATCCCCATGCCCGTGGATCACTCATGTACGCCATAGGATGTTCAGTGATCATTAACGCCTGAACAACCGCATGAAAACAATCCATATGCCTTTGATTGAAATGTGCAATCTCTGCCAAACACATCCATGTCTCCCTTGCATCAGGATTTTCAGCAACAGCAAGACGTGCATGCCTCATAGCCTCTTCCGGATAATTCCATGCATGATATATACGTGCCTTATAAGCCATACTCATGGCACGTTCCGGCTGCCATCCACCTAATTCAATATGACGATCAAATTGCTTCAATGCTTCCACATACTGATTGTGAAAATATAACTCACGTGCATAATAATGAGCCATTCTGTCGTCATCTGGTTGTTCAGTGACAGCAATCTTTAATAATTTCAAATATTGTGATCTTGATTTGTTAACATCCGGATGATGATGAATTTCTAAAGTGGTTTCACCAAATTGTTCAATACTGTCATCATCTGAAAAATAATATAAACTCTCGTGGACAGGATGTTTCCAAAAGTAGTTATCACGTGTTCTGATTTTGTCAAAATTGTATTTTACAGAAGGTGTTCCATCGTTATTCCATGACCATACATACGGATAACGAAATCGTGTTGCATCCGGTTGTTCTTTAATAGAAGTCTCCAATTTGTCCCGCCATCCCGCAACAAGAACTTCATCAAGATCAAGATCAACCACCCAATCAATATGTTTTGGAACCAATGCCAAACCAGCATTACGTGCATGGTCAAACCGCCATGGATTCACTGTTATCGAATGTGAAACACCAGTGGCACTAAATTTTTGACAAGCTTTGTGAAATTCTTCAATCGTGTTGTCCGTTGATCCAGTATCAACCAATATGATCAAATCTGCATCAATAGCAGATTTGACCCATCGGTTGACGAATTGCTCTTCATTCTTAGCAATAGACGTAACAGCAATATCAACCATACATGTAATTATGGCTGATCCTTATATTTTTCAAATTTGGTACGGACAGTGGGACTCGAACCCACACGACACTAGGTCACAGGTTTTTAAAACCTGCATGTCTACCATTCCATCATGCCCGCATTAACAGTATTTAGATCACATTTCCTCTGTTACCATTTCTAAAAATTCTTCAACCAGTTCCAATGCCGCTACCACTTCATCGGCCAATTCCTGATCTACCAGTAATTCATGCGGTTTTATGTAGCCACCACTTGTAGCATCATAAAAAGGATCAGCACTTGGTATTGGATCAGATTTCAATTCCCAGTTATATTCAGTCATGTTGTCTCCTTGACATTCCATCCCATAAACTTTTTCAAAGTTTTACCCATTCGTGCTGCCACATCACAGTGAACCTTGTTAATACCATAGGTCGTCATATGTTCACCACATGGATCAGGTTTCTCCCCAACCCTTCTGGCATATATGACAACCTGATCATAGCCATACTCATCAGCAATATGTTTACCCATTGAAATAGGTATCTCTTTCATTGGTCTAACCATACAACTCACTCCCTTGTTTTTCATTTTTCTTTCTTTGACGATCATCTCTTGCAGCCATCAACATCCATGAGAACCCCTCTGGTTTACAAAAATGTTCCCATGATATTTCTGACGCTTTGTAAATCAACATGTCATTACCCATGTCTTCCGGATCATCAGGAAAATAATATTCTTTACCCTTCATCTCACAATTCGACATTGCACAATAGTAATCCCCAGATGGAGTCGATTGGAGATTACATTCAACAGTAGCATTGGAACTGATTTTACCACAATCTGGACACATGGATGGTTCATATTCCAACGAAGCAAAAGCACACTGCAAATATCTCTTGTTAATCAATTCAATTGAATTGAATGCCCAATCTGGCAATGCCATCAGGAAATTCCAAGTTCTGAACCAGATCATGCCTTAATCCTTATCAATCTTTCAAAAACCCTTATCATACTGTCCACAACTCTGTCAACCTGTTGTACCTATAGAAAAAATTTATAATCTAATTCTTTCACATGTGAATCATTCATCATAGTTTAACAAAATGGGCGAATGTCCTATTATGGGATTCAGGTCGGATTGGTATCTGTCCCTTAATGAGCTACCAACGTGTTCCATGTAACATCCTCACAATAGTGAAAACATGGTTGAAACAACAGGCGATTTTGATAAGTGAGCACAAGTTCACTGAACTTCGGTCGGAAACAGTAAGAGATGGTCATAGACTGTTTCAGAACACAGAACTTTTGAACGGCATACTATCATTCGGTAGAATGGGTTTCCATATTAACCATATAATATGGGCCGGGAAGGCTGGCATCCTGAACTGCATTCTGTGGGATTTCTGTAAGTTTCGTAAAAATGACACCCGGTTAATGTCGCTATTAACCTCATTATTATTATAACCCTGTATTAAAAGGGTGATAATGGTGGGGGCCGGGATATAGCGAAGGACAACTATATCCTGATTTTAGAATAGTCGAGGGACAGAGTTGACCCGCCCCTTAACCATGATCATATCATATTATGGATCACTTTTTTCCAGATCAGGTCTGGAGAACATGTCTTGCAGGGTTTGACCCATTTTGTTCACCTTGCCGTTCCTGAATTCAGGTGTGATATCAATGAAGGTGTGACATTCACGGCGTAGTTCATCGGACACAATGCCCATAGAGGATACAATTGTCGTTCTGACATTGTGTTCCTGAAGAGCATTCACCAGTGGTACATATTCACCGGCACCGCCAAACAGTACCAGATGTTCAATGGCATTGTTGTTGAGGAATTTCATCACCTTCACGGACAGATCAACACACATGTCGCTACGGTTGATGCTGCGACCGTCATGGTCTGTGTGTGATGCAACAGGTTTGGTAACAGTGATGAACCCATTGTAGGACAGATAATCAACAATGGACTTCATGGGTTGAAACCCATCGTCGTTGGTGGTCAATGTGGTAAAATATATTGGTGTCACTTGATCACACATGTGATTAACATGATCAATCAAACGTTTGTAATCGATATTCCACCCAACTTGTTTTAAGCTGGCATGAAAATTTGCACCATCGATTGCAACAACTGTCTTGCGGTCAATGGCAAGTTCAAAGGGATTATTGCTCATAATATTCCTTTCGTGTTATTAAAAGAGCAAAACTAATATAAATTATTAGCGCGCACATGTCAATTACTATTGACACCTTATATATTTCTTGTTATATTGTTGATATTGGAGGAAGTTTTGAAGCTATTATTTTTAGATATTGATGGAGTTGTTGTTACACAACGGAGTCATTGGTTACCAACTGTATATTCGGGTGGTGAGTATAAGGATTCTGTTGATCCGGTTTCTGCACATTGTGTCAGGAAGATTGTTGAACATACGGGTTGTCGTATTGTGATCAATTCTTCTCATGGTGAGAAGGGCGAGGATCATATTCGTGATCTGTTTATTACGGTTGACTATGATATATCGGAAGATTTGTGTTATGAGCCTATTACAAAGTTTCCGCATGGGTATTCACGTGAGGAAGCGATACTGGAACATATCCAGATGTTGAAACGTTTTTACAATGAGGATATTTCACATTGGTGTGTTCTGGATGATTCAAAACTGCCGAATATGATGGATTATCATGTACAAGTATCATCTTCTGACGGGATTATGACCAAGGATTATAAACAGGTGTGTTTAATTCTTGGTCACCCGGTTCGTGGTTAGAAGAGAGATGTGTAAAGGCCGGTATGTTCTGTGAATATGTCTTGCAGCATGTCGTTGTATACACCTTTGACACTTGATACAGGGGTGTATGATAGTTTTGATGGGGAATACCGAATAAAATTGACGTTGTAGAGATCGTCTTCGGTCAATATGATTTTCACAACGTTGATTTTATTTTTGGCACCTTTGATTTTGAATTGGACGCCTCCACATTGTTCATCCAGTGCAACAAACTGGTTCATACCTGTCATGACAATGAATTTTCTATTACCAAGTTGATCCAGAATAGTTTTTGCAACTTCTTTATAAATGTGTAATCTCCTTTAGAGTTTGTATACATTGTTTGTCAAATTGTGTCAACTTGTTTGTTGACATTATGTATTTTTTCCCCGGTAAGAAGAAAAGTGGATGATGTCCTATCATTCAATCAAGGAGAAAAACATGCTTAATATTATTATGATGTTGGTGGCGATTGCCATCATTGGGTTTGCTATTGTTGGTGGTCGTATCTATGCACCTGTTGATGACAATTGTTATCGTAATGAAAATGATGTTGAAACATGTGAATCAGTGCGTTTCGAAGAAGACACGTTGCATCCATTCATGGTTGATATGAATGGTAACCAGTAAAAACTATGGTGTCCCGGATTATTTCCGGGGACACTTTTTATGCGAAGAACACTTTTCTTGTATCTATAAGTTTCTTTAATGAAAAATTTTGTTTTCTCATTGTTTCTATGAGAGAGTCTTGGGAACCACCGGTTAGTTCTCTAATTTCATCACTGGTTTTGAGTGGATCGTTATAATGGTATATTCCAAAACCATGATCACCGGCATATAATTTGATCACATCTGCATAATCATAGAAGAACGGGTCTTGGATAATTACTTCTTCGTGCAGGATGTCACCTTTCCAGAAAGCACATACATTATTGATTGGATCAAAGAAACCTCTAAGGTCATGGTATTGATCAATTGCAAATTTGATATCAATGTATCGAGGATTGATCATGACTTCCGTAATACCTCTTGGGCCACGAACAAGTTCATATTGTGTTGCCTCAAACAGATCAGTCAGTTTCATCATCGGTCTCAGAATCGGTAGAAAAAGCATAAGCATAAGCAATACCCGTTTCTCTAACCAGTTGGTACAGTTCCCTTTGCATTCTGTCTCTTATAGTTATTAAACTCTGTTGTTCGTCAGTATCGCCCATACCATTATTGATATTTTTCTGAATAATATCAGATAATTCGATGATTTCATTTTGTAATCTGTCACGTCTGATATTAAGATTGATGAATTCTATGGTCCAGCTTTGCAAATATGATTCAACACCATTAACTCTTTCGTCGAGCATTCCTTGAATTTGTTGATTGTTATTATGTGAAACATATTCTACAACATATCCTCTGGAAGCATACCACCAGTTTTGTTGAGTTGCCCATCCCATTGTGGTAATCAGACCTGTCATGATTCCGCCCATTGCACCTATCATTCCTGCTGTTATTAACAGATTTTCCCGGAACCATTCAAAAATCTTTTTCATTGTGATCATCCTTTGTAATTATTTATCGCATAGGTGTATAGCAAAGGGGTATCATTTCTGCTTGACATTGTTTCAAACTTCTGATTGATTAAAAATAAGTCGATAAAGGTTGTTCATATGTCTGACATTCCGGTTCAAATCATTCTGATGAGATCAGATATGGCATCATTGAATGCTGGAAAAGGTATGGCACAGGCTGCACATGCGTCTTCCGTTATGGCTGCCCGGTTTGAAAATGCTTCACGGGGCGATGATCCTATTGTCATTTCGCATCTTCTTCCTGTATATGAAGAATGGCAACAAACGACTGTCCAACAATTTGGAACATGCCTTGTACTTGATGGTATTGATGAAGATACCATCAGGGAAACAATGGATGCTGTCAGTCTGACATCGCTGTATGGTGAGATTATTCATGATCCTACCTATCCTGTTCTGGATGGAACGGTTTGTCATCATATCCCTATCAACACCTGTGCTGTTATATTTGGAATGAAATCAGAAACAGATTCGATACCAGCACTTCAACGGCTTAGGCTACATGTGTGATATCATGATCAATTGGTTTTAATCTATTCATCCGGTCCAACAACCTTTTTTGGGATGTTATTGTTTGTATCTACGTTGTTCAGCTCTTGTTTTTTCATATGTTTTGGCAAATATTGAAACAAGTGATAAAAGGCATGGATACCAGAGTGTGTACAAACATATAAAAAATGATGATGGTGAATTGAAACTAACCCCATGGAAGATCACTTATGTTCCGGGTTATTTCATTTGGTTTATATTTAAAACCTTGATTGCATCTGGATTGTACCAGATTGGTCATTGTATAAAGAACATACAGGAGAGAACAAATGCAAACATTTCTGGTAGGTGGTGCAGTACGTGATGAAGTCATGGATAATGTTGCTCATGATTTTGATTATGTTGTTGTTGGTGCCACTGTTGAAGAAATGCTTGCAAAAGGTTTCAAACGGGTTGGTTCTGACTTTCCGGTATTCATTCATCCTCAAACAGGGGAAGAATATGCACTTGCCCGCCGTGAACGTAAAACCGGCAATGGATACAATGGCTTTTCTGTTGAAACTGATTCGAGTGTATCACTGGAGAATGATCTTTCCCGGCGTGATTTGACTATCAACGCTATAGCAAAGAATGTGGAAACAAATGAATTCATTGATCCTTTCAGTGGCATTGATGATATTAGAGACCGTATTCTTCGCCCGGTGTCCGATGCATTTGCAGAAGACCCGGTTCGTGCTCTTCGTGCTCTTCGGTTTGCCGCCCGGTTTGGTTTTGAATTTTCAGACGAATTGTGTGATTCGATTCAAAAACTGATAGATGATCGTGAATTTGAACATCTGGTGAATGAAAGAGTTATGAAAGAACTGACCAAGACTATGAACGAAGCGCAATGGCAAAAGTTTTTTGCTATCAGCGTAAATGGTGTGCCCGTATTTAATTCCATCATATGTCAGATGATGAATTCAGATGATGAAAGGATTGGAACACTGGCACAACGGGAAACCATTGGTGTTAATGGAGTTTTTGATTTGAATTTCTTTTCAGCGTCACTGGGTGTAATCCGGTTTAATGATATTCTGGTTTTTCTGAATGCAAGTAATGATCTGTTGCTACATTCTGAAATGGCAGATGAAATTGAACATGGTATCAAGGTGATGGCCAAATGTGAGACCGTTGATATTGAAATGGTTCATAATATGATTGAATGGTTTGGATTGTTCAATCAGGAAAGTGTCAAATTTCGTCATATGAAGATGATGTCATCGTTTTTTCCGGAACTGAATCGGTTTATTTGTGCTTCCAATGTGGCACACACAATCAGATTCAATGATATCGTTCAAGGTGGCGAAACGCTTTCTGAAACTGGTAAACGTCTGTTTGACACACGTGTTCAAACAATCATTAATAACTGGAAAAGTCTGGCGGATTAATTTTTGTCAGACTTTTTCTTTATTTTGGCTGGAGGAAGTTTTCTTAACTGTGATACAACTGATCCAGTTTCATCCTCATTGTCTGATCCCCATCTGTTGACCTTAATGCGTCCATGGCGGTCCAGCGTTTCGGCTCGTGATCTTTCAAATAAATCTTCATATTTACCACCTGCATCTAGCCATTCTTGTGGTGGTTTATCACCATCACCATAGCATTTACCATTGATGTACCATGCTTCATAACCATTTGAATAAATGATAGCAGGACCATCTTCTCTATGTGGTTTGCCATTGATGTACCATTCTTTTTCACCATCTGCCCAAATAAGAGCAGGACCATCTGATCTATGACGTTTGCCATCTTTGTTATAATATTTGATTTCATACCGGATGTCTTCAAACAAATCAGTCAGTTTCATATTTACCACCTGCATCTAACCATTCTTGTGGTGGTTTATCACCATCACCATAATATGTATTATTTATCCACCATTCTTTTCTACCATTTGCTCCAATGGCGGCAGGACCATCCGTTCTATGAAGTTTACCATTGATGTACCATGCTTTATAACCATTTGAATAAATGATAGCAGGACCATCCGTTCTATGAAGTTTACCATTGATGTACCATTCTTTTCTACCATTTGCTCCAATGGCGGCAGGACCATCTTCTCTATGACGTTGATCATTTTGGTACCATGCTTCATAACCATCTGCATCAAGGTAGGCAGGACCATCTGTTCTATGAAGTTTGTCATTGATGTACCATGCTTTATAACCATCTGCCCAAATGACAGCAGGACCATCTTCTCTATGAAGTTTGCCATCTTTGTTATAATATAAAATTTTATACCGGGTTTCTTCAAATAGATTAATCAGCTTCATATTTACCACCTGCATCTATCCATTCTTGTGGTGGTTTGTCACCATCACCATAATATTTGCCATTGATCCACCATTCTTTAATACCATTTGCCCAAATACGAGCAGGACCATCTGTTCTATGAAGTTTACCATTGATGTACCAGTCTTTTCTACCATTTGAATAAATGATAGCAGGACCATCTTCTCTATGAAGTTTACCATTGATCCACCATGCTTT
>Ga0210043_1001368_pt1 | contig 20591 bp, 21 predicted proteins | sample CryGeymet201501t_FD_183990 | JGI IMG/M metagenome (GOLD analysis project Ga0210043, IMG submission 183990) | Groundwater microbial communities from Crystal Geyser aquifers in Utah, USA - Crystal Geyser metaG 2015-01t (SPAdes) (version 2) | ecosystem: Environmental > Aquatic > Deep subsurface >... | reverse complement strand
TAACGGTAACTTTACCGAGATCGGTATCGCCCTAGCTCCCGGTACATACAATGGCCGAGAAAGTATCTACGTAGTGCAACTCTTCGGTCGTCCGGCGCCCGTAGCGCAAGTCCCAGCGCCCGTAGCGCAAGTCCCAGCGCCCGTAGCTGTAGTGTCTGAAGAAACAGAAGAGCCCACCCCAATTTTGACCGTAAACACACCGACCCCGGCATCCGCTGTCGCTGCCGCTTCCGCAGAAAATATCCAAGTCCTTGCTGAAAGTGAGTTATTTATCGCCGTGCAAAACAATGACTATGTTGATGTAGAGGAGATCAAAGAGTCCAGCGCTTCTGCTGTTGTGCGCTCGTCCACGATAGAGAAAGTTTTTGCTTCACCTAAAACGCTTTTGGAATCTATTTATATCACTCTAGCTACAGTGGTCTTCATTTCCCTTATCCTATTTTTAATATACAAACCCAGACGAACTCATACTAAACATATTGTCTACATGATTCTTCTCTTTATCCTGATCATCATACTTCTCTACCTCTCTGCCGAAAAACTCTTCCCCCAAATTCTCATCAGATAGATTTACTTGAAGAGGGCTTCGACGGCGTCCCACCAACCATTACTATTTTTGTCGCGTTTGTCCGGGTCAGTTTCCACACATTTTTCATTTAACGTTTCATCTTCGAGACAGAAACCTAGACCGAGCACTTTGGGATCGCCACTTGTATCTATGGTGAAGTAGAGGATAGCCACCACTGGTCCATCTGTGGACATAATGATTTGGCGGTCGTCTGATTGAATATGTTTAAATTCGCTAGCTTCTAGGGGGCTTGCCACCTCGTAGACGTTGTCCATAAGAGCGAAACATTCAATTTGCCTTTCTGGATCATTGCAGATATCTGAAAGTTGGTGGGAGAGGCTGATAACGCCCGCTAGGTCATGAGCTTTGGCATACTCAAGATAATTTTGAAAAACGGTCCATGCTTGTTCGGAGATGGGGGCCTTCTTGGCAAAAGGTACTTTGAAGGATGGAAGGTGGAAGAAAGGAGCAGAGACCACATCATCCCTTTGCTCTGGAGCAGATATTTTTTGAGAATCAAAGGTATTGGTGCTTATAAAAAAGATAACCCCCACTGCTAAAAGTACTACGATAATGATATTTTGTTTGCTCATGGCTCACAATATAACACATTAATCTTGTTGAGAAAATTCATGCATGGTAGAATTAAGGCAAATGATTGTTTTCGACCGCGTGTCCAAAATCTATCCAGATAATTCCATCGCCCTTGAAGAAGTGACGTTGTCTGTTGAGCCTAAAGAATTTGTTTCTATTGTTGGTCCCTCCGGAGCTGGTAAAACTACTCTTCTCAAGCTCCTTTTGGCTGAAGAAAAGCCAACCACAGGCTCTGTTTATTATGAGGCGACAGATATCAACAACTTGAGCAAGAGAGAGATTGACGCCTTTAGGAGGAAGATTGGCATGGTTTTCCAAGACTTCCGCCTCCTACCCAATAAAACAGTTTACGAGAACATTGCTTTTACCATGGAGGCTGCCGGTCGCTCTGATGAGGAGATAGAGTCTGATGTGCCCCACGTTCTCGAGTTAGTGGACCTGACGCCCAAGGTTTGGAACTTCCCGCACGAACTTTCAGGAGGGGAGAAGCAGAGGGTGGCTATCGCTCGCGCCTTGGTCAATGAGCCCGATATTATCATTGCCGATGAGCCTACGGGCAATCTCGATCCTGCCAATACTTATGACATCGTACAAATTTTAAAAAAGATTAATGACCTTGGCACCACTGTTATTTTGGCCACCCATAACAATGGTATAATTGATTTGTTGAAGAAACGTGTCATTGCTATGGAGTTTGGGAAGGTGGTACGCGATGATAAAGCTGGTAAATATTTTGTATAGTAAAAAATGACTGAAAAACAAATGTTCTGGGTAAAGTTAAAAAGAATTCTGCGTACAGGCTTTTTCAATTTCTGGAGGGATAGCACCGTCTCTCTTGCTTCTGTTTTGGTGATGATGATGACTCTTTTGGTTATCGGACTGATCTCCTTCTCTGGGGTTGTTTTAAACACTACTCTCACTGAGCTTAGGAATAAGATTGATATTAACGTCACTTTTGTTACCTCGGCCAAAGAAGAAGATATTTTGAATATCAAACAAAGTGTGGAATCCCTACCAGAAGTTTCCCTCGTCACCTATGTCTCGCGTGAGGAGGCCTTAACTACTTTCAAAGAGAGACATTCCAACGACCAGGCTATCCTTTCTGCCCTTGATGAACTTGGTGAGAACCCATTGGGGGCAGTGCTAAACGTCAAGGCCAAGGACCCTTCCCAATATGCTTCCGTAGCTCAATTTTTAGAAAATGACAGTACCCTTTCTTCCGCCGGCATCACTATTGTCGACAGTGTTAACTATTTCCAAAACAAAACTGCCATAGATAAACTTACCCAAATAATTTCTTCAGCAGACAAACTTGGATTTGCTCTGACTGTTTTCTTAAGTATCATCTCGGTCTTGATTGCTTTCAACACTATTCGCCTCACCATCTATTTGGCGAGAGACGAGATAAGTGTGATGCGTTTGGTGGGAGCTTCAACTCTTTATATACAAGGGCCGTTTGTGGTGGTAGGGGTCATTTATGGGATAGTGGCGGGCATATTGACATTACTTATACTTGTGCCTTTAACTTATTGGCTTGGGGGCACGACCGAGAGTTTCTTTATAGGTTTCAATATCTTCTCTTATTATCTGCGTCACTTCGTCGAGATCGCTTTCATTATCATGGCTTCAGGAGTCTTTATCGGCGCCCTTTCTAGTGCTCTAGCCATAAGAAAATATCTTAGGGTATAATAAGAGGTATTAAATTTTAATTGATTAAAAAATGAACAACAAAGTAGTTCTAGTATTGGTAGTTCTTATCTTGATTATTGGAGGATTCTTGCTTTTCAAAAATAGCACCGTTGCGCCAACAGGAAGCGACCTAGAGCTTGGTGTGCCTGTTCCCGGAAGTGATGTGGAAGAAACGGTAGTAGTAGAAAACGAAGAAATAACAATAAAGGAATTCGTCGTTACCGGCGTTCCTTTCTCCTTTACTCCCAACAGTATGGTCGTCAATAAGGGCGATACGGTTAAAGTTACCTTTAAAAACGGTGGTGGCACTCACGATTTTAAGATAGACGAGTTTAACGTTGCCACTCCTATTATTAACGCTGGTGAAGAACAGAGTGTCACCTTTGTTGCCGATAAATCGGGTACCTTCGAATACTACTGCTCGGTAGGCAATCATCGTGCCTTGGGTATGGTGGGGACTTTCACTGTCCGTTAATTATTAGATTTATTTTAGAATCTTATCGCTTCATTCTATCGATATCTTTTAACAAATTCTCGAGACGCGATTGGATGTTCAATAGGGCATCTCTTGTTTCCTCATCTTTTTTCGCGTCATCTTTATCATCGGTGATAATCTCATCAACGTCTTCGATAATATCGTCGATATCCTCTTGAATTTCGTCGATATCCTCTTCAACCTCCACAAGGCTCTCAGTATTTCTATTGACAGTCATTTGAATAAAAATAGCCAGATAAATCGCCTCCAGGGAAACTGCCGTGGTTAAAAAGAGTAACATTCTATCGAAAGGAATCCCCAGAAGAGGCGAAGTGAAGGCAAAAAAGAAAAATAAGGTATGAAGAATAATAGAGGTGGTTGATCCAACCCACGTAGTCATATTCTCCGAGGCTTTATCAGCCCATTTGTTACTTTTTATTTTTTTCATTTAGCTAAAAATAACACATTTTAGTTGAATGGTCGAATGGACATATACTTATTATAACTTACAGCCTCTTAAGAAAGTTTTTAACTCGAGCGCTTGGTTCTTTAGTTTTTCAAAGCCATAAAACTCCGAGATAAGCAGTGACAAGAGCAATACTTAAACTGCCCGCTAATAAGACGAAGACAACCTGACGATAAAGATAACCCCCAAACACAAGAGCTAACATTAAAATATCATTGGGCAGAGGTGTAAAACTTATATAAAGATAGACGAAGACAAGCAAAAGCCAGCGAGGATACTTCTGCATAAAAATTTTAATCCTATCAAGCCATTTTTCCCAATTTTCTGGAACATGTTTGTATCCTAGTTGCGTAAGGTGGAAGAAAATACTATCACTTATAAATATCCCCATCCCCCCTATTATGCCTAGAAGTAAGGGGTTAGACCCACCGCCGGCAAACGTGGCAATAGTTGTAAAAAGTACCGGGCCCGTAAAAGTGGAAAGTCCGCCAATCGTCGCGATAACAAAAGTAATTGTATAGCTACTTTTAACTCCGACATAATCCACTATCACATCTGGATTAACGAAATAGAAGAAAACATTAACAACTGCCAAGAAAATCAAGACCAATACCAACACATAATGTCGCCTAAACCACTCCGCTATATTCATAATTATTGTATTAGTATTTTAACACGGATGACTGATCTCACATTTATTCAGGCTGCCGGACTTGGACTCGAACCAAGATACTCGCCTCCAGAGGGCGATGTCCTACCATTAGACGATCCGGCAATAAACCCTAGAATACAGGAAAAATAAGCTTGATTCAAATTGGAATGATTATCCTATATACATTATAAGCAAGCGGTCGCGGTGTTATAATGTAGTAGAATTTAAATGACAAAACTTCTGAAAAGAGTAATGCCGTAATTCTTACCCATATCGTAATCCGCAATTATCTCAATCGTTCTAGTTGCGGGTGGTCTTCGCCGTGGCTGATGCGGGCTTGTAGTTGGGCAATGTGCTCATCACGGATAGATTGTAACTCCATAGCGTCCTTGGTGAAGCGACGAATGAGAGAGGTGGCATAGGTGCCACCGAGGAAGTGAGGTAGGACGACGTAATCTGCACCGGCTTTATATAATTCAAGAGCATTGATAATACGATGCGAAACTACCATCACGGTGGGGTTGGCGCCATTTCTTTTAGCATTCGATAGGATAATGAGATTGGTTTCAAAATCAGGAATAGTTGAGACCACTAGCTCCGCCGAACTAATTTTAAATTCGTCCAAAAGATCCGGGTCACTAGCGTCGCCATATTCATAGGGGACATTGTCACGGATCAGCTGTTCTATGACATCGGGATCATGATCAATCACCACGAAGTTTGACTTCTCTTTTTTAAACAATGTCACAAAATCAGAGCCAATGCGGCCACCTCCGATAAGCACTACCGAGTACTCTTTGATTTTGAGGGCGCGTTCTTTGGCATCTTTCCGCTCAAAAATACTCAAATAAGGTCGGGCATAACGATAGAGAGTATCGGAATATAAGATGAAGTAACTGGAGATAAAGATGGTGATGAGACCAATCAAGGTCACTGTTGAAAGGACCGAGGGAGCAATTTGCTCGAGGGTTACACCCATAGCCACCAGGATGAGTGAAAACTCGCTAATTTGGGCCGCCATCATCCCTGTCTGGAAGCTAGTTTTTTTGCGAAACCCGAGAGAGCCCATCACAATCAGTTGAAGCAGGGGATTACCAATAAGGACAAAGAGGGAAAGGATAATGGCCGGGATAAGGATTTCCCCAAAGTCACTTACCACCATTCTGGTGCCAAGCAAGATAAAGAAGGCCACAATGAAGAAGTCCCGCAAAGGCGCGAGACGGGCAGCGATTTCATGACGACTCGGCAAGGTTGCAAGGGCGACACCGGCAATGAGGGCCCCTCCTTCGAGTGAGAAACCGATACTGGCAAAGAGGGCCGAGATCCCCATACCCCAGGCAATGGCAAAAAGAAAAAGAAGTTCTTGGGAACGAGTTAAATATGTATGGAGATGACGAATGATGTAATGAGAGAAGAGGAAGACCCCAATGGCCGAGATAACACCAAGGGCAAGAGTGCGCACCAGTTCGCCAACGTTGCCTTGGGAACTAGCTACGAAGGGGATAGCGAAAAGTAAAATAATGGCAATTAGGTCTTGCAAGAGGAGAGACCCGATAGAGATTTTCACATAGAGCTTGTCCAGGTCACCCTTATCAGAAAGCAGTTTAAGGACGATCACAGTGCTACTAAACGAAAGGGCGATACCGAGGTAAAGTGAGGTAACCCAATTAAAACCCAGAAGTAAAGAAATCATCACTCCCATCCCTCCGGTCAAAAACACTTGAGCAAAGCCCGCTATAATTGAGGCTAATCCAAAATCACGAAGCACCTTTGGATTAAGGGTTAGGCCGACGCTAAAAAGCAAGAAAGAGATCCCGAGTTGACTAAAGAGTTCAAGGGTTTCGATGTTATTAAAGAGACCTAGAGCGAATTGCCCAACGAGAAACCCAGTGATGATGTGGCCGACAATAAGAGGTTGGCGTAAGAGACGCATGAGAAGCGAGACGGCTGTAGCAACTCCGATAAGAAGTCCAATTTGTCCAAAGACATCAAGAGTCATAGAATTATTATATCGTACTTACTGACGAAAAAACTATGATAACATTGGGATAAGTATGAGAGACTCGAAGATAAAACCTCTTGATTTCAAATTATCTAGGTTAGATAAGGAGGAGTGGCAAGTTCTTAAAAAACTCTCAACTCCACAAAAAATCCAGGATTTTCTTAACTTACTCCCGTTTAATTTTGAGAAGAGGGGACAGACCCACCGCTCTGTCAGGTATGCCTTAAAGCACAAACAGGCCCACTGCTTCGAAGGGGCACTTATTGCGGCTTCAGCTCTATGGATAGGTGGGCGTAGGCCACTTCTTTTAGATCTGGTAACTGTGCCCGGGGACTTTGACCATGTAGTGGTGCTCTTCAAAGAAGACGGAGCTTGGGGGGCCATCTCCAAGACTAATCACGCAGTCTTGCGTTACCGCGAACCGGTTTATAGAAATGTCCGTGAATTGGTGATGTCATACTTCCATGAATATTTTCTGGATAACGGCAAGAAAACTTTACGAACTTACTCTCGACCTTTTGATCTCTCGAGATTGAGTACAGACTGGCTTATAACAGAAGACGATCTCGTTAGTTTGGCTCACAAACTCGACCGTTCTCCACATCAAAAAATTCTTTCTCTAAGGCAAATTAAGAATTTACGTAAAGCCGAAGAAGTTGAAATCAAAGCTGGCAAAATAGTGGAATATAAAAAATAATTCCAGTTATTTGGTATCCTTTAAAAGCAAAGTTTCTTTCAATCCGTAGATCACAGCAATTACTAGAACGTAAAATATTTTATCCAGAGAAAAGAAGGAGAGCAGTAAGATACCGAAGATGGCTGCCAAAATAATACTAACTGGGCGAGTCAGACGAAAAATACTTATCAGTCTAGTATCGCTGGCATCGACCTGTTTGAAGAAATAACTTTCGGTCATGACCTCTATAAGACTGGCCCCCACTCTTGAAAGAAAAAGAATAAACATCCACACAAAAAATGCTTTGCCTAAAAATGGCATTGCTAATAAGGAAAGGGCGGTGATAATGAAACCGATACTCATGATCTCTTTCTCTCCATAGAAACGGTCAGCGAGCTCACCAGCTGGCCACTGAAAAATGATAAACGGAAGAAGCATCACGGTGAAAATGATACCAAGCTCCGACCATGTAAAACCAATGATGCTGTGAAGATAGATGGGGGTATAGATCACCATAAAGGCAAAGAAAAATTCCAGCGCAAGTCTGGCTAAGGTGATGCGACGAATATTTTTCGTTTGCCACCAAACGCTGAATGGCAGAAACATATGCTGGGGATGGAGACCGTGCCATTTGGGCATATGAGATTTGAAAGATGAGAGGACAAGTAAAACTGGCGGAATAAGAAGAGTGGCGGCCACGATGTAGACAAGATCAAAGGCGTTGTCTAGAGCAAAGACCGCTAAGACAAACGGTCCCATGGTTAGACCTAGGTTGAAGAAGGTGAAATATACCCCACGCACCTCACCGGTATTCTCGTTCTTAGAAAGTTCTTCTAGAAAAATATCCAGATAATAATAAATGATGAACAAAATACTTGAATAAACCACAAAAGAGATAAGGACAACTTGTGACGTTTGAGCCAAGCCCATGCCGAGGGTAGAAGCTATCGCTAAAAGCAGGAAGAAGAGAAGCAAGATACGTTTTCCGAACAACTCTATAAGTTTCGGCGCCAATAAGAAAAGTATGACGTTGCCCAAAGCTCCTATAAGAAAAAGGAGACTGACAATATCGGGTTTAAAAAAGTTACCAAGAAGAGAAGAGTTTATGTAAAGGATAGTACCGTAGTGAATCGAGACAAAAGTAGTAACGGTAAAGATCGGTATAAATCTAGTCATTAATATAAGTATAACCTAAAATGCAAAGTGCCCACCTTGCGGAGAGCACCTTGCCCTTTAAATATATACCACAGGCCATTTGTCTGTCAAGCAAAAATAGGAGACCTGTGGATAACTCTTAGACCCCCAAAATAACGGGTATAACTAAGGGTGCTTTGGCAGTTTTTTGGAAGAGAAAACGAGAAACATCTTCTGTCACAGCATTCTTAGCATAATCAAAATTGATCGGATTAGAACCTACAGTAGTACTTTCAATCGAACGCTTGATAACCTGTCGTGCTTCGGATAGAAGCTCCTGAGACTCTCGCAGATAGACAAAACCTCTTGCTATAATGTCTGGCGACTTCTTTAGGTGTCCGGTACGAGTGTTGACGAGAGCAATAACGACGAAGATGCCGTCTTCTGCAAGCATCTTTCTGTCTCGAATAACAACCTCGGAGATATTTCCAATAGAGAGACCTTCCACCACTAAATCTCCAGCAGGCGCTTTCTCTGCGAGTTTAACAAACTTGGTACCCTTATCTTGAATCTCGATGATACTGCCATTATCTGGAACAATAATATTTTCACGAGGACAACCGAGTGAGGCTGCTAGTTCCGCATGAATCTTTAACATGAAGTGATGTCCATGTATTGGCATAAAGAATTTATAAGGAATCTGCTTGTGTAGCCACTCAGTTTCCCCGCGTTTACCATGACCAGAGGTGTGAACATCTGAATCTAGATAGGTGATAATTTTGGAATCGTTACGATACAGATTGTCTTTAAGCTTAGAGATGGCACGCTCATTCCCAGGGATAACGGAAGAAGAGAGAACCACGGTGTCAGAGCTTTCTAGACGAATAAATTTGTGTGTTCTATTAGACATACGCATTAGGGCGGCGTATTCCTCTCCTTGAGCACCGGTGGTGATAATCATAATCTTATTAGGGGGATACTTGGTAATATCTTCAATAGGATTAATGTGACTTACATCCACAAGATTGAGATGTTTGATAATCTCAACGTTAGTTTTCATACTTCTGCCCTCAATAAAAACTCTTCTAGAGTGGTGTTTAGCTATCTTAATAAACTCAATAACTCTCTCCACCTGGGAAGCAAAGGTAGCCAGAATGATACGACCAGACGCCGCCGCGGTAATAGCGTCAATATTTTTTAAAATATGTTTTTCAGAAGGCGACCAACCTCCTTTCTCGATACCCGTTGAGTCCATACTAAAAAGGATGACTTTCCTATCTTTAAACTCTTTGTAATGATCAAACTCCTTTTCATCAGGAACTCCATCTTCATTTTCTATACGAACATCTCCAGTGCTTACAATGTCTCCATAAGGAGTTTCGATAATAACGCCAGTAGAATCAGGGATAGAGTGTGATACTCCAAAGAAACGGATTTTAAGGTCTTTTGAAATCGGAATAGATTTATCGCTGGCGTCCACTATTCTGATATCAAGTGGAGGAAGTTGAGGAAACTCTGATTGACGTTTTTGGATAAGCAGGGAGCCAAACTCGCGGGTATAGATGGGCGGATTGCCTAGGCGACCTATGACATAAGGAATACCCCCAATGTGGTCGAGGTGGCCGTGGGTTATCACTACGGCACGAATCTTCTCTTTTCTTTTTTCTAAATATTCTATGTTAGCTAGGATATAGTCTACTCCGGGAGTCTCGTGGTCAGTGAATTTAATGCCGATATCTGCAATGACAATATCGTCCCCATACTCAATAACGGTCATGTTTCGACCAATCTCCTCAACACCTCCGAGAGGAATAATCCTGATGTTGCCTTCTCCTAAGGGGGGGATAACGTCATTAGGTTTTTTAACTGTTAGAGGTGTATTGTTGCGTCTGCGAATATTCTTGTATCGCATACCACTAGAAAATGAATTGTTCATGATTATTCGATCTTTCTAAATTTTATTGATTAATATTTTCCTAATAATTTCCGAACAATAAGTTAGGACTAGATCAGGAGTTGTTACCTTTTCGGCACAATTCGGCACAAAACCGAGCGTGTAAACGACAATATTTATTGTACATGAAGCATATTTTATTTCAAGTCAATCAGACTGGACTTTAAGATCATTTTCAACCAAAATTGAGGCTTAACTATATGACAGACAAGAAGACTATCTTAGTAACTGGAGGGGCAGGGTTTATCGGCTCCCATCTCTGTAAACGACTTGCCTTGAATGGGCATCAAGTTATTTCTCTAGACAACTACTTCACGGGCTCTCGCGACAATCATGTAAAGGGAGTTGAATACCGAGATGGTCATACAAAAGAGATAGAAAAACATATAACTGAAAAACCTGATCTAATCTATCACCTAGGAGAATATTCTAGGGTAGAGCAAAGTATTTTCGAACCGGAAATTGTAGAAGATTTTAATGTGGTAGGTACTAAAGCAGTATTAGAATTTTGGCAAAAACATGGAGGAAAATTAGTTTATGCTGGCTCATCAACAAAATTTGGTGATGGTGGATTGGCCCGTGAGAAAACACCTTATGCTTCAACAAAAGCAAAAAATTCGGAGCTTGTGAAAGAGTGTGGAGAAAAATATTCTTTACCGTACGCTATAACTTATTTCTATAACGTTTATGGACCAGGAGAACGTTTTGGAGCCTACGGTACGGTTATCGAAATATTTAAAAAAATGTATCTACAGGGCTCACCAATTACTGTTACCTCACCAGGTACACAAGAAAGAAATTTCACTCATGTAGAAGATATTGTAGATGGGTTAGTGCTAGTCGGTGAAAGAGGAGATGGGGATGAGTTTGGTTTAGGAAATGATCAATCTTTTACAATGTTGGAAGTGGCAAAACTTTTTGGTAGTCCCATAGTAATGCTTCCTCCTAGAGGAGCTAACAGAATGCAATCAGATCTAGATACAAGAAAATCTCGCGAACTCGGCTGGAAACCTAGGCATTCATTAGAAGATTACATAACAAAATTTACACATAAATTTCAGAGAGGGAAAATCAGAGAGAAACGTGTTTTATTGTTTTCTACCACATTTTATCCTGTTTCAGGTATAGCTGAAGATGCTTTTGTTGAATTAGCAAAAAAAATGCCTGAAATAGAATTTGATGTTGTTACCACAAAGTTCACCTCTGTATCTAAAGATATTGGTTGTATCAGTAATATACACATACACACGGTGGGTATCGGATATTCATTTGATAAATATTTGCTTCCATTCTTAGGATATTTCCAAGCCAAAAAGCTCCACAAAAAATATTCCTACCTCTTCATATGGTCGCTTTTAGCAAGTTATGCAGCTCTGGCAGGACTACTTACCAAAAAAAGAACTGGGCTACCACTACTTATTACTCTAGCTGATCAAAACATAGAAAATCTTTCGAGATTTAAACTCTTTATGCTTAATTTAATTCTATCTGATACTGATCGGGTATACGGTTCACCATCTCAGAAACACCATATTAACAATAATATCCCATCTCTCCTATACAATCACTCTTTAGGAAATGGAGACGCCCTAGCTAACCAATTAGGTTATTCTTACAATGAAATTATATTTAATCATTAGGCGAGTTGATTTATTTTAGTACTGTTGTATAATAGATTTGTTTATTTGAATGATCTTTTCAATCAACGGAAGAGGTGCAACATGATTGATCAAATGACCCAAACCATCACTTTTTTGGGGAATGAGTCACTTAAAGAGGTTCGGCAGGGTGTGCAAAAAGCCTTGCGAGAAAAATCTCAAATAATTCTCGGCAAAGGACAGATTTTGTCCGAGATTGTTGTGAAGGTCTGCACTATTCCAGAATTTAACGGTTTCGATGTTTACGAAACCGAAGCAATTATCGGGGAAATAGTTCAAGAGCCGCCCATATAGGCGGCTCTCTTTAATCAGTGAATATCTTCCAAACTTTGTTTGTTTCTATATACCAATCTCTAATACCCAGAAATCTATCTTGGGGGACCGTCAGAGAGTTTAGGCTTATGGCTTTTACTTTTTCTGGCACGACATAGATAAAGCTAGGTGTGTAGAGGAAAACTGCTGGCACTTCTGCTTCTAATTCTTTGGCAAAGGATTTATAGCTAGACTCTACTAACTCTGGTTTATCAGCACTCCTTGCGCTGTCTAAGAATTTATCGGCGCGACCATTGGTATAAAGAGCAATGTTAAGTCCCGGATCAGCTCTCTGCGATGAATGCCAGAAGGGATAGAGGTCTGCCTCTCTGCCTACAACATTACCGAAAAGAAGAGCATCGAAATCTCTTGAACGGATGACGTTTTGGTTGAGATCGCCAGTTTCGAAAACTAGAACATCGACCTTAGCACCGAGTTTACTCCATGCCTCAACAAGTTCGTTTGCCACTGCCTGAAGTTCGGGAGCGTCACCAGTAGAGATTGAAAATGACAAAACCATTGTATCTGCTTTAGATTTTTTTTCAAGTAGTCCTGTTGTCTCATTCATTTTCCAACCCGCTTTATTCAAAAGTTCTTTGGCCGTCGCCAGCTTCTCTTCAAAAGTAGTATCGCTTTCGGCCAAAGTTGTCCAAGGATAGATCCCGGCCGGTAGAGGACCGCCGATGATTGTGCCGTACCCACCTAACACATTTTCTACAATTTCTTCTCTGGGACTTAGTAAGTTTAGCGCTTGACGCACCTCTTTGTTCGAAAGAACTTTTGATTTACTCTGGTTGAAAAAGACGGCAAAGACACGGGGAAGAGGGGAAGTGATAATACGGGCATTACTCTTTTTAAGCTCGAGAGTGTTTTCTGGAGAGATGCCACTGATACTTTCTACTGCACCTTCGTTATAAGCCTCGATCAGAGTCTCTTCGCTCTGGTAGAACTTGAAAATAATATTACTTACAAAAGGAGTGCCCCTTGAAGTGTCTGGAAAAGTAATAAGTCTATAAAAGTTAGGTATACCACCAGAGTTTCTCTCAACACGCTCCACTTGATACGGACCCGAACCGATAGGAAGAGTGTTGAACTGACTAAAAGAGAATTCATCATCAGAAACATTTTTCCAAATATGTTTTGGTAGAATTCCAATCGTCAGATTGTAAATAAAAGGTGCATAAGTTTGTCTGAGGGTAAAGGAAACCGTCATCTCATCTATCTTCTCAACTTCGACGCCATCCCATGCACCTCGACGCGGGCTTTTGATATTGGAGTTATTGATCTTCTGTATGGTAAAGATAATATCGTCTGCTGTTACAGGTATACCGTCGTGAAAAAAGGCATCGGCACGAATATGGACAGTATAAACTCTGCGGTCATTGGAGATATTTACTTCGTCTGCCAAGTCGTTTTCTATTTTTCCCTCTGGAGTAATGCGGACCAAACCAGAATAGATTAAGGAAGTAAGGTTCTTATCGGCCTCGGAAAGAGAAAGGATGGGGTTAATGAATCGAGGATTACCCACCACTCCTTCAGTTAAGGTGCCCCCCTCGGTAGGCACCTCTGCCAGAAAAAAATTGTTTACTCTAACTAAAAGAGCAATGCTCGATAGTGCAAAAATAGCTACAAAGAAAAAGAAAATGGCTTTCTCTGCAATGGTGAAGGAGCGTATAATTTTACGTATTGAACGTTCCTTGGGCATACTGAAACGCCTTAGGAAGAGTAATCGCAATTCTCTATAATTCATTGTTTCTAGCGATTAAGAAGAAGACTGATGAAGGCTGTAATAGCAAAGAGTGCCGCTATCACTAAAGTAGCATTGAAAGTGAGCTTTTCAAATCCACGGCGCGTGAAGCGTCCTCCCGTCGCATTGTCACTTCCGAAGGATGCACCGAGACTTGCTTCTGAACGCTGAAGGAGTATCCCTGCGATTAGAAGAAGACTCAAGATAATTTGTATATAGGGAAGAATTTGAACCATAATCTACAGAGTTCAATATTAACACAATTTTGACTTTGTATGCAAACCGCTATTAGTATAGAATACACTCGTAACAACTCTAATAAAATGAAAAAAACTGACAAAACAAAGGCGAAAATTAGCCCCTGCGGAGATAGGGTCTTGGTTAGACCCTTCACTGAAGAAGCTCTTCGAAAGTCTCAAGGGAAAACTCCTTCTTTCGGCATCATCCTCCCCGATAGTGTGACAAAAGAAAAATCAGCTCAAGGCAAAGTTCTAGCAGTAGGAGAAGGGAAGTGGATTGAAGGCAAACTAGTAGCAGTGAGAGTTAAAGTGGGTGATACAGTCATCTTTTCCAAATATGGATACGATGAGGTTGAAGACGATGGAGAGGAGCTCTATCTATTGAAAGAGGACAATATTTTAGCAGTTATCAAATAAACATCCATGGCAAAAAAGATACTTTTCAATCAGGAAGCTCGTGAAGCACTCAAACGTGGAGTGGACCAAGTAGGAAATGCCGTCAAGATTACTATCGGTCCTCGCGGAAGAAATGTTGTCTTGGATAAAGGTTATGGAGCTCCGGTGATTACTAACGATGGTGTCACTATCGCCAAAGATATCACTCTCAAAGATAAGTTCGAGAATATGGGCGCAGAGATTGTTAAAGAAGTTGCTTCTAAAACAAATGACATCGCTGGGGATGGCACCACGACCTCTGTCATCATCACCCAAGCGCTTGTTGAAATAGGGTTCAAAAAATCTCTTATAGGAACAAACTCCATGGGAATCCGTCGCGGTATTGAACAAGCAACTCATGATTCTATAGACATGCTCAAGAAAATGAGTAAGCCTATAAAAACAGACACGGAAGTTAGGCAAGTGGCCACTATCTCCGCAGAGTCCAAAGAAATAGGTGAGATCATTGCTCTGACTATAAAAAAGATTGGTAAAGATGGAGTGGTCACGGTCGAGGAATCACAAACATTTGGAGTGGATTCAGAAATAGTTGAAGGACTTGAATTTGATAAAGGCTATCTCTCTCCCTATATGATTACCAACACAGAGAGGATGGAAGCCGAGTATCGAGATCCAGCTATCCTTGTGACAGACAAAAAGATTTCTGTAATAAAAGATATTCTGCCACTTCTAGAGAAATTAGCTGCTACTGGTAAGAAAGACTTAGTTATCATCGCTGAAGACGTGGATGGGGAAGCTCTGACAACATTTATAGTCAACAAACTCCGTGGCAGTTTCAATGTTCTGGCTATCAAGGCTCCCGGTTATGGAGACAAAAAGAAAGAAATACTTACAGACATTGCTGTAACCGTGGGAGCCAAACTTGTTTCTGAAGAATTAGGCATCAAACTCGAGAATGCAGAACTTACCATGCTAGGTAGAGCCTCTAGAATTGTTTCTACCAAAGACAGTACGGTTATCGTCGGGGGTAAAGGTAAAAAGTCTGACATCGAAGCACGAGTAGAGAGCCTCCGCATGCAGAGAGAGAAAACTACTTCTAAATTTGATTTGGAAAAACTAGATGAACGTATTGGGAAACTCTCTGGAGGAGTGGCGGTGATAAAGGTTGGGGCAGCGACAGAAACAGAAATGAAATATCTCAAACTTAAAATTGAGGATGCGGTGAATGCGACCAAAGCTGCTATCAGCGAAGGAATTGTCGCCGGCGGTGGCAGTGCTTTGGCAAAAGTCTCAAAGAAAATTGAGACGAAATACAAGGAGTCCAAAGAAGCCAAGACGGCCCACGAGAATCCGGAAACTGCAGAATTTGCGTCGGGTTATATGGCAGTAGTAGAGGCTTTAAAAGAACCTCTCCGCCAAATTGCAAGAAATGCCGGCAAAGAAGATGGGGTCGTGGTGGCAGAAGTTCTCAAGGGTCAATCAAACTCCGGATACGACGCCCTTACTGACACCTTTGTAGCAGATATGTTCGAAGCGGGAATTATTGACCCTGTTAAGGTTACTCGGTGCGCATTGGAAAATGCGACCTCTGCCGTCGCCATCCTTCTTACGACAGAAGTGGCAATCGCTGATGAACCAGAACCAAAACAAGAAAAATCTGATAGGGGAGCTGGTACGGATTACTAGTAGTGTTATATAATAATTAACATGTCAATTATATTTATTGTTTTAGTAATACTTGCCCTAGTAGTTTTGTGGGTTGTCTTCGCTTACAACAGTTTTATCCGTCTTATCAACCGTGCTAAAGAAGCTTGGGCTGATATCGATGTCCAACTCAAGCGCCGTTACGACCTTATTCCTAATCTTGTTAACACCGTTAAGGGTTACGCCACACATGAATCAAGCATCTTTGATAACGTTGGCAAAGCGCGAGCTGCCGCTATGGGAGCTACCAACATCGCTGACAAGGGTCAGGCAGAGAATATGCTCACCGGGGCTCTTAAATCTATCTTCGCTATTGCTGAAGCCTATCCAGATCTTAAGGCCAACCAAAACTTCTTAGAACTCCAACGAGAACTCTCCGATACTGAAAATAAGATTCAAGCATCAAGACGTTTCTACAATACCAATGTTCGTGACCTAAACACGGCTATCGAATCTTTCCCCAACAATGTTATCGCTTCGACGTTCAACTTCGATAAAATGGAATTCTTCCAACTTGAGGAGGAGGATGCTAAGGAGCCAGTGAAAGTAGAGTTCTAGTCTCCGTATTAGAGGCTAATCCCTAGCACCTAGAACCTGCATGTCTAATCTCTATACTCACCAAGATCAAAATATCTGGAAAACTTGGTTTTTGATGACATTTTTCTTCGTCTTCGTCATTTTCCTCGGGTGGTTTGTTTCCTACTATTTCCAGAATCCGGCACTGCTTTATGTCGCAGTCTTCTTCGCTATCTTTATGAACGTTTTTTCTTACTGGTATTCGGACAAGATAGTGCTAAAACTGCATAAGGCCAAAGTGGTGGTGCGGGCAGAACACTTTGACCTGTGGAACGCTGTAGAGAACCTATCCATTACAGCGGGTCTACCTATGCCCAAGCTCTACATCATTGAAGATCCTGCCCCAAACGCCTTTGCTACGGGCAGAAACAAGGACCATGCGGTAGTAGCAGTGACTACTGGACTCCTTGCCATTTTGGACAAAAATGAGCTAGAGGGGGTTATCGCCCACGAACTCTCTCATATTGGTAACAAAGACATGCTTCTCTCCACAGTGGTGGTGGTTCTTGTTGGATTTATCGCATTGCTCTCTGACTTCTTTCTTCGAGCACAGATGTTTGGAAATATGCGAAGCAGGGACAATGGGGGAAGAGCTGGGGCAATACTTCTCGTTATCGGTATCGCCTTTGCCATTCTTGCTCCTTTGGTAGCGACCCTTATCCGTCTGGCTATTTCTCGCAAACGAGAATTTCTTGCTGATGCTTCGGGGGCGCTACTGACTCGATATCCGGATGGCCTTGCAAGCGCGTTGAAAAAAATTAGTTCCGCACCCACACCAATGAGAACCGCTAACAATGCCACGGCGCACTTATTTATCTCCAATCCTTTCGGAGGCAAAAAGAAGTCTCTGCTCCATAAACTTTTTATGACTCATCCTCCAACGGAGGATAGAGTCCGCGCGCTTGTAGGGAAGTGATCTATACATATACACATATAATAGATAATATATTCCCATATGTTATAAATAAGCTCATTAAGAGGAGGGTTCGCATAGTGGTCTAGTGCACCACGTTGGAAACGTGGCGTGGGGCAACCCACCGAGAGTTCGAATCTCTCACCCTCCGCAAATTTTCGAAAGCAATCCCGACGAGGAAATCTGAAACAATATGGAAAGGAAACAAAATAAAGAAATTGGGGATAAAATAAAAGTCTTTCGGACAAAACAAGGATTGACACAAGACGCTCTTGCGAGAAAGTGCGATATTCCCTATACAACACTGACCAAGATTGAATCAAATGTGATAATAAAACCATCAATCCAAACTGTTGCCAAAATTGCTGAAGGGTTGGGAATAAGTATTGATACTTTGATCAAATAAATTATGGCAACCAAACAAGCCAACAATCTAAAACTTACTATAAATACTGCATTTTTTATTGCACTTAAAAGCATTCAGCGTGGTTCTTTGACGGTAAAATTAGTTACTGTTTTTATATTATTATTAACATTTCTTAACTTAATTGTAGTTGGTGGGCTTCTTATTGGTGTTACTGAAGATGTCGGTATTAAGGTAAAAAATTCTCATGTTGGTGATGTATTTATTGAACCAGCAAAAGAATATGACTACATCCAAAACACAAACGATATATTCTCTATCTTGAATGGGATTCCAGATACACATTATTCTCCAAGATTAACAACCGGAGCTACCATAGAATATGAATATAAAAAAGCAACTGGTGGAAAAAATCCAGCAAGAACTAGTGCGGTAATAACTGGAATTGATCCTTTTTTGGAAACACAAGTCACAGTTATAAATAAGCGTGTTATTTCAGGATCATTTATTGATGAAGGAGATTGGGATGGTATTGTTCTAGGTTCCTCTCTTGTAGATGGATATACATCTGGCAAACAAGGAACCGATGCAACATTAGGTCATGTAGTAGTGGGAGAAAAAGTTCGAGTTCGATTCCCAAGTAACAGATTATATGAATTTACCGTTGTTGGTATTCTAAACTCCAAATCATCAGCCGTTGATCAAAGGGCATTTATTAATCAAAAGATATTATCTCAATTACTTTCGACAGATAGATATAATTATTCTGAAATAGCTGTCGTCACCCACGGCAATATACCACCAACATCAATTATTGAAATGTTAAGGAATATTAATTTAGGAGATAGAAATAATATAAAAACATTTGATCAAGCAATCCCTTCAGCAGTTAATGACCTTAAAAAAGCTTTCGGATTGATTGGAAATATTGTGAGCGTCACTGCACTTATGGTTGGTATTGTAACTGTTTTTGTTATCATTTTTGTAAATGCATCAAGTCGTAGGCGATATATTGGTATTTTAAAAGCACAAGGAATTTCTGCTCCAACTCTTATTTTGTCTTATATTTTTCAAATTATCTTTTATGTATTGGTTGGCGTGATTCTTGGAGCACTTACTCTTTTTATTTTTTTGCAGCCATATTTTGCAAAATATCCTCTCTCTTTACCAATGGCAGACGGTCAATTATTACTTACGACATCCTATGTTTCAATACGTGTTGTTATTTTATTTATATCTTCAATTATTTCAGCATTTATTCCGGCGTGGTTTATTATTAGACAGAATACACTCGATGCTATTTTAGGAAGGTAACTAATAATATTATGATTGAAATAAAAAAAATAGTAAAAAATTTTATAAATGGAGATGTTGTCACAAATGTTTTAAAGGGGGTTAGCTTTACAGTTCCCAAAGGACAGTTTGTTTCTATAATGGGACCATCTGGCGCAGGTAAATCAACACTATTATATCAAATAAGTCTATTAGATAAGCCGACAAGCGGATCGATTATTATTGATGAAACTGATACATCACTTCTCGGCGAAGCTGAAGCAACACGATTTCGGTTAAAAAATTTTGGTTTTGTATTTCAAGATTCTGCACTCATCCCCGAATTTACAGCACTAGAAAATACTTTATTACCAAGTTTAATGCTTGGAGATAATTATATAGAGGCAAAAAAGGATGCTATTAAAATATTTACTTCGCTTGGCATGCTTCACCAAATTGATCATTTGCCCAGTCAGCTTTCTGGAGGAGAACAACAGCGCGTAAGTGTAATCCGAGCAATAGTAAGAAAACCAAAAATTCTTTTTGCGGATGAACCGACAGCGAGCCTAGACACTGAGAGGTCCCAAGACTTAATGTCAGTTCTCCTCCGGCTACATCAAGAAGGGCAAACAATTATTATGGTTACACACGAAGAAGAATTTGCAAAAATGGCGCAGAGATTAATTTTCGTGCGCGATGGACAAATTGTTAAAGATACAATTTTGTAAATGAATTTTTAATAAGTTTTATTCTGTTCGCCCCAAATTTCGCCAAAAGAAAATAGCGGAGCAAGCGGAGGATTCCTCCCCAAACCCCTCCTCCTCCGCTTGCGACATCCGAATTCAGAAAAGATTAGCCGAGTGTTTTGCGAAATCCTTTCCCCAAAAAATAGTTTTCGCAAAACCGAGTCCGCATTGTTTCAGATTTCTTCGTCAGGATTGCTTTCAAAAAAGGTTCGAATTTTGTACAATGAATACCGCAACAAAACGAAATCGGGTTCGAACTTTGTCCAACAAACACCGCAGATTGGGAAATAAGTGGAGAAACTTTTTTTATGCTAATATCTATATAGGCATTTGTTGTTTGACACTGAAAAAGGAGAAGGTTATGTTTGATAACTTGCCCGATACTGATAAAGGACTTTTCATCTCGTGCCTAAAGTCGTGGAAAGAAATTGTGGGCAACGGAACGCCTGATGCT
>Ga0210043_1001366_pt1 | contig 20618 bp, 20 predicted proteins | sample CryGeymet201501t_FD_183990 | JGI IMG/M metagenome (GOLD analysis project Ga0210043, IMG submission 183990) | Groundwater microbial communities from Crystal Geyser aquifers in Utah, USA - Crystal Geyser metaG 2015-01t (SPAdes) (version 2) | ecosystem: Environmental > Aquatic > Deep subsurface >... | reverse complement strand
GGATTAATTAGTTTTAGGTTTTTTCTAAAGAAGAGGAAGAAATAATCACTAATTTAATAAATGCGATTTATCTTTCTTTGTTATGAGTAAAATTGATTATGAAAAAATTGGATTCAAGGCTGGACTTGAAATTCATCAGCAGTTAAATACTGGAAAACTTTTTTGTAGTTGTCCAGGGGTTTTACGAAGTGATCGGGCACTTTTTGAAGTTAAGAGAAAACTTCATTTGGTTAAAGGAGAATCTGGAGAAGTTGATGTTGCTGCAAAATATCAACACATGGAAGATAAGGAATTTATTTATGAGGCTTATGACACGACGTGTTTAGTTGAACTTGATGAGGAACCGCCACATGAAATTAACAAAGATGCACTTTTTGTTGCACTTCAAATTTCTGAATTACTTCATTGTAAAATTATTCCAATTACTCAAGTTATGCGTAAAACTGTAATTGATGGGTCTAATACTTCTGGTTTTCAAAGGTCACTTATGTATGCTCGTGATGGTTATATTGAAACAAGTTTGGGTAAAGTTAGAATTGATTCACTTTATTTGGAGGAGGATTCAGCTAGGCCAATTGAGAGAAACGAAAAGTTTACTCGTTATAGACTTGACAGACTTGGAATTCCTTTAGTAGAAATTACAACAAAACCTGATTTGAAAAATGCAGCACACGTTAAGGAAGCTGCGTTAATTATTGGAGACATTTTAAGAAGTTGTAATGTTCGTCGTGGAATTGGAACAATTAGGCAAGACTTGAACATTTCAATTAAGGGGGCGAACCGTGTTGAGATTAAAGGTTTTCAGGATCCAAAAATTATGGAAGAAACTGTTAACTTGGAAATTTCTAGACAACAAATGTATTTGGAATTAAAGGATTTGAAATTTAAGGAAAATAAAACAGTTGATGTTACTAATATTATTTCTCCAAAATTAGATTGGATGAAAAAACAAATTGATTCTGGTGCGAAATTTATTGCATTTAAATTAAATGGATTTAATGGAAAACTTGGGAAAGTTGATGGGAAACCTTACTGGCTAGGAAAAGAAATTGCTGGGTTATGTAAGACTCGAGGATTTGGTGGAATTATTCATTCAGATGAAGATTTAGAAAAATATAAATTTGATAATGATGAAATTGAAAAATTAAAAGAAGTTTTAGATATGAAAAAAGATGATGCATTTTTAATGTTACTTGGAAAAAAAGAAAAGATTGAGTCTTTACTTAGAGAATTAGTTTTTCTTTTCCTTTCAAAATTGAAATTTGGAAATCCTAGTGAAGTTAGAAATTGTTTGGTTGATGGGACAACTGAATTTAGTCGGCCAATGCCTGGGAGTGCTAGAATGTATCCTGAAACTGATTTAGAACTTTTACATATTCATCGGGATTTAATTAATGAAGTAAAAAAGAATTTACCTAAGTTACGAAGTGAACTTGAAGAAGATTTAAAGAAACAAGCACTTAGGGAAGACCAAATAAAAATTTTAGTGAATGATTTAGATTTATTTAAGTTGTATTCGAGTTTACACAGGGATTACAATAATTCAATGTTGATTGCAAATATGTTAATTGATTATCCCAAGGATTTTTCTTCTCGGTATAATATGGATTTAGAAAAAATTTATTCAATTTTGAATGAAGATGTTTTAGCTTTTATTTTAGAAAAAGTTAATTCAAAAGAAGTTGAAGTTGTTGATGTTAAAGGAATTTTAGAAAAGATTGTCAAAGGAGAAGATTTAGAGAATGCTGTTAAAGTAGAAAAATTAGACTTGGGGGAAATTGAAGGGTTTGTTGTTAAACTTTTGAAAGAGAAACCTGGCTTAAGACCTAATGCTTATATGGGACTTGTTATGAAGGAGTTTGGGGGGAAGGTTCAACCTTCAGAAGTTATGGGAATAATTACGAAGTTGATTTGATTTCTTTTTGGTTAAAATCTACAATTTAATTTTTTATGTAGCGCCGCTACACCGCAAAATGAAATTGTAGCATTTTTCCTCAAAAATAAATTCAAATTAGGGAGAGAAATAGATATTGTTTAGAACTATAATTTTTATAAGCAATATTGTGAATAATATTTTATGGTAAAAGATTTTCTTAATCTGAAAGTAGATAAGCCTATTGAAAATGAAGAGGAAGATAAGTTAGGTCATAATAAAATATATGTTGAACCGATTTATAATATATTGAATTCAAATAATAAAAATCTTTCTTTGGGAATTTTTGGAAATTTTGGTAGTGGAAAGACAAGTATAATAAATTTGTTAAAAAAAAGATATTCTTCTAGAAGTGAAATTAGTTTTATTAAATCTTCAATTTGGGGGCATAGTCCTCCAGATGCTTTAAAGAAAATATTTTTAGATATTGGAAAGGAAAAAGAATTTAATAAAAGAAAAGAATTGGAAAGTGATTTGTTTGATTCCAAAGAAGGAATAGACAAGACAAAATTTAAATTAAATAATCTTAAATTTTTGACTTATTTTATTGTTTTTTTTATAATGGTGTTGTTTGTTTCTAGATTTATTTCTTTTCTTTTTTTATCTGATTATATTACTTGGTCAATTGGGATTGGAACAATAATTGTTATGATCTTATTGGCTTATTTTGGGGTTTCAACGGTATCAATAAAGAAAAAAACTCCTCCAATGCATTTATCCAATTTTGAATTTATTTGGAAAAGATTAATAAAAACTCTTAAAGATGGAAAAAAAGAAGAATTAATTTTGGTTATTGATGATTTAGATAGATGTGAAGATTTAGAAGACATGATTTTAATTCTAGATAAATTAAATTCTCTGATGGAAATAACTGGAGGATATATAAAAATAAAAATAATTCTTTTGTTTTCCTTATCTTCATATATTCAGAAGGAAGAAAAACCCAATTTAATTTATAGTAATATAGAAAAATTTTTGGATACTTTCATTTGGCTTGCTGAGCCTACGAAATCAGAACTATACAAATTAACACAAGGAGTTAGAAATGACTGATTTAAATATTTTAGATTTGGAAAGAATTGAAAATGGTCTTAGAAAGTTTGTTGGGCAGTTCACAAATACAAGAAAATATAAATTGTTTGAAAACTTTGTAAGATGTCAAGTAGAAGTTAAAAATGCTTACTTTAATTCTTTGACTCTTCAAGATAGGAAATTATTTAATTTTTTTAAATCATCTTTATCTAATTTTAACTTATTAGAAGAAAAATTTATTTTTTTCCAGTATGTTTTATTTGAAAATCCTGTTTTTGCAGGAGAAATAGAAAAAAAATATTCCGAAATACTTTATGGAAAAAAAGGAGATGGAATTATATCTACTGATCTTAATTATCCTTACAATGAAATGAAATCTTTCTTACCAGAAGAAGATTTAATTATTTTTTTTAGAGCAAATGATTATAATAGTTTTTTGGATGGTGTTGCCTTTCTCCTTTTTGAAAAAGAAAAAAAGCCTGTTGAATTATTTTTTAGTTATATTAATAAAAAAAATTTAGATCCCAGATATGTCTTTGAGTTATTGAAAAGACAATTTCATGGATTGCGATTTGATGAGTTTATATCTCATTTTAATTATATTTACCGTGTTGAGGATAAAAAACTAATAGACAAAATAAAAAATATTAGTTTAGAATTTTTTTTGGAATTGATGGATTATGAATCTGAATTTGGAGGATATTTTGTTAAAAAAGTGTATTCTTCTGAAGAAAAAGAAAAAATGATTTTTCAATATTGGGATGATAAAAATATGTTGGCGAGATATATAATAACTATACTTAAATTATCTATTGCAGTAGATAAAAATCATGAGAAGCCGTGGATATCTTCAATTTTATTTTTTGTTAAATTACTCGAATTAAAAGAAAATGTAATTTCTGAAATAAGTTTAGGTAGGAGTGACTTAATTAATATATTTTATAATAAAATGTTGGAGAGAAATAGAGAATTTTCTGGATATAATGAGCCTCTAAACAAAATTACTCTTGAGGTTAAGCAAAGGAATTATGAAGATTATTTTAATTTTAGTTATGTTAACTATTTATTAAAAGGAGAAAGATTTCTTTTTAAAAAATCAAAAGAAGAGATTATTGAAATCTTTAAAGAATACCAAAATAAAAATAGAGTGGAGATAAATACTGGGCTGGGAATTATTAATAATTTATGGGGGACAATTAATAATGAAGTATTAGAAGATTTTAAATTAGAAGTAGCTATCTTAATATCTATTTTTGAAATAATCCGAAATAAAGATTTATTTTCAGAAGAATTGAAAAAAAATAACCAAGAATTATTCAAATTAAAGCTGGTAAAAGGGAATAGTAAAAAAAATATTAGTTCTATTCTGAATTGGGTTATAGGATATTTTGGATTTAATTTTAAAGGTATAGAATATATGTATATTATTAAAATGATTGAAGAGAGGATTGAAAAATTTTATCCAAAATTAAAGTTCATAATTGATGAGTTTGGAGAAAACCCAAAACCTCGTGTTTCTAAGAAAAAAGTTACGAAAAAGAAATAATTTCACAACAAATAATTTAATAAATAAACCTTTTCTAATTTCATTATGGAAAGAACTTTTGTTAGTGACTTGAAAGCGGGCGAAGAAGTTTTAGTTAAGGGGTGGATTTATGAAATTCGTGACCTTGCAAAACTTAAATTTCTTTTAATTCGTGACATGACTGGAATTGTTCAGTGTGTTGTTAAGGGGGACGAATTAATGGAGAAGACAAAGGATTTTGGCTTGGAGTATTCTGTTTTGATTAAAGGAAAAGTAAAGGAATCAAATGTTAAGGCAGAGTTTGTTCGTCCTGACATTGAATTAGTTGTGGAAGATATTGAATTAATAAATAAAGCTGAGCGACTTCCGATTCAAATTAATGATAACAATGTTGAAACGGAACTTTCAACTAGGCTTGACAATAGATTTTTAGATATTCGTAAGCCAAAGATTCAGGCGATTTTTAATATTGAGTCAACAATTATGCAAGCGTTTAGAGAATTTATGGTAAAAGAAAATCGTGCGATGGAAGCGGTTTTCCCGTCAATAATTGGTGCTTCAAGTGAAGGTGGAACTGAATTATTCAAGGCAAAATATTTTGATCGGGAAGTGTTTTTGTCGCAGAGTTGTCAATTGTATAAACAAATGCTTGCGTGTTCACTTGAGCGGGTTTTTACAATTTTTACAGTTTGGCGTGCAGAGAAACATAACACAATTAGACATTTGAATGAAGCAAGACAATTTGATTATGAGGAAGCATTTTGTGATGAGTTTAAGGTTATGGAAGTTTTGGCTAAGGTTGTCCAATTTATGGTTAAAGAACTTTTAGAAAAGAACAAAAAAGATTTGGAAATTTTGAATGTTGAGTTAAAAGTTCCTGAAACTAAATATTTAACTTTTGAAGAAGTTCGCGGTTTGATGTATAAAGAAGGTGTTTTTTGTGGTGAACATGATTTGAATACTGACGCTGAAAAGAAGTTGGGGGAACTTTATCCTGATACTATTGTTTTTGTTCATGATTGGCCAATTGCAGGGAAACCGTTTTATATTATGCCAAAGGGCGAAGGATTGTCTGGAGGGTTTGATGCTATTTACAAAGGAATGGAAATTGCTTCAGGCGGACAAAGAGTTCATATTCCTGAAATTTTAGAAAAGCAATTACAAGAAAGAGACCTTGACCCAAAAGATTTCAAGGATTATATTGACAGTTTCAGATATGGTGCTCCGCCTCACGCGGGTTGGGGAATGGGACTTGAAAGACTCACAATGTTGTTTTTAGGAATTCAAAATATTCGTGAGGTTGTGCTATTCCCGAGAGATAGAACAAGAATAACTCCCTAAAAATTTTGTTTCTTTTTGGCTAAAATACAAAGATTTTCATTACTCGTGTACGCAAAGTACACAACGCAATAAAAATCTTTAATTTTATCTCAAAAATAATTCAAAATTGGTTTTAGAAAGGATAATTTTAAAAAATTTAAATTATTCTTTAGAAAATGATTGAATTTGATGAAACAAAAAAAGCTAGAATTATTTTAGATTCAACTCGTGAATCAATAGAATCTTTTTTTGAATTATTTGAAAAAAATACCAATCGGCAAGCTGCACCAGCAAATAAAGAAATAGACTTGCTTAGGGCGGCATTAACATTTGCTGCTTCAGGACTTGATTCCACATTAAAACAATTAATTAGAGATTGCCTTCCAAAATTAGTAAAATTGGAAAATTCAGAAAAAGGTTTTATCACTTATATTGTGAAGGAATTAAGAGGAGATTTAGAATATGATGATGAGAGTAAAGGAAGAAAATTTCTTGCAGAAATATTAATTTCGGATTCTCCTCAAGAGGAATTAATAAAAAAATATGTTGAACATTTAACTAATGGCAGTTTACAAAATACTCAAGAACTTGACAAATGTCGTTCTGCTCTGGGTATTAATAAATTAATTGATAAAGATAGAAAAATGATTGGAGAAATATTTCAAAAGAGAAATAAGATAATTCACGAGTTGGATGCAAATCTCACAATTTCAAAAAAAGGTAAAAGACATAGAAATAGACACTCAAAAAAAGATATCCGGAAAGATTGTGATGTATTACTTAAAGAATGTGAAACTATAATTAAAGAAGTTGAAAATAACTTGAAATAATATGTTTAAGTAAAAATAATTATAAAGTTTAATTCTTTAGCTTTTTTATGAACGCTATTAATTATTTTAATAATAACAATAATTAAAAATAGAGGTTTCTATACTTTTTACAATGGAAAAAGATTTTATCTTGATTAAGGAAGCGATGAAGCAAGGAAAAGGAGACGTTGCTATTCGTGGATGGGTTTACCGTTTTAGGGGTTCGAACAAAGTTAAGTTTTTGGTTTTAAGGGACCCAAGTGATATTGTTCAGTGTGTTTTGAAAAAGGAAGATTTTTCAGATGAAGTTTGGGCAGAAATTGATAAATTAAAGATTGAATCAAGCGTTAAATTGTTTGGGGAGATTAAGGCTGATACGCGTGCTCCAACTGGATTTGAAGTAACAGTAAAAGATATTGAGATTGTTCATATTGCTGAAGATTTCCCAATCAATAAAGATTTGAATGAGGATTTACTTGGAGACCGAAGACATTTATGGCTTAGAAGTCGTAAGATGACTGCTATTATGAAAATTAGATCAACAATTTTTGGCGCTATTCATGAATACTATAGGAAGGAAGGATTTACTGAATTTCAATCACCAACAATTCTTAGTGCAGCTGGAGAAAGTGGTTCCTCTGTATTTGAAGTAAAGTATTTTGACAAGAAAGCATATTTGGCGCAAACTTGGCAACTTCATGCTGAAACTGCAATTTTTGCTCTTGGAAAGATTTATACGGTTGCTCCTTCATTTAGGGCGGAGAAGTCAAACACTTCAAGACATTTAACAGAATATTGGCATGCAGAGATGGAAGTTCCTTGGTCAACTTTTGATATTTTACAAGATTATGCACAGAATTTAATGAAGCATATTGTAAAAAGAGTTTTGGAAAATAATAAAGAAGAATTAGAAATTTTGGAGCGTGATACAAAAACTCTTAATGCAACTGTTAAGAAGGATTTTCCTAGAATAACTTATACTGAGGTTTTAAAATTATTAAAGGAGAAATTTGATTTTGAAATTCCTTGGGGAAAAGATCTTAGAACTATTGAAGAAGATAAATTGTCTGAACTCTTTGATACTCCAGTAATTGTAACTAATTATCCTAAGGCTGTTAAAGCATTTTACATGAAGGAATCTCCTGAAACAATTGATAAACCCGAAGAAGAAAAAACAGTTCAAGGGTTTGACGTTATTGGTCCTGAAGGTTATGGAGAACTTTTTGGAGCTAGTCAAAGGGAAGAAAATATTGAAGTCATAAAAGAAAATTTAATTCGTGAAGGAGAAAATTTAGAAAATTATGAATTTTATTTTGATTCAAGACGTTACGGTTCAATACCTCACGGGGGTTTTGGAATGGGAGTAGAAAGAGTAATTTCTTGGATTTGTGGATTAAGTGACATTAAAGATGCGATAGCATTTCCGCGAAAGATGCGAAGATTGTCTCCTTAATTTTGTTTCTTTTTGGTTGTTTTAAAATGTTGAACCGACGAGTACGTACCGAAGTACGCACTGTCGATTGAAATTTCAAACTAACTCAAAAATAAATCAAAATTGGGGGCAGACAGAAAGGAAAGAAAATAAGAAGAAGATAAATTTTTATAAACTTGAATGTTTTTTGAAAAAGAGAAAAGACTATGATAGAAATTGATTCAGACCTAACTCACACTCCGTGAATTTGGCTTTGCATGGATTAAATTCAGAAGATGTTCGCCACCAAAATTTGGTGTGCGTTTATTATAATCAAAATGATAGAAGAAAGTGAGCCGCCCACCAAATACGACGAAGAAGATTTGATTCAGTTGGACGAGGAAGTTGAAGGAATTGAATAATTATTTAAGCTATGATTTTTTAATATGTTTAATATGAAAACTAAAGAAATCTTAAAAGGGCTTGTAAAAGAGTGTAGAGAAAAGCTTAATTTATCCGCAATAGTTCAATTTGGTTCTTCGGTTTATTCTAAAAAATTTAATGATGTTGATTTAATATTACTTTTTAATGAAGATATTGTTTCTGTAAAAAATATTCTCAATTTAATAAAAATAATAAAACTTTTTGAAAAAAAGAATAAAAATTTAGTTTTTGATTTTGGAGGAGTTGGAGACAGAAAAAGGAAGGGGAATCTTTCTATTACAATAATTCCTTTGGGAAAAAAAGATTTAAATGTTGTGTATAATCCCCATGATTTATTTTTTTATAAGAATTTAGTAAGGGAAGAAAAAATTATTCTTTTTGGAAAAAATCCTTTTTTGAAAGATGAATTTAATTTAACAAATCAACATCTTTTTGAAATCTTATCTGTTGAACAAAAACATACTTTAAGAAAATCCCTTGGAAAAGAAAAATCTAAATATGATTCACTTTATTTTTTATTTAAAACATTTCTTCGGGCAATGTTAGTAAATCAAGGAAATTTTCAAAAAAAAGATTTAATAAAAAAATTTAATATTCAATTCAAGAATAAGATAAAACTACCAAAAAATTCAGAGAAAATAATTAATAAGAAATTAACTGTTGAAGATTTTGAAGATATTTTAAATTTTACAAATGATTGTTTAAATTATTTAATAAAATAAAGTGGTAAAAATATTAGTTGTTGGAGATTTGCATGGCAAAATGCCAAGAATCCACTTTAAGGATTTTGATTATATAATTCAAGTTGGAGATGTTTGTAGTGATAAATTACTTCGTCCTCTTTACAAAAAATATTTTCAATTGGTAAAAAAATTAAAAGATGATGTTCCCAACTTTGATGCTTTTGTTAATGCTGAACTCGGTGTTGGAAAACATGAGAAAATTTTGGAAGAAGAAACAAAAGTCGGAAGGAGGGTTTTGGAATATTTGAATTCATTTGGCGTTCCAGTTTTTTTTGTTCCTGGAAATTGGGATAATAGTTATGGTCCTACAAAAATAAAAGATATGGATAAAAATGACTATACTTATTGGAAGACTTGGCTTGACTGGTGGCTTGCTCGTCATAGTAATGAAAAGTTAGTTCAGGGATTAGAAAACATTTATGATTTACAATTTGGTCTTTATTCAGACAAATTTAATGTTTTAGGTTTTGGTTTGATTAGTGGGCCAGAGAGACTTGAAAGAGTAAAAAAACTTAAAGTTTCAGAAGAAAAGCGGAAAAAATTAAAAGAGTATTCAGATAAAATTCCAAATAGGCTTTCAATGTTATGGAAAAAAAGAGACAAGAAACTAATTTCAATTTTTATTAGTCATAATGTTCCTTATGGAGTTTTGGATAAAGTTATTGATAAAAATAATTATGCTAATGGAAAACATGCTGGTTCAACAGTTGCGAGAAATTTTTGTCTTAGACACAAACCAGATATATGTATTGGGGGCCATATACATGAACATTATGGGCGTAGAAAGTTAGGGAAGACAGTTGTTATTAATTCTGGTTTTGGACGTGATGCACAAGTTTTAATTGATATTAATGAGAAAACAAAAAAATTCAAAACAAAATTTGTTGATAGTGTAGTTAAGAAATATAGGAAGAAAGGTTAAGGTAAATTATATTTTGCTTATTGATTCCAATGTTTCAATTAATTTTTCCAGCGATTGAATTGATTCATGGTTGTAATTTAGTAAATCAATAACTTCATTTACTTTATTATGTCTTGGTAAATAAATGTTTGAATTTTCTACTTTTTTATAAAAATCTAAAATTGCTTTTTTTCCTATTGCATATCCAATTCCAACAACATGTCTAAATGGTTCTTCTTGTTCTAATAAAGGTTTATTTTCAATTCTAATGCTGGAATCCATTTCTCCTGGTTTTGTCAATCCAATTAAATTATACGTATCTAAAAAATTCTTTTGATTATTTTTTATATCTGTTTGAATGAATGTACTTGCAGGAGCATATAGAACATAAGGTCTATTTTGTAAAAATTTTGCTTTGTCTTCTTCTTTTGTTGAAAGGTCCATATTTGAGTAATTTTGAAATTCTATTTTTGTTGGTACTAAAATATGTTGCCAAATTCCCTTTTTACAATCCCCAAGATAATCTTCAAAAAATGTTAATCCCATTATTGGTTGATTCAATAATTGGTTTTCCTGCCCCATATATTTTTTGTATAATGGATTTGTCATTTTATCCGAAATGGTCTGGTAAATTTATTTGTTGTGTTTGATTTCTGAAATTATCAATCAATCCTTGATAAGAATCGATTAGAATTCCATTAAAAATTATTGTTCCAGTTTTTTTAATTTCTATTTCAATTAATTCCCTTAATTGATTTGTATTTTCTAAGAATTTTTCTACTTCGTATTTTGTTTTTGGAAGATCTCCTTCTATTGGGATGTGTGTTCCGTCTTCAGTTATCCAATAGTTTTCGTGAAAACTTAAATAAAGATTACTTTCATTTGAAATTTCTTTATGTTTTCGATTTAATTTGTATGCTTCTGTTTTTTTATCTCCTTCAAAACTATATGGACTTTGAAACCGTTTCATTAAATTATCTTTTGCTAATTCAATATTTGCATTATTATTAAAATCATCAATTACTTTTTCCATAGATAAAAGGTCTTCAAGATTATTTCTTTCCTTTACAGAATTTTTTAGTTCATATTTGAATGTATCTAGTTCTGAGATTAACAAACTATATGGATTAAATTGAATTTTGTATTTTTCATTTGGGTTAATTTTTTGTCGAATTTTACTTGTTTCTTTAATTTTTACTTTTTGGTTTCTAATTGGAATTTTATAATTTAATATTTCTGGAAATCTTGCAGATTGATTAACTCTTTTTTCATTTGGATGAGTGTTTGTAAAATATTTTACATATCCTTTTACTATTTCTTTTCTGTTTCCTTCAAATAAAGCATTTTCATAATTATGTGTTGCTTTTATGTATTTATCTAATGCTTCTGTTGCAGAAACATCTGTTTTTTTGTAATTAGAATTTATTGCATTAAGAATTTCTACTTTTGATGTTGGGATCCATCTTAATTTATTTTCTATTTCTTCTTGTTTTAATGCCAGTTTATATTTTTCGTCTTTCACATCGCTTTGAGTGGGTATTCCTAATGTCATTGTTCTTACTCCGTAATAGTCATAATTTTGGTTATTATATAAATATATGCAACAACCTTGTGGGTTGCAAAATAGATAATTTTATAATGTTTTATTTTGTTATTTTATTATGGATGAAAAAGAACTGTTCAAAGAGATTGGGATGAATGTTAATGAAGGTAAAGTTTATTCAGAATTAGTTAAACATGGAAAACTTTCAGCTTCGGAAATTTCCAGCAGGGCAGGAGTTCCTTACGGAAAGATTTACGTTGTTTTACAGTCTTTAATCGACAAAGGTTTTGTTCGTGTTGTTCCTGAAAAAACTAAGAAATTTGTTTCTTCTTCTCCTGAAAATTTAGAAAAAGCAATTGATGAAAGAAAAAAAATGCTTGATGAAGCAAAAGAGAAAGTTAAGGAATTAAAACAATTTTATGATGAAAAAGAAGGTGATTTTTTGGCTATTGCAAAAGGAGATAAGGGTTTTTGGAAAATTGCTGAAGATATGAAAAAGGTTGAAAAATATGCTTATAATATAAAATGGAAACCGCGAGTTAATTCAGATACAATTCAAAAGCGTAAAACTTGGAATAAGAAAAATAAAAATTTAGATGTTAAGGAACTTGTTCGTTATGATGATGAAACTAAAAAAGATGTTGATAAATTGATTAAGGTTATTCCTTCCATGAAAAAATTTGAGAATGAGGGAATTGCTCTCTCAATTTTAGATGATGAAGAAGTTATGATTGGGTTAATTAAGAAAAATACAACTTTACTTATTCGTGATTCGGCTTTTGCAAAAGTTATGAAACAATTGTTTTTACCTGCTTATGAAAAGGCAGAAAATATCAAATAATCTTAAAAAGTCCTTTTTGTTTTATTTTTTATGGAACTAAATTATATCAAGGGTTCACGTGAAGAATTTTTTAATTTTGTTGATTCTATTGGGCTTTATGGAAAGGTCGGAATAGTTTCTCATATTGATTTAGATGGTTTAGCTTCGGCTGTTTTTTTGGAAGAGATTTTAAAAGAGAAGGGAATTAAAATTGATTATATTGATTTTACAGATATTCGCAAAGATATGGTAAAAGAAATTTCTGTTAAGTTAAAGGAAAAAGGAATTACAAAAGTATTTTTTTGTGACTTGGGAATTGATTCAATTGATTTTGAAGGATTTAAAGAATTAAGAGAAGAAATGGATGTTTTTTTAATTGATCATCATCCAATGAATGAAGAGGTTAAAAATTGGAATAATATTATTAAAACAGATTCACAGGATTGTAGCGCGATGACTTGTTTTTTTCTTGGAGAAGGAATAATTGATTCTGAAAAGTGGACGTGGCTAAATTGTGCTGCAATTTTTTCTGATTTTTCATATAAGGAAAAAAAGAATTTAGAGTATTTGCAATCTGTTTACCCTGATGTTAATTATGAAAATATTTCTTCAACAACTCCTGGAATAAATTCAAGAATTATTGCTTCGGGACTTGTTTATTATCAAGGAAATGAAAAGTATGTTTATGATTTAGTTAAAGAGAGAAATCTTGAAAAATTAAAAGAAGTACATCAAATAATTGAAGATGAAGTTGACAGACTTGTTAATGAGTTTGGAGAAAAAAGTAAGTTTTACCAAGAGAGAAAATTATATTTTTATGAGATTGATACAAAGTTTAATTTGGTTTCTGCAATTACTACTCTTGTTTCAAAAATGAAACCAGAATATACTTTTGTTTTTATGCAAAGATGGAAAGGAATTTTGAAGTTCAGTGCAAGAAATCAAAGTGGTTCAGTTGATGTTGGCGCTTTAATGAAAAAATGTGTCGATGGACTTTCTGATGCAAGCGGTGGCGGGCATAAAATGGCTGGTTCTTCAAAAATTCAGGAAAAAGACAAAGAAATATTCATGAAACGTCTTTTAGAATAATTTTTTCTTAAAAAAATAAATTTTATGATTTATATTCAAAAACGGTCCACCCAAACCCTCCCAATACTAAAACTTATTTTTTTAAAATTAAAATTATATAAGCTTGAATTATTGATACTCTTTTTAGCTTATTATGATAAAGCAGAAAAAATAGAATAATTTTACCCTCGAAAAACTTAAAAAGCATTCCACCTACATGTTTTTATGAAGTTTAAAGAGGTTGATATTAATTGGCTTGGTCATTCTGGATTTTTAATTAAGAATTCAAAAATTATCTATATTGACCCTTATCAAATTAAGGATGATTTGCCGAAAGCCGATTTAATTTTAATTACACATAGCCATTATGATCATTGTAGTTTAGAGGATTTAAATAAAATTATTCAACCTGGAACAAGAGTTCTTGTGACCCCAGATTCACAAAGTAAAGTCAATAAATTTGATATTCCTGTTAGAATTGAATTAGTTGAAGTTGGACAAGAATTTGATTTTTCTGGAGTTAAAGTTTTGGTTTTACCTGCTTATAATGTTGACAAGCCTTTTCATTCTAAAGAAGAAGGGCTTGTTGGTTATTTAATTAAAACAAATGGAGTTATAATTTATCATGCAGGGGATACAGACAAAATTCCTGAAATGGAAAAGTTAACTGGATATAATCAAAATTTTGTTGCACTTCTTCCCGTTGGTGGGCGTTTTACAATGGACCCTGTTGAAGCGAGCGAAGCTGCAAAGTTAATTAAGCCAACAGTTGCAATTCCAATGCATTGGGGAACTATTGTTGGAACAAAAGCTGATGCTATTGAATTTAAGGAACTTTGTGAGGCGGAAGGGATTCGGGTTGAAATCTTGGACAAAATTTAATTTTGTTTCTTTTTGACTAAAAGTCAAAGATTTTTGTTACTCGTGTAGCGATGCTACACAACGCAACGAAAAATCTTTAATTTTAATCTAAAAATAATTCAAAATTAGGCTAAAAGAAATTTTAATTTTGAGGATAAAAGGAAATCTTTGATTTACTAAGTCCAATTAAAATTAAATATTTGTTTTTTGAAAATTTCTTTGTTATTGCTCACGCCCAAATTGCTGAATCGCGTCCCGCCACACCCTAATTGCGAAGAAATTTTCTTGTATAGCTAAGGAGAACCTCCGAGAGGGATTTATCTCAAAAATAATTCAAAATTAGTAAGAAGGAAAGGAAATTAATTATCTGAAAGAAGATTTTAAGAACTCTTAATTATTTTATCTCTAAATGAAAAAGCTTTATGTTTCAAAAATAAAATCTGTTTTGGGATTTGATATTTTTTATGTTGATGGTAATTATATTAGGAAAAATATAAATGAAGAGTTTACTAATTTTGGAGAGCATTTTCGTTTCAAGTTTATTCCAAAAAAAGAGTTTTGGATAGACAAAGAATATTCTCCAAGCGAGGTTGATTTTTATGTTAGTCATATGATTGTTGAATATCATTTAATGGAAAAGGGACTTTCCTATTCTATGGCAATTGACAAAGCAGACTTAGTTGAAGAGAAGGAAAGAAAAAAATCAAAATATTTTTTGAAGGCAAAAAAGAAAAGAGGAAATTTTGTTGACATGATACACAAGAAACTTTTGAAAAAATATAGTGAAGGAAATTTAAAAGTTTGGGTTGTTGATGGTGAACTTGTTAGAGACAAATATTTTATTGATTTTACTGAAGGGGGGCACGACAAAGTTTATTCGTTTATTCCTGCTAATGAAATTTGGATTGATAATGATTTGTCTTTTAGAGAAAGAAAATTTGTCTTACTTCATGAAGTTCATGAAAGAAATTTAATGGCAGAAGGAATGAATTATTCCCATGCTCATCATTCATCTAGTATAATTGAACATTTTTGTCGAAGACACCCTAGAAAAACAAAAAATTATTTGAAAAAAGAATTTGAAAAATATAAGTGATTCTATAAAATTTCTTCGTTATAATATTTCAAACACCCGCCCTTTTTTGAATGCCCGCCCTAATTACGAAGAAATTTCCTTGTTGAAATAAGAGAAAGTACTAGCTAGAACTTTTTAACTATAATCATTAAGGATATCTAAATTTTTTCCCTTCGTAATTAATCATATCAACTGTTCCGTCTTCATTTAGTGTTGCATATTTTGGTAGGACTGGAATTTTTCCTCCGCCCCCGGGAGAATCAATTACGAAATGAGGAACTGCCATTCCACTTGTGTGTCCTCGAAGACCTTTTATTATATTTAGTCCATTTTCTACTGGTCCTCTAAAATGTGAGGTTCCTTTGACCATGTCTGGTTGGTAAATATAGTAAGGTTTAACACCAATTGCAAGTAATTTTTGATTTAATTTTTTGAATGTTTCAGGGTCGTCATTCACCCCTTTTAGAACAATACTTTGATTTCCCAGTTGTATCCCTGAATCAATTAATTTTTCGCAAGCAATTCTTGATTGTTCTGTTACTTCATTTGGATGTTCAAAATGAGTGTTAATGTATAAAATTGGTCTTTTTTTATATTTTTTTAACATTTGGCAAAGTTCATCTGTTATTCTCTCTGGCATTACGCAAGGAACTCTTGTCCCAATTCTAATCATTTCTAGATGGGGAATTTGTCTTAATTCAAAAAGTATTTTTTCAAGGGTTTTGTCTCCAAGTAAAAGTGGGTCTCCTCCTGAAACTATAACATCACGAATTTCAGGGTGTTCTTTTATGTATTTTATTGCCTTACGAATATCTTCAATTGAGGGGTTTTTTCTTACTTCTCCAACTTTTCTTTTTCTTGTGCAAAATCTACAATACATTGCACATGTATTTGAAACTAAAAGTAAACAACGGTCTGGGTATCTATGTGTTAAGAAAGGAATACTTCCTTCTTCATTAAGAGGGTCTTCAACTCCTTCTGTTTCTTCAATCTCTTCAATTTTTGGAATACACTGGTTCCAGATTGAATCATTTTTTTCTTTGATTAAAGATAAATAATGTGAATTAATCCGCATTGGGTATTTTTCGGTTACTTTTTTTATGTCTTCAATTTCTTTTTGTGAAAGAATTATTCCTTTTTTTTCAAGTGCAATTTTTAATAAGTCTGGTTCAGAAATAGCTTTTGGGAGATGCAAATAGTTAGAAATTAGGGGAGGAATATCCTCATTATTTGGTTGTGTATTTTCCATCTTTTATTTAATCATGTATTCATTTCTTTTTAGTATTTAAACTTTTTCTATTAATTTTTTTAATTAGTTCAGAAAGTTATTTAATTTGGGTTTTAGTTTTATTTTTATGTCATTTAAGTCACAACTAATCGGGAGAATTGGAGAAGAATTAACTAGGGAAGAGATTGAATTAGTGCCAGCTGGTTTTCAAAAAGTTGGGGATAAAATTATTGTTAATTTGCCTTTAGAGTTAGAAGATAAATATCAAGTTATTGGGGAAGGGATTCTTTTAATTTTTCCTAGCATAAAAAGTGTTTATGTGAAAGTTGGTGAAATTACTGGAGAACTTCGTCGTCCACAAATAGAATTAATTGCGGGGGTTGATAATTCAATAGTTGAAAACTTGGAGAATGGGGTTTGGTATTGTTATGATGCAAAGAAAATTATGTTTGCTAAAGGAAATGTTAGTGAACGAGGACGACTCCCGAAACTAGTAACAGAGGGAGAAATTATTGTTGATATGTTTGTTGGAATTGGTTACTTTAGTTTACCAATTGCTAAACTTGCAAAGCCCAAAAAAATTTATGGAATAGATAAAAATAAAGATTCAATTTATTGGTTGAAGAAAGGGATTGAGAAAAATAAAATTAGTAATATTGAAGTTATTGAAGGAGACAGTAAAAAAGTTGTTGGGGAATTACTAAGTAGAGGAGTTATTGCTGACAGAGTTTTAATGGGCTATTTACCTGAACCAGTTGAATTTATTCCTTATGCTTTGTCAATTTTAAAAAAAGGTGGAATAGTTCATTATGACGCGCTAATTAGAACAGATAATGTTAAAGAGGATTTACAAAGAGTTAAAGCGCTATTTGAAGAGAGTGGGCGAAAGGCAAAAATTGTTAATCCGCAGAGGGTTAAATCGTACAGGCCAAAAGTGGATCATTACGTTGTTGATTTGAAGATTTATTGAATATTGAAGATTTTGTTAAGTTCTTCTTTTAATTGTTCTGGATTTTGAAAATGGATGGTTTTCATTCCAAGGGTTTTTGCGGGGGTTAAATTATATTTCAAATCATCAATATAAATACAATCTTGTGCTTTCTCTTTTGATTTATCTAATGCTATTTTGTAAATTTCTAAATCTGATTTATTGTATCCTGTTTCTGAAGAAATCACTGTAAAATCAAATTTTTTGTTGATTGAATATTTTTTATCTAAGATTGGCCACCACTCTTTTGTTTGGTCAGACAATAATATAGTTTTATATCCTTTATTTCTTAACATTTCAATTGTTTTAATTACTTTTTCTTGAACTTGAAAACAATTAATTAGTTCTTCTCTTAATTTTTTCCAATCTTCTTTTATGTTTAGTTCATTTAAGCACTTTGTCCAGTATTCTTCTTCAGTTATTTTTCCTGAAAAATAATCTTTATAATAATTTTTTATCATTGTTTGGACAATTTTTTCAAGAGGAATATTAAATTTTTTTGAAATCTTTTCTTCAAATATCCAAAGGCCCCTATTTAGGACAACTCCTCCTAAATCAAAAATTATTGCTTTTATCATTTTTATTTAATGTTTTCCACCAATCAAAATTTTTGTTAATGAGATTTTTCATTGTGAAGGAGAATATACAGCTTATATTATTGGTGTTTTCTAACATTTTTAATGTTTGAATTGTTATTTTAACTAATCCAAAATATTTTTCATTATTTATTTCTTCTAATCTAACTTTTTTTCCTTCAAAATATGAAGGAATTTGTCCATGGAAATATGAGGATTGTATGTGGTTTTTTCCATCTATTCTGTATCCTGTATCAATTAATTGCCCATCATGGTAGATTAATGGTCCAGTAATTTGTAATATTCCTTCTATTGCTTCTTTTTTGTATTTATTTTTCATTTTACTAAATAAGGTTCTCCTTCTTTATTTAATTTTAATTTATATTCCACATTATCATATTTTACGATGGTTTCAATACTGTCATTTTTGTTTGAGTCTTCAGTTATTAGTTCAAGTTTTCCTGGAATAATATAATCTTTTTCTGCTTTTGCCTGTGTTAATTTTATTTGAGGATATAAAACATTTATAGAATATGCCAACAGTGAAATAGCACATCCCCGAATAACCCCTCTATTAATTCCTTTTTTGTAATCTATACTTTTCATTTTGTTTTACCTTGTTTACTTATCAGTGATAACAATTTTAATTTTATATATATTTTCTTAATATAATTTAAATAATTTAAATTTTAGTAAATTTTATAAAATCTACTAGATTTTACTATTTTATGAAAAGAAAAGTGGTTTCTCAGGGCCCAAGTAGTATGATGGTAAGTTTACCCATAAAGTGGGTTAAAGAATTTGGCATTAAGAAGGGAGATGAAATAGATATTAGTGAAGAGGGCCAGGGACTTTTGATTTCTTCTAATAGGAAAAAGAGAGGGGGAAAAATTGAGATTAATCTTGAAAGCGATAATAGATTGTATGTTTATCGTCATATTCAGGCAGTTTATGTAAATGGTTATGAAGAGGTTATTTTCCATTATCCGGATCCAAAAATAGCAAATGTAATACAGAAAGCCATTATTAATTTTTTTATAGGTTTTGAATTGGTTTCGCAAAATAAAGGTGAATGTGTTGTTAAAAGTATTTCAGTTGAAAAAGAAGAGGAATTTGAGATTGTTATGAAAAGAATTTTTCAGGGGATACTTCAAATGGATGAACTGTTCTATAATTTTTTGAAGAATGGAGAAGATTTGAATATGATTCTAAATTTGGAAGAAATTAATAATCGGCAGGTATTATATTTACAGAGAATTGTAAACAGAGGTAAAATAGGGAGTGAATTTTATTATACCATTTTAATGTTTTTGGAAAAACTTGCTAATGAATATAAATTTATTATTATAAATGGTCTTGACAAAAAAAAGGTAAGTAAAGATATTTTGGTGTATTATTCTAAACTGCATAAAGAACTTGAGAATGTTTATGATGTTTTTTTTAAATACGATTCTAAAAAAGTGTCAAAAATTATTCTTGAAGATATTAGGGTTGAAGAGTTTCAAATATTGTTTAAGGAAAATCCTTTTTTGACATATTATTTAATGAAAATTGTTGATACGATAAGGTATATTTTATTTCAAATTGTTAATCTGGAATTTGCTAGAAAATGAGTTATAAAACTTTCACCTTTTCATAAATAATTTCCCAAGAAAGATTTTCACAGTAGGCTCCGACGTTTTCGACTTCAAAAAAATCTCCTTCAGAGATTTTGCCGTGCCATTTGCCTAAAATGTCGTTTCCAAAAAGAAGAGGTCCTGCGAGAGTGTAAGTTTGCACCTTATTGTCCACGTCCCAAATCGCTGAAACGCGTCCCTCCCTCCCTAATTGGGCGCTAACTTTTTTTGTAGTTATGGTTTCCTTTTTTTGGGAAGTTATTTTATTAAATTTGAAATTTGCTAAAGTCATTTTGGAGAGTATGTTTATTCCAGCGTCAAGAATTGCGTATGTCGTTTCATCTTTTTCTTTTATTGTTATCACTTTTGTAATTAATGTGTAAGTGTCAGAAACTAAATTTCTTCCAGGTTCAAAAATAAAAATTCCTCTGAAATCTTTGAAAGTTTCTTTAATTTCTTTTATGTAATCAGTTAATGTTAGTCCTAGATTTTTTAGTTGGAAGTTGTCTGGAAAACCTCCTCCAAAGTCAAGATATTTTATTTTTTTTAAGTATGGCGAAATTAGTTTCTTTTGTTCTTTTAAGTTTTTTTGAAATTCATTGAATTTATTTAATGTTCCTTGGTGAAGTTGAATTCCGATGGGATTTATTTTTTCGAACGCTTCTTTAAACTGTGAAGAAGAGAAACCAAATTTTGAATTTTTGTTTCCGAGACGAATTCCTAATT
>Ga0210043_1001363_pt1 | contig 20652 bp, 21 predicted proteins | sample CryGeymet201501t_FD_183990 | JGI IMG/M metagenome (GOLD analysis project Ga0210043, IMG submission 183990) | Groundwater microbial communities from Crystal Geyser aquifers in Utah, USA - Crystal Geyser metaG 2015-01t (SPAdes) (version 2) | ecosystem: Environmental > Aquatic > Deep subsurface >... | reverse complement strand
CGTGTTAGTGTGCTGCATGGTCTGAATTCTCCTGGCTTGAGATTTGCTGTTTGGTAACTACAAATCTACCACATCCCTTGGGAATTCAGACCTTTTTCATGCTGTCATTTCTTTGACCGGACAGCAATGTTTTACGCTGAATGAATCAACAGCCTGTTGGCATCCTGTCTTAAGCCACTTGCGTCATCGGCAACTCGAATCATAAACGAACAACATAAAAGCGGCAGACCGACAATGGTGTTATATCTAGTACTTTTGTACTATATAGGGTAATCCTTTCGGCTGGTTTACATCAGGAGCCTGACGGTCAATGATTGGTGCTATGAATATCCTTATTGCCGACGATCATGCCTTGTTTCGAGACGGGATGAGTCTGTTGCTGCAGGCGCTGGGGCAGGTACATGTGGCCGAGGCCAGGAATCGCCGCGAGATCGAGGCACATCTGAAGCATCAGGATTTGTTTGATCTGTTGCTGCTCGACCTTGATATGCCCGGCATTACCAATGCCGATGGCGTAAAACGTATCTGCGAATCAGCGCCGCAAACAGCGGTGGTGGTAATCTCGGGCAATGATGCCGGTTATGTGGTGAAAGCCTGTCTGGATGCTGGCGCCATGGGTTTTATTTCAAAATCATCTGCGGGCAAAGTGATGCTTGCTGCGATCCAGATGGTGCTCGCCGGCGAGCGTTATGTCCCGTCGATATATTTTGATAACAGTAGCGAGTATTCGTCGGATGCGGCATCAACAGCCTCGTCGATTTCACCACGCCAGCAACAAATATGGCAGATGTTGATCGATGGCAAATCCAATAAAGAGATCGCTATTGCTCTGGGCCTGACCGACAGTACCGTGAAACAGCATGTTTCTGCCCTTTTTCGCAAGCTCGGCGTCAATAGCCGCACCCAGGCGATCCAGAAGGCCCGCACCAACAGTTGATAATGCTCAGGCCTTATCGGTTCATCAAGCAGGCGCGAGATCGGGTAGTCGCTGATGCTTTTAAGCCTGAGTGCTCATATCCATCGGCGGTTTGCGCTCTCCCTGCTTTAATACGAACTGGATCAATGCACGCAAACGCACCGCTTTAACCGGTTTGTGTAACACTTCAAAACCGGCGGCTTTCATCTCCTGCATACGGGCAGGCTCTGTATCCCCGGTGATAATAATGCCCGGCAACCGGGCATCCCCGGTAATTTCCCGTACCGCTCGAATGGCTTCGACGCCGGTTTGATCATCGCGCAGTCGGAAATCTGCAACGACCACATCGGGGATAAGCCCGTCTTTAAGCAGTGCGGTGGTCTCATCGATGGACTGCGCCGGTAACACACGGCAACCCCAGCTCGATAACATCCTCTCCATACCCTCTAGAATAGTCGGATCATCATCAATGACCATGACACGGGCATCGAGTTTGCGGCTCACCTCAAGCATCGTTGGGGTCACATCGGTTGCCACGCCCACCGGAACGCAGATGGTAAAGCTGCTACCCCTGCCTGCTTCCGATGTGAAGCTAAAAGGGTGGCCCAATAACTGGCTGAGGCGCTTGACGATGGAAAGCCCCAGACCAATGCCCTTGCTGCGGTCACGTTCCGGATTATCTACCTGATAGAACTCATCGAATATTTTTTCCTGCTCGGCAGCTGCAATACCTATGCCGCTGTCGCTCACACTGAGAGCAAAGTCACCATCCTGTTGTCGGCAACGCAGGGTGATCTCCCCTGCTTCGGTGTATTTGAGCGCATTGGCCAACAGGTTGCGCAGCATGTTCTCTAACAGAGCCGGATCAGAATCAATGTAACAGCTCTCCAGCAGTGCTGCATCCATATCGATTTTGAGCTTTAAGTGCTTATCTTTTACCTGCTGTGAAAACTCTTCCTGAAGATTATAAACCAGTGTCGCCAGCGCAAATGATCGCCGCTCCACATGTACCAGTCCGGCATCGAGTTTGGAAATATCGAGTAATGAATTGAGAAGGTCGGACATGGAGTCCACCGAATCGCGCATTTTACTTAGCAACTGTTGCTGTTCCCCGCCTTTCAATTTGTTTTCCAGTACATCGGCAAACAGTTCAATGGCATGAATCGGCTGGCGCAGATCATGACTGGCAGCAGCCAAAAAGCGGGTCTTTTGAAAGTTGGCGCGTTCGGCTTCCTCTTTTTTGATTTCCAGCGCCTTCAACAGGACCATATTTTGTAAACCCTTCTCTATCGAGCCACTCACCAGACGGGAGAAATGGATCGAAGCCATCGAGGCTGCAACAAAATAGATCAACAGCAGCGGCGCATAGGCAACCAGATTCTCTTCGATGGCCAGTCGGGCATCCAGCATCAGAATAGAGGGCGTCGCAAAGGCGAAAAAAGCTAAGGGGTAGGCAGAATTTGTGCCGATGGCTGCCGATACCAGACCGCACGTGATCACGATCAGGGAAATAACAACAAATGCTGATGAGGCATCCATCACAATCCATGGCAGCATACCCAGAACAATCCCGTTGGTGCCGGAGCCCAGAGCAAACAGCCTGGCCCAATAGTGAATAGATGCATCGTCCGCCATTAACTGTCGAAACTGATGTGCTGTCCAGGCTTGTGCCAACAGGACTGCCGCCATGCAGACCAGCCAGAGCAGCAGTGACAGATGCGAACCGTAACTCCAGAAGAGGGTCGCCATGGCCAGAAACGTGACCGCGGTGCCAATAAGTACCAGTGCAGCATTGTCAAAAAGCAGCTTTATTTTTTCATAGGCAAGCTGCTTCTCAAATGCGATGTCATTGATGGCGGATGCATTATCCATGTCAGGAGAATAGTGCCAACGACAGCGTTTGGCGAATAAGAATGCATCGCAGAGAACGGCTGTGGCACCGGGACCGATGCAGGTACTATTATCATATAACCCCTGTCCACTTCACTTTCTAGTTTCATGATGAAAAGCCTTTTACATTCGGCTTCCAACGTTCGGATCGAGGGGGGCGGTGCAGGCACTTATTGCAGACCTCGCTCACACAGGGAGTTTAGAGAACAGGTTTCATACCAGAGGCTTATTCCCACCGTCCTTCACACCAACAAACTAACCGACACCCTTTACTTTGGCCGCTCTGATCACTTTTGAGGATTGCTTTGGAAGTAGCGATGACAAGGCGAGCTTGCATACGGACAACTGGATCACTAACATGCCGCGCCACTGCAGCCACGCCGATGTGCAGTAACATAACCTTGCTCCGGACGCGCATAGTGGACCGGGGCGTACGAAAGTACACCGAAAGGAGCGCCGTTTGTATTACGAAACTATTTTTATAGTCAACCCTGATATCTCTCAGGAAAACACCGAAGCCATGACTGATGAGCTGATTGGTAAAGTGGAGAAAGCCGGTGGTCGCATTGTAAAACGCGAAAACTGGGGCTCACGTCCACTCGCCTATTCTATTGCCAACCGTAAACGCGGCAACTACGTCCTGCTGGTCACCGATGGTGAACCTGAGGCCCTCAAAGCACTCGAGCACGCAATCAGCCTGGAAGAGCGCATCATCCGCACACTGACCACCAAACTGACTGAACTGTCTGACGAGCCTTCTCCACTTGCTCGCCGCAAGAAGCCTGTTGAAGCAGCACCGGAAGAAGATGCCGGCACTGAAGCCGCAGCCGATGCAACAGCAGAGAGTGCAGAAGCAGCTAGCGAAACAGTAACCGAAGCCGTTGCTGAGAGTGATGAGGCAGCCAAGAGTGATGGAGCAGAAGCAGCAGCCTGAATTTAACCGGGCCCGGGTTACCGGCCGACTACAACAGATTCGTGACCGCTGGACGCCGGATGGCAGCAAAGCGTTAATTGCGGAACTGGTAACAGGTCGTCCACAACTGGGTCCAATTCGGGCAGGTGTTCAGAATGAGCAACCACTGCCTCTGCGTGCGACAGGCGATATCGTCAGCAAGATGGTCGCCCTGGATGGTCAGCATGTAACCATTGAAGGTTGTCTGCGCAGAAGATTCTACAGCCGGGAAGGAGAACCCTGCTGGGGTCAGGTGGAAATTTGGGTGGATCGTTGCATGCTAAATGAGCAGGTAATGGAATCGCACCAGACTAGAGATTGAGGAGATAGAGATGACTGAAGTAACAAAAACTGAAGCGCCAGCAGCACGTCCACAGGGCGATCGTCCGCAGGCAGCAGCACGCCCACAGGGTGACCGTCCGCAGGGAGCTCGCCCACAGGGTGACCGCCCGCAGCGCCGCCCCGCCGGCCGCTTCCAGCGTCGCCGTAAATTCTGCAAGTTCTGTGCAGAAAAAAATGTGGCGATTGATTACAAGAATCCGGATCTGCTGCGCGGTTTTATCACCGAGCGTTACAAGATCCTGCCTTCACGTGTGACCGGCACCTGCTCTTTACATCAGCGCAGCCTGACCACTGCTATCAAGCGTGCTCGCGTACTGGCACTGATTCCGTTCACCCCACTGCATCACGACTGATCATAAGCAAACTGATCTGATGCAGGAGCAGGCCCCGCAGGCGCTACCGCCAGTAGCATCACTGCTGCTGACACGCCGACTGCCTTGTGCGGTACTGCTACTGGTGATGCTGTCAACAGCGATCTGGATGCCGGTACTGCTGCAGAACATGCCTTCGTTCGTGATTGTCCTCGCCACACTGATAGGACTTTCACTGCATGTACTGACACCGGCACTGGTGGCCATCATCACACTGGGCGGCGGTATTACCTTTGCCACTCATGTTGTGGTATTGACAGCCATCGGCGCATCTGTGCTTTCCGGCTTCAACCTGCTACCGGGTCTGGTTACATTGACCGTTTATGGCTTGCTGCCGTTACTGGCGGCGGCAAGCCTGTTACGGCAGCAGGGACTGCAACATAGTGCCCGCTATCTGGCCGCAGGACTGGGTCTGATTGTTCTGGTTGGTTTGATTGCAGGCGCGCTGATACAGGATATCGGTCTGCGTGAATTTGTCAGTCAGTTGATGTCGCCCATGTTCACTGATGCACAGAAACAGGTACCGCCCTCCGAGGTCGAGGCCTTGCAGATGTTAGGGCAGGCGCAACAGATGATGATTTCGATGTTGCCCGGTCTGGTTGCTCTGAGTATGTGGTTTGCATGGTGGGGCGATATTGTGCTGGCAAGACATTTTGCCAGCCGCTATGGTTTTTACCGCGGTGATGCGTCCAGTCCGCTGGATCTGAGCTTTGGTAAACCGGCTGCATATCTGTTTCTGGTTTTACTGCTGTTGGCCAATTTGGCTACAGGAGATTTGCAATATGTCGGTATCAATGCAGCCATTATGGTGGGTGGATTGATGGCCGCACAAGGTATCGCGGTTGGACACAGTTGGTTAAAAGCCAAGGGTATGATGCTGTCCATCTCGATGATGTATTTAATGTTGTTTATATGGTCGTTCATGATCGTACCGTTCGTGATTGTCGGCCTGATGGATATTTGGTTTGATTATCGCCGGAAAATGCCGGCTGCTGGAGGATAATATGCAATTGATTTTATTGGAACGTGTTGAAGGTCTGGGTAACGTAGGTGACGAAGTCAACGTACGTGCCGGTTACGGCCGCAATTTTCTGCTGCCTAAGGGCAAGGCTACCGAGGCAACAACCGGCAACCGCAGAATTTTTGAGCGTCGTCGTGCACAGCTTGAGCTGAAACAGGCTGAAGTACTCGCCCAGGCAAAGGAAGCTGCTGTAAAACTGTCAGGCCTGAGCCTGGAAGTGGTTCGTGCCACCTCCGATGGCAAGCATCTGTACGGTTCAGTCGGTTCAGCTGAACTGGCTACACTGCTGGCTGAAAACGGCTATACAGTTGAGCGCCGCCACATCCTGCTGGATCAGCCTATCAAGGAAGTCGGCACACAGGTATTCCGCGTGCGTCTGCATCCGGATGTTACAGCTGACGTATCCATCCAGGTTGCTGCTGAACAGCATTGAGCCAACTGATTCCCCTGCGCACTGACTCGCTCCGCGAGCGTATACCGCCGCATGCTCATGATGCGGAGCGGGCTGTGCTCGGGGGAGTCATGCTTGACCCCGAAGCACTGGAACGGCTGGAAGGCTCACTCAGGCCCGAACATTTTTATGTCGGTGCCAACACAAAGATATTCCATGCCATTCTGGATCTGTCCACCAAAGGGCAACCGGTTGATGCACTCACGGTCAAGGATTACCTTGAGCGTCGTGAGGAGCTGGCCGGCTCCGGTGGTGAGGCCTATCTTGCTGACCTGATCAATGCCGTACCGACCTCTACCAATGTCCGCCATTATGCGGATATTGTACGTGAGCGCTCGGTACTGCGGGATCTGCTTTCAGTATGCAGCAAAGTCAGTCGTGATGTCTATGAAGAGGCCGGTCGTGATGTCAACGAGCATCTCGATATGGCTGAAAAGAATATCCTGGCTGTAGCCGAAAACTTCAACCGCTCGCGCCCCGCCTTCAACAAGATGGGCGCACTGATGGTTGCCTCCTACAAGGAGCTGGAAGCCCGCTATGCGGAGAAGAAAGCCGTTACCGGCGTTTCTACCGGCTTTGATGACCTCGATGTTATGATGGCAGGTATGCAGCGCGGCGATCTGATCGTTGTCGCCGGTCGTCCAAGTATGGGTAAAACCGCATTCTCGATGAATGTGGCCCAGAATGCCTCCATTCGCTCCGATGATACCGGCGTGGTTGCCATCTTCTCGCTGGAAATGTCCGCACAGCAGATTGCTATGCGTATGCTGGCCGTGGAGGCACGCGTCGACATGTCGCATCTGCGTACCGGCAGCTTTTCAGCCAGCGACTGGAGTCGCCTGGCCGGCGCCAGTGGTTCACTGGCCGAGTCCGCCATCTTTGTTGATGACACACCCTCTATTTCAGTGATGGAGGTGCGCTCCAAATGCCGCCGTCTCAAACGTGAGGAGAAAAAGCTGGATCTGGTCGTCATCGATTACCTGCAGCTGATGAGCGGCAGTGCCGGCTCTGAACGCCGCGAGCAGGAGATTTCTGAGATTACCCGCTCGCTCAAGGGGCTGGCCAAGGAGATGGATGTACCGGTGATTATCCTCTCCCAGCTCAACCGCTCACTGGAAGCACGCGCCGACAAACGCCCGATGATGTCGGATCTGCGCGAATCCGGTGCTATCGAGCAGGATGCCGACGTCATCATGTTCATCTACCGTGATGAGGTCTACAACAAGAAACCCGAGAACGAGGGGATCGCTGAAATCATTGTCGCCAAACAGCGAAATGGCCCGACCGGCATCGTCAAACTGACCTTCCTCAATAAATATACCCGTTTCGAAAATCACGCCAACAACTTCGACAACTGATCGTGGTTTGCCGGGCAGCATCTTTTCGTTGTTGCACAACGGGTTGCCAGAATTACCTTCCTTCTACGCTTTTTTAATCAGGCTCAGTGAGCGCCTCGCGGCGTAGCCTGTTATAGAGCAGCAACGCGCCCGCCATCAGGGCAATAATTCCCAGCAGATATGGGTTCATGAACCCGTCCAGTATCCGGGATGGGTAGTTAGCAAGCAGGTATAAGATGTCGGCCATAACCAACAGCGGCAACAGAATCAGAACCATCGCCACGGATAATGAGTGCAAAGTACAAGAGAGTCTCTTTATTTGCATATCCCTGCAGACAAACGGCCTGATGATCCAGGGCATATATATTTGATCAAACTGATCAGGTGCAATGATGTTAGCCAGCTCAGGCTGAGCAAGCATGGATTTAAAGATCTCGCGGCGAATACGCAGTAATTTTAGCATACGCAAATAGATCCAGATCACTGTAACCAATAGTAATGCCGGATATATTTTCACAAAGGTCTTTAACTCTACCGGAATCACCTTGCCCAGAGGCAGGCCAACCTGATCAAGGCTCGATTTAAGGCCGGCAAGCGTCGCCTGCAGCTCTGTTTGCAGTACTTGCAACTGTTTCTGCCGTTGCTGTTGCGCACTCTTCAGCACTTGCAAACTGCGTTCAATTTCAGACCAACCCCTGTTTGTATCACCATATAGGGTTGCGGCTTTGTCATCGATCTGTGCTGATATCCTGGCAATATTGTCAACCGTCGCCTCGGACATCGCCAGCTTGCCGCTATACACACGCCACCAGCTGTGATCATCGGGCTGTTTCACTCCGATATTGAGAATATCCTCTTTTAACCGCCTGATATCATTCTCAGCAAGCCTTCCGTTCAAAGCGGCAAGTTTTTGCAGCAACGGCTGTTTGATATTCGTCTCGATATCCCTATTGATCTTTACAAACTGCTGATCTATCCACACCTGTATATCTTCAACAGACCTGGATAGCGGCACATCCGGTTTTTCCATCGCAAGCGGCATGGACTGCGCCATTTGAGCAGTCATCTGAGGAATTTCGGCGCCGGGCTCCGACGCTAGCTGATCCGGCGCCATGCGACTGTCTGACGCTTGCCGAATGCCCTGGCGTAATGTCCCGGGAAATTGCGCCATAAGATGTTTTGTACTGGCCATGGCCTCTGCAAGCTGCTTTCTGAAAGCACTAATATCCTGCATCACCTGTGTAACACGCTGTTTATCCTCAATTTGCCTCTGTTGTTGTAGCTCAGACTGCTCCAGTTCATGGTTTAGCTGGATATAATGCCCGACAGCCTGATAAAGATCAGTTGCAGAAACACAACAGCCAGTACAAAGAACCCGGTAACCCGCATCGCTGATTTCGACTGCTCTTCAAATAATGCCAACACTCTTTGCAACATAGCGTCGTTCATCTCATCCTCCTGCTACGCGATTCAGATCAGCCAGCTGGCGGCTTCTGGCGACAGATAAGTTTATTCGGCCTGCTCTGCTCAGTTTCATGGTATACGTAATGAAGACCAATTTATTGCATTGCGCAATACACATATTGGTAAGCATGCGCGATCAACCGCTTGAGAAGATGGCGAACAAGGGTCTCATCACGCTAAAGCGTAGGCTGAAGCCGCTGCGAACAGCCGCAGCAATAAGCTATGTTTCATGCCACTTGAAGATTGCATGTGGAGGCGTCATTCTGTTGTGCCTGTTCTTAAGCAGTAACAGATTTACGGAGGGTCAGGCGATGCATACTCACGGATTGCGACAAAGCCGGAATATTCTCATTCAGCTGACGGTGGCCTTGTTACTGACCATCGCGCTGGGTGCTTACTTCTCCGATCTGTTGAACCTTATCTATCTCTCCAACCAGCAAACATCGGCGGGCTTTGTGCTTAATGGACTGATCCTTGCCCTGTTCATGCTTGCCCTGATCCGCATTATTGTGCTGCTCATCGCCTATGACCGTGAAGAGCAGGCACTCTCCCGCTTCCGGGCGAATCTGGATCAACAGCGGCAGGACCTGCTGGAGTTCGTTCCACCCGCATCCATGATCGCCGTGCGCATGGAGATCATGGAGAGTATGCAACTACAACGCGCTGAAATTCATCATCAGGCACTGGCGGCCACACTGCTCGCGCATGAGAGCACACGCACCGCGCTGATACGCTTTATTCACAATATTCTTATCCTGTGCGGCGTATTGGGCACGATCATCTCCCTCTCCATCGCCCTGCTCGGCGCTTCCACCCTGCTGGAGCAGGCAGTTTCATCCACCGGCATGGGCATGGTCATCCACGGTATGTCTACGGCCCTCTCCACAACCATGACCGCTGTAGTCTGTTATCTGTTTGTCACCTATTTCTTTTCAGCCCTGCAGAACCTGCAGACACGCGTGCTGGCAAGCGTTGAGCAGTTGACCAGCACACGCTTGCTGCCGATGTATCAGGTCAGCGAAGAAGCCGTTACCCGGCATGCACTGGATCTGGTCAAGGAGGCGCATCTGCTGGTGCAGTCGCTCAATGAGAAGGTCAATGCCATCGACCTGCAAAGCATCAGTGAATGCATCGAACGCAGTGATACCCAATCACGCCTGCATCACGAAGAGATGCTGGGCCAGTTGCGCGTACTCTCATCGCTGCTGAAAGACGGCTTCCGGCTGCCGAAAGACTGACGCCATGCAACAGGGATTTGTTGATCTGCGCCTGAACGGCGATCACTCCGGCGACGAGAGCTTCTGGCCCTCGTTTACCGATATCATGATGGTGATTGTGCTTATTTTCATGCTGGCCATGGTGACCCTGCTGGTAAAAAATATCGAACTGGTCCACCAGTTGCGTGACTCACTGGCGGCCGAACGTGCGGCAACGATGCAGGCTCACTCGACCACTGATATCAATACGCAGCTGAACATGCGCCTGATACGGCTGGAAGAGGAAGCTGCCATGTTGCGCATGCGCCTGATTAATCTGGGGGAGGAACATAGCCGCAGTGTCGAGCAGCTTAAAGCCAGTGAGCAGCAAAACAGCCAACTTAAAGCCAGCCTGCATGCCATCAGTGCCGAGCGGGACAGCGTTCTAAGTGAGAAACGTGCGCTGGAAAGCAGTAGCATGGAGCTGGCCGCCACACTGCAGCAACGCGATCAGGAGCTGCAAAAGCGGCAGCAGGAGCTGGCTCTGCAACAACAACAGTACCAGCTCAGACTGGCCGAAATCGCCAGCTTGAAAAACAGTAACGACACACAGGTGGATCGCCTGAGCAAGCTGGAAGCTGAATATGCCAATCTGGAAATCAAATATAACAAGCTGATCCGCCCTGCCCGTTCAGTATTGGGTAAACATGTCGTACTGGTTCGCTATCACAAGCAGGAGGGCCGGTTGTTCATGGAGATCAAGTCGCCAAGCGATGCCGACTATGTGCCCGTCAGCGGCACCGAGCTGCATAAGCGTCTGGCTGGACTACAGAAAGAGTATGGCAAAAAACTCTATGTCCGCATCATCTTCCCGGATGACAGCGGCCTCTCCTATACCGAGGCGTGGAACCTCACCGAATCACTGCTCAGCATGTACGACTACTACTATCAGGAATAAAAAGCATTTACCGCAGAGGACGCAGAGGAAAACTATCAGCGTAAAAGCAAAGTAATTCCAATCTTCGCATAGGGCAGAGAGTGAATATCTGATGCTGAAATGGCAGCAGTTATTCATTTTCTACAATGGATTTTCCTTCCTCTGCGTCCTTCTTGTCCGCTGCGGTGAAAAGGTTCTGAGTCCTCAGTCGGTCAGTGATTCCTGCAACCCTTCCAGCTCTTCCCAGCGGAGATAAGCTGCGGCCAGCGCATCTTCCAGCTCGCTCAAGCGCTGCTGATCCTGCTGGAAGGCTTTGGCGTCACGCGAGAAGTACTCCGTATCGCAAAAGCGCGCTTCGATCGCCGTCTTTTCCGCATCCATCGCTTCAATGGCAGCCGGGAATCCGTCCAGCTCCCGTTGATCCTTATAGGCCAGTTTACGCTGCTTTTTATCTGTTTTTGCCGGCGCTGTAGTTACAGGTGCTGCCTGTTTAACCACCTGCTTCTGCGTCTCAAGCTCTTCTAACCGCCGTGTTTTCCAGGCCAGGTAATCGGAATAGCCGCCCTCTACAGGCACAATCTCACCATCACCCTCAAAAGCCAGTACACGCGACGCCACCCTGTCCATGAATGCGCGATCATGGGAAACCAGAATAACCGTACCATTATAACGGGAGAGCGCCTGCTCAAGCACCGTCAATGTGCCGATATCCAGATCATTGGTCGGCTCATCCAGCACCAGCACATTGGCGGGCTCCAGTAACAATTTAGCCAGCATCAAGCGTCCGCGCTCACCACCGGAGAGTGCGGCAACCGGTGCATTCAAACGCTCCTTGTCGAACAGAAAGTCCTGCATATAGGAGACAATATGGCGAGGTTCCTTGCCACCGATATGTACATGATCACCGCCCAACGGCAGCAGCACATCCCTGAGCTTCAGCTTATGATCCAATTCTCGCATCTGGGTGAGAAATGCCGGCGCCAGCCGCGCACCGTGACGTACCCGTCCGCTATCCGGAGTAAGCTCGCCCAGCAACATCTTCAACAGCGTGGTCTTGCCGATGCCGTTGGGACCGACCAGTCCGACCCGATCACCGGCCATGATTTTATGGCTGAATTTGTTACAGATCACTTTATCGCCGAATCGATGCGACAGCTCAACCGCCTCCATCAGCATTTTTCCGGATTTGATGCCACTGGTGACACGCAGCTCCACATCGCCACTGAGCAGGCGTCGGGAGGCTCGCTGCTTGCGCAACTCCTCAAGCGCGCGCCCGCGCCCCTCGTTGCGCGTGCGCCTTGCCGGAATACCCTGCCTGATCCAGCGCTCCTCACCAGCCAACAGACGATCAAATTTGCGATGCTGCGACGATTCGATGGCAAGCATCTCGGCCTTTTTATCCAGATATTCCGCATAGGTATACGGAAAGTGCGTAAGCTTGCCGCGATCAAGCTCGATAATCTCTTCAGCCACTGCGTCGAGAAAATAGCGATCATGGGTAATAAACAGCACGGAGCCGGGGAAGCCGGCAACAAAATCTTCCAGCCAGTCTATCGATTCGATATCCAGGTGATTGGTCGGCTCATCCAGCAGCAACAGATCCGGCTCGGCAACGACAGAACGTGCCAGTGCCACGCGCCGGAGCCAACCGCCGGAGAGCTCTCCGACATCGCGATCGGGATCCAGATTCAGCTTCGAAATGGCCGTCTCAATCCGGTTCTGAAGCTGCCAGGCATTGGTGCGATCCAGTTCCGCCTGCAGCAATTCGAGCTTTTTGAATGCACCGGCATCCTCAGCATCCACTTCGAGCTGATGCAACACCGCATGGTAGGCTTCCAGCGTATCGGCCACATCGCCCAGCCCCTCGGCCACGACATGGAATACGCTTTGCCCGGCATCAAAATGCGGATCCTGCGGCAAATAGGCAACAGTCGCTCCGCTGCGCAGACCGATATTGCCGGAATCTGTTTCAACAAGGCCCGCCATAATCTTCAACAGTGTCGATTTACCTTCACCATTGCGACCGATCAGGCCGATACGTACGCTGCGTCCGATTGAGATGCTGATATCGTCCAACAGCACTTGCGATCCAAAAGCTTTATCCAGATGATTCAAAGTCATAATAGGCATGCGCGAAGCATAACCCTTATGCAGCAAAAAAACGCCCTGCTTCTGCAGGGCGTTTCTCAATGCACACTATTGCTGTTTATCTGTCGCGCCAGCGCTCACCGTCAGGGCCTCCGCGCTCATGCCTGTCTTTACCATCCTTGCGGAAATCGCGCTTGAATGCAGCAGCTTTTTCACGCTGCTCAGGTGTAAGCATGGCATGTATGCGGGCACGCACTTCACTGCGTTGAATCACCATCTGTTTGACCAGCTCGGCTTTTTCAGCCGCCAGACGACCTACCTGCCGGCTGTAATCTTTGGCACCCGGATCCAGTTTCTGCAGTGCATCACGATTCAACTGCATCGCTTCATGCATGGCTTTACCCGCTGCCCTGCTTTCATTGTGTATCGATTTGAACTGTTGACGCTGTTGATCACTCAGCTTCAAGTCATCGGCCATGCGTTGCATACCGTGCTCGCCACCTGGCGGGCATGCGTAAGCCACATTGGCAGTGGCAACCGCCAGTGTGGCTGCCACACCAAAGATGAGCATGGTCATCCAGTTTGAGGGTTCTCTGTTTATCCGGGTCATAATCTGCTCCTTGTGATACTGACTGTGTGCGTTTTACCGCACAGGTCGAATACTCTGCCGTGATCTGCAACGATGCTCATGGACATTGGAAAACTTGTGCAACAAGATGTAAAGAATACGTAAAAGAGACTTCCCGTAACGCATTTGCATGGCAATATGGCGGTATGGCAATTTTATTGATTGATGATGACCGTGAGTTGTGCGAGTTGATGAGTCGCTTTCTGGCCAGTGAAGGCTTTGAGGTGGCATGCGAGCATGATGGTATAGCGGGGCTGGCAAGACTCCGACAGGATCAGTTTGAGCTGGCCGTAGTGGATATCATGATGCCGGGCAAGAACGGCATGGATCTGCTGCGTGAGTTGCGGCAATCCTCCTCCCTGCCGGTGATCATGCTTACCGCACGCGGCGAGGAGATGGACCGGATTCTGGTCCTGGAGCTGGGGGCCGATGATTATATGCCCAAGCCGTGCAACCCCAGAGAACTGGCGGCACGCATCCGGGCTGTACTGCGTCGCAGCGAACTGCCGCAGGAGCAGCCTGAAAAACAGCTTAACCGCTTCGGCAGCATAGAATGGCACCCGCAGTCACGCACCATCTGTGAGAACGGCGAGCCGATTGATCTCACCGCCACTGAATACAATATCCTGACCGTGCTGATGCAACATGCAGGTGAAGTAGTCAGCAAATATGAGTTGAGTCAGGCTGCTCTGGGTAAACGACACGGACCGTTCGATCGCACGCTGGATGTGCATATCGGACATCTGCGTAAAAAAATATCTGCCGCCGACAACACCGAAGCACGTATCAAAACCGTACGCAGCGTCGGCTGGCTGTTTGTGCCCGAATAACCATGCGGCTGTTCTGGAAAGTATTTTTAGCCCTGATGCTGACATTGCTGCTGACTGCTGCGATGTCGACCTGGCTGAGTCAGAAATGGTTACTGGAAAATCAGGCAATTGAAATGCGCCTGATGACACTGGCCAGTCTGGGCGAGACGGCAGTCAGCCTGTATGAGCAGGAAAGCCCTGCCGATTATCACCGCTGGCTCAGGCATACCATGCGCAGCCAGCAATTTCGCGGCACCCTTATTGATGCCACAGGCAGACCCGTACTCTCTCGCCCGCTGCCACCGCAGTTGCAGCGCCTGGCCAAACAGGTTGCTACACAGCAAAAGCGGATCACCATTATGAAACCACCACTGCTGGCTGTTGCCACCCCGGTGCAGAGTGAATCAAAGCACTACTACTGGATTGCATCTTCCCATCTCTCGCCGGAGCACATGCGCGAAGAGATCTACATGCGCATTGCCATTGTGTTACTGGCAATCGGCATCGTCAGCTGGCTGCTGACGCGCATGTTCACACGTCCGATACGACAGCTGCAGCAGCGTACCGTACTGCTGGGCCAGGGCAGTCTGACCACAAGATCGCCGGCAGACATCGCTACACGTAAAGATGAATTGGGTGATCTGGGCCGCAGTTTTGATGCCATGGCCGCTCAGCTGGATGCGCTGATCAACAGTCACAAACAGCTGCTGAGAGATATCTCTCACGAATTGCGCTCGCCGCTGGCTCGCATGCAGGTTGCACTTGAGCTGGCCCGCAATGAAGCCGGTGGCAAAGCCGATGCGGAACTGGACCGAATCGGCCTGGAGGCTGAACGACTGAACGAGTTGATCGGCGAGGTACTGACCTTAGCCCGCTTTGAAGAGGGCGCTGTTCAGGTCGGCATGAGTCGGTTGAAACTGGATGATATGCTGCGTGATATTGCTGCCGATGCAGCTTTTGAAGCGGAACCGGAGGGGAAGAGTGTCAGCTGCCATGCACTTGCAGCCTGTTACGTTTCGGCTGACAAGCTGTGGCTCGGTCGGGCTCTGGACAATGTCATTCGTAATGCCATCAGGCATGAAAACTCAGGCAGCTGTGTAGAGATCACCCTGACGCTGCTCGAAAAAATTGCCTGTATCACTGTGCGTGATCACGGTAACGGTGTGGATGAGGCGAAACTTGCTCACCTGTTTGACCCGTTTTTTCGCGCCTCTGAAGCGCGGGAGCATGATAACTCAGGCTACGGTCTGGGACTGGCCATCGCCAGACGTGCTGTCGAAATGCACGCTGGATCTATTGTTGCGCGAAACCATACGGATGGCGGCTTGCAGGTTGAGATCACGCTGCCGGTAGTGGCATAGCGGTGGAATCAGTCGCGCAGATCAGGCAGCCCGGCTGATTTGTACACATAGGACCAGAAACATGACTCTCTGATAAAATAGTGCGTATGCCTGTGATATCTTACCAGCAGGCCATTGGCATGCATGCGCACCAGAAAATTCAGGTTACCGGTGAATCTGGCTGCAATTTTCTCCGCTCTGTCGATATTCATCATACACCTCCGGGGCCATCCCTCTCGTCACCAGTGGCCATAGCTTATGATTAAATCTATCGCATATATCATGCCATACATGACAACAAACAAGGCCTGTAAAACATGAACTGATATCGCATGAATGGGGAAAAACGATCCTGCCAGCCGGCATGTCTTGCCCATCGATGCTTTTAAATCGCAGCCAGCGCAGCGCCATGAGACAAAAAAAGAGGGGGCTTTCGCCCCCTCCCGGTAAATCAGAATGCTATCCTGTTGCTCAGAAATGCATGGTTACCGTACCAACAGCGCCCCACAGTTTGGCCTTTGTCGTACCCGCGGCATCAAGCTTGACATTGGTTAGATACTGCATCCACTCGGCGCCAACCGAAATCTGGTCGTTGACGGTGAAGTCACCGCCGAAACCGTAACTGAAGCCTGACTTCGTCTTCGATACGTTAACAGCTGTGGTATTGGGTACACTCGTAGATTTGAACTTGGCAGTCGTAGCTCCCAACATGGTATAGACGCGGAAATCCTGCGACACGGGGTACTGCAGCTTGGCCAGATAGGAGAGGAAGTAGTCCGTTGTCTGGGAGACAGTAACCGCTGTAGCAGCAACTACACCTGCTGCATGGGTCTTATCTCCGGTACCGATAGTACCACCACGCAGTTCAGCGCCGACATACTCGTTGATATCTACACCAACCTTGCCGTAACCACCGAAGACGGTGTTTTTCTGGGAAAATGCAGTACCGGCAGTCTTCGCTTCAATCCCGAAGGCACCGATGCCGATACCGGCATACGGTTTAAAATCCTGCGCCTGAACAGTTGCACTGCTTACCATGATCATTGCTGCGCCAACAAGTACTCTTTTCATCACATCCTCCGGGATTTATTTATATAACTGATCAAACTGATAATCAGTTACAGCTATAATTTATAGCCCATACCCCGATTATAGCCCATACCCCGATTATAGCCCATACCCCGAATTAGTCAATGTAACCCCACGCTTAACGCACAGTAGTGTATCAATTTGCCACAGCTTCAGCCAAGGCTGCGTAGTCGCTCTACACCCGCCGCCATATCGGCATATTTTGCCCTGCTTTCATCCAGATCCACCTGCACCTTGGCCACCACCTCATCCGGCGCGTTGTCGCGGAATCTCGGGTTATTTAACTTGCCTTCACCCATGGCGATATCCTTCTGCAGGCGAGCCATATTCTTTGCCAGTCTGGCTATCTCTTCATCCACATTGATCAGCCCTGCCAGCGGCAGGAATACGCGTGCACCTGTAAGCGGCGCAACGGCTGCACCATCGACTTCGCCATCGGCATCCAGCCACTCCAGCGTCTCCAGTCTGGCCAGGCTCATCAGCAACTGCTGCTGCTCTGCCAGATCGACAGTTACGCTCTGGCTAGCGGCAATCACGGCGGCAATACGCTTGCCGGGATTCACATTCATCTCACCGCGAATGGATCGGATCGCAGATACCACTTCAATCACTTTGCGCATGCGGCGAACTGCATCGGCATCGTGATCGCTACGCGGTGTATGCCAGCTGGCTGTCACCAGGCGTGCATCTGCACCATGCAGCTCCTGCCACAGCGTTTCAGTGATATACGGGCAGATCGGATGCAACAGCTTCAGCCACCCTTCCAGCGCCGTCAGCATCACTGTGCGGGTTTCTGATATCATTGCTTCATCATCACTCCACAGTGCAACCTTGGCCGCTTCGACATACCAGTCGCAATAGGTGCCCCAGATAAAGCTGTAGAGTGCACCTGCCGCCTCATTAAAGCGGTACTCGCTCAGCGCCTTGTGCACTTCGGCCGCAGCTGTATCCAGCTCGGCCAGAATCCAGCGGTTTGCATCCAGCTGCGGGCGCACGTTTGCATCCGGCAGAGCATCGCCACGATTCATGAACACAAAACGCGCTGCATTCCAGATCTTGTTCATGAAATTACGGTTGGACTCGATACGCGTTTCATCCAGTTTCACGTCACGACCCGGTGTCGCCATATGCGCCAGGGTAAAGCGCAGTGCATCGGCACCGTATTTTCCTGTCATCTCCAGCGGATCAATCACATTGCCCTTGGATTTGGACATTTTCTGCCCTTCCGCATCCCGGATCAGCGCATGGATATAAATATCCCTGAACGGCACCTGACCGGTGAACTTGATGCCCATCATAATCATGCGGGCAACCCAGAAAAATATAATGTCAAAACCGGTAACCAGCACATTGGTCGGATAAAACTGATCCATCTCAGGCGTCTTCTCCGGCCAGCCCAGCGTGGAGAAGGGCCACAAACCGGATGAGAACCAGGTATCGAGCACATCCTCATCCTGACGGATGGCGGCCGAACCGCAGCCCTCGCAGCACTCGGGTGTGGAGCGGGAGACACTGATATGATCGCAGTCGGCACAGTACCATGCCGGAATGCGGTGGCCCCACCAGAGCTGACGGGAAATACACCAGTCCTGAATATTGCGCATCCACTCGAAATAGGTCTTTTCCCAGTATTGCGGTACAAAACGGATCTCACCGTCCTCTACCGCCTTGATTGCCGGTTCAGCCAGCGGCTTGATATCAACATACCACTGATCGGTCAGATATGGCTCCAGCACCGCGTGCGAGCGATCTCCGCGCCCGATCTGATGGGTATGATCCTCAACCTTGTGCAGCAGACCTTCGGCAGCCAGATCGGCCACCACATGTTCACGCGCTTCATAGCGATCCATGCCGCGATATTTCTCAGGCACATGCTCATCATCGAGCATATGCGCTTTGGCTGTCAGGATATTGATCAGGGGCAGATCATGACGCTTGCCGATTTCGTAATCGTTGAAATCATGCGCCGGCGTTATTTTCACGCAGCCGGTACCGAACTCAGGATCGACATAATCATCGGCAATCACCGGAATCGTGCGTCCGGTCAGCGGCAGTATCAGCTGTTTACCGATCAGTGCCTGATAGCGCTCATCATCCGGGTGTACAGCCACCGCCGCATCGCCGAACATGGTTTCCGGCCGTGTGGTGGCTACAATAACATGTTTGGACGGATCATCCGCATGCGGATAACACATATGCCAGAAGTGCCCCTGCTCTTCCTCATGCTCCACTTCCAGATCGGAGACAGCCGTTTCCAGCACCGGATCCCAGTTGACCAGTCGTTTGCCACGATAGATCAGCCCCTCTTCATAGAGCCGGACAAACACTTCACGTACAGAATGGGAGAGACCTTCATCCATGGTAAAACGCTCGCGCGACCAGTCACATGAAGCGCCCATCTGCTTGAGCTGATTGACTATGGTACCACCGGAATGCTCTTTCCACTCCCATACCCGGTCGAGGAAACGCTCACGACCCAGATCGCGCCTGTGTACCCCCTCTTTATCAAGGATGCGCTCAACCACCATCTGGGTGGCAATGCCCGCATGGTCGGTGCCCGGCTGCCAGAGGGTGGATTTCCCCTGCAGTCGCTGCCAGCGAACCAGCGTATCCTGAATAGTAAAGGTGAAGGCATGACCCATATGCAGGCTGCCGGTCACATTCGGTGGCGGAATGACCATACAAAAAGATTCGTCCGATCCGTCACCGCTGGCCACTTTGGGACGAAATGCATCGGAATTGAGCCACTGGTCATTGATGGCTGGCTCAACCGCCTGCGGGTCGTAGATCTTGGCTAACTCATGCTGACTCATGTGGGTTCCTCTGGGTGACGAAAAAATAGTTCGCCATGATACGTGCTGCCGTCTGCCGGGCAACCGGCGCGTTCCATCCTTTCAGCAGGCCGTGGCGCAACTGCTAAACAAAAACTCTTGCTGCCGTCAACGGATCGAGGTCTTTTCCGCCCACATCTGCTGCCAGCTGAGCAGCGGGATTTCGCGGGCCGAGCCGAAACCGGCTATCCAGTAGATCCGCTCCACCTGCAGGCAGAACAGCCTGAAATCAGCAAAGGCGAACAACTGTTCGGCCTCGGGTATACGTTGCAGATAGGCTTCTCTGGCTTGCGCCAGCCCCTCACCCACTACTACTGCCACGTGGCCCTGCAGACTCAATCGGGGCAGCGCCAGCACCGACTCACCATCCCGCTCGGGTGTACAAACCATCAGACCCGCCTGCGGAGAGGCGTTCAGGTTTTTCGTATGGCGGGCAAGGCCCGAGAGATGCAGCAGCGGATTGCCAGCATAGATGGCAAACGGCGCCATCGACGATTCCGGCCCATGCTCCCCTATCGTCGCCAGAAATGCCGCCCTGCTCGCGCCTATCAGATCCCGGATCTCTTCTCTGTGTGCTCTCTGACTCATATTCACCTGCCCCATTATCGTCCTGCTTCACGCATTCAGCTATCAGGTATCCGCTCTTTCATTTCAGCATCATATTGCTGTTTGAATGCCTTTGCGCGGGCGTCAAAATATTCAATAATATCGTCAACGTCACCGGGTATATGCTCCCTCCACTTGTCAAGGAAGCCACTCTTTCCCAGAACGTGATAGCTATGGTTGGCATAGGTGTGCAGGTGCCCTGTCAAAGGGACTTGCTGGTAATCATTCCGTCGCCCACGCGCCCGCCCCCGGATGTGTGCGTATTCCGGTCGAACGTGACACCTGATTCCGCTGGAACGCGGCACCCCATTCCGATTGAAGTCGGCACCTGATTCCGGTGAAGTCGACACCCCCGCTACAGGGTTCAAGATGTAGCTGATCTGG
>Ga0210043_1001357_pt1 | contig 20707 bp, 31 predicted proteins | sample CryGeymet201501t_FD_183990 | JGI IMG/M metagenome (GOLD analysis project Ga0210043, IMG submission 183990) | Groundwater microbial communities from Crystal Geyser aquifers in Utah, USA - Crystal Geyser metaG 2015-01t (SPAdes) (version 2) | ecosystem: Environmental > Aquatic > Deep subsurface >... | reverse complement strand
TTAAACTTTGTAACAACAAATATATCTTCACAAGTCAACTCATATACTTCTTTTCCTTCTTGTATTCCTTTATAGAGTATTACCATTTCCACCTCTCCGATCTAAACGCTCCACGTTTAGTATAATTCATTTTACACAAAGAAGCGGCAGAATCGGGGGCGTCGTCTGGTTCTTGTCCTTCTCTCCAATCTAATATCTGATTCATATACTCACCTTCTGTTGTATCTGCCCAAACGATATCATTCCACATTTCATACAGGTAAGTACTAATCTTCACAGACTTCTTCATACTCTCGTTGTAGGATTTTACTTTATATCCATCTGCTTTAAGAACATCAGCAGTAAATCCCTTATCAGGATTCTCTTCATTATAGATAACAGAGCAACCATATCTATGCATAAGATTAGCAACTTCTCCGCTACTAATCCATGTCTTAACATTCCCTGGATAGGTAAAACCAGTGGCTTGCACCTTTCCATCATGTCTACGTGCCATAAAGGTTAAAGCACAATAATGATCACCATCATAAGCAGCGTCAAGGTGTGCTCGTGGAGATTCGATACCTGTTCTCTTCCATTCACCCCAAGTAGGATTCTTAAACAAAGCATCATCACTTGCTACATGTACTAACTCATAGTTCGCCGCCCAAAGACTCGGAGTTGTCTTTCTCCTCTTATTAGCTATATCCTCCTCAGATAAAAGCCCACAATCGAATACATTAAATTTAAGAGGTCTTGGACAAAGAGTCCATGCATCTTTCTTATGCCAAGGAGTTCCTATATAACGAACAGGTTTTCCAGGGTCAATAATGTTGGTGGAAATTTCTCGAAGGATTTCCTTTGTATTCTCACGCTTTGCATTAGATATACGATCTTCAAGAGTAACAAAGTCATCTAATATAACAAAGTCACCATGCTTTCCTGTCAGTCCTGCATCTAAGCCAAGAGGAGTAAGGCTTCCTTCGGGGGTAACAGACTTCTTAAAACTAAAAGCTATAGATTCTTTTCTTTTAGTGAAGTTTCGTCCTTGAAATGGTTTAGTACCATGAACAAATAGAAATAGGTCTTCTATCTCAGGAAGTTGCATCATAGATACAACTGTTTGAACTACGTTCATAGCATCAGTGAAGTTTTTTCTAATAACAAGGATACGATCATCGGGATGTAGTAGTAACCAATAAATAATACCTATTTCTACGATAGCAGTCGTATTATGGACAACAAGAAAGTTATCCATCAAAAACATACCATCACCCTCTACTTCTATACCAACAAAAACACCATCTCCTATAGGTGTAATTGTTTGTGAAAATGATAGGTGACAAATTTTTACTTTTTTGGCTTTTGCCTGTTTTCTTTTTATTCGTGTAGGAATTTCATCTATATTTCCATTTATATATACTTGCCATGCTATTGATTCCTTTTTTTCACCCTTGTAAAAACAAAAAGTATTAAAAGGCTTTGCTTTTGCATTAAATCCTAATGACCTGGATAACCATTCTACTTGTTTTGCTATGTCTTCATGTTTTGTACAAAACGTAAAATGTCCTATTCCATAATAACCGTCAGTATCAAGTAACCCTGCAAGAAGTTGTAATCTATTTTCTCTGCTATTAAAAATATAATCATCTGGTATATGTTTATTTTTAATAAGATTATATTGTCTAAATAATCCTTTTAGTTCTTTAGAAGGATATGTATAAGATGTGCATTTTGCTCCATCTTTCTTATGTATATGCTCAATAGTACCAAAAGACAAACACCATTCTCTAAATTCTTTTAATACCTCCTCTTCGTTATCTGCACACGTTATTCCAACCCTATCACTATATCCATCCCCAATCCACGCTCCTAATATATACGGTGGTATTACAACCTCTCTTTCTGGAATAGTATCTAATCCTACTTTAAAATGTTTAAAAAAGGTTTCTTTTGAATTCTTACCATTTGTTCGATTTGCAATACTTTTTAAATATTCCTCTATTGGAATGTTAATAATCAAAGGGTCTTTATCATATCTATACTTATCTACACAATGAAATTTATTGTGTTTAATAGGTCTTTGTCTCATAGTTAATATATGATTATTATTACAATCATAGTATTCCCCATTTTTATTGAGTGTCACCCTATACATAGGACTATTTCCTGAATGTTTATTTAATACCTTTCGTGGTGTCCCATCCCATCCCATAACAAAATCACCTATTTCAATATCTCCAAGCCTTCTACTACTACAATCACTCATCATAATCATAGTATCAGGAGATTGACATTTAAACGAACCTCTATGTGCTTGTAACGCCCTCTCTAAGTGAGTCGTCCATATATACTTTATCCAATCAGAATGAAGTTCAGTTAGTTTATCCTTGCCTACAATGTGGCCCAATAGATGAGGGTGTGCTATTAACTTTTCTACGTCTTCCCATGTATAAGTGTCTATTGCCATTACTTGCCTTTTTTCTTCTTGCTTTTCTTCTTGCTTTTCTTCTTATCTTTTTTAAGTTCTTTACTTAACTCTTCGGCAGACGTAAAATGCTCTTCTCCATATTTACTTTCAGCCCATTCATCAAACCATACAGGCAGAAGGTAGTCATACAGAACAGCTTCATTGTACGAGTTTATTCCCTGAGCAAAAGCAAGAGTCTCATCTAAAGAAAAACCAAAACTTTCCAGCTTATCAAACAAATTTCTAAAGTTCTGTTTTACATTATCAAACGTAGCCTTAAAGTTTGCATCTTCTAATATCTCGTTAATCATGTCTTCACTATTCCTCATCATCATCCTGTTCCTCCTCTGGTGTCTCAGCATCACGCATCATAACGGTACGCATACGCTCCGTTACCTTTACTTCTTTTTTGCCACCATCATTTATGCTGGCAAATATCTTTTTAAGTTTATCATCTTTTCCAGGAAGCACTTTTTTATCATCTGAGAAGTATTCTTTTTTAAGAGAAAGTAACATATTCCATGCTTGACGACGATCAGATAGTTTTAGTTCTCGTACCTTCCTCTGAGCATCTTTGCCATAAAACTTATCAATCATACCTTCAATAGCATATAGTTTGTCTTCTGGTATTTCACTAAGAGGCTTTACTGAACCATCTTCATTATAGAAGTCTTGAGGCTTCCATGTAGCCATGCCCCGTAAGACACCAAGAGCTTCAAATTGAAGAGTCTTAATATAGGGGCCAAGAGACACATCTATAAAACGATTGATAGCTTCTGCTACTTGAGGACGAGAAGCAAGTTTACGACCTTCAAGCATATGCTCTGTCACGCTTGCTCCAACAAACCCTGCTACCTCGTGTGCTTTCCCATAATCAAATCCACGAGTGCATACTTCACGAACAAAACGAAGTTCACCGATAGTAAGCCCAAGATCATCAACCTGAATTCCTGTGTGTTTCTCAATAGAGTTTATTGTCTTTTGTTTTACTTCATCCATTTTGCACCATCCCTAACAAGAGTATATAAAACTCTGCTTTGTTAGGCAACCCCCCTCTACTTTCTAAAAGCCCTCATTATCTCTTCTGTATCCCAAAAGTTCAGATTACTCCATAGAGGAGAAGTCTTATAATCACAGATATCATATGTGAAGCCATTCTTCTTATAGGAACATCCATTAGGAACATCATGATGCCTTACCCATTTATTAGAAGTACGCTTAAAAAAGGAAGCACACTTATTGTGACGTTGCTGATCTGAGAGTAGAGGAAAATGTCGGAAACTCTTGCTCATATGGTACTCCATCTATTGTTAGTATAGCATGCGTAAAAGTCAAAGTATTAGTTACAAGATTCCAATGATCTATAAGTTCGATGGGGTCAGAGAAGTCAAACTCCATCTGTTGCTTCTTCCTTCGTGGTGTAACTTCTGTTCCTATTAGATCATCCATGATTATGTGTTGAAAAGGCATATTATTCGTACCATGCACTTGAGGCAGAATAATATCGTCTTGTAGCACGAATAGCTCTTTGTATATTAAGTAATGGTATAGAAGGAGTACTCCAATCTATAGAATAAGAAGATGCCCAAGAAGACATATTGTTGGGGAATTTTTTTAAAAAAACCTCATATTCCTGCTTGGGTGGAGTATCAAAATCAAACTCTGCTTGTTGTTTCTTACACATTTACCCACTCCTTCCTGTCAGGAGTATGATACATATTCCTGACAGATATTTCAAGATGAGAACTCGTTGTGATCTTTTAAAGACTTACCATAGACTACTTTATTCCCGTCCGGTACGATTTCCCCCGATAGGGGGGTTATGTTCCCGTTCGGGATGAGGGCTTGACGGGCGTGGTATCTGCATTCCCTGCTCGTCCAGTCGTCGCGTTTTGTTATCATTGTAAGTACTTCCCTTAGCCGTGCATTCTCGGCTTCTATCTCATAGAGATTTCTCCCCTGCCTGAGTACCGTTTCCTCTGCCTCATCTGCTCTTTTTTCGACGGATTGGAGAGCTTTAGACAAAATTGCAACTTGTTCAATTGCTCCATAATCAATCACTTTTAAAACCTTGCTTCTTGTATTTTCTTCAATTTTATCAAATATATATGCAAGAAGTTTTGATGCTTTCTCAATTGTTGTTGCCTGATATAATTGTAAAAGGATTCTTGCTTTATCTACATTATTTATTTTCATATTATTCTCCTCAATTATGGAGCCTCCTATAAACATTTTCCGACACAAAACGAGACAATTATTGTGGCAAGGAAAAGACCCCCTCCAACGATATAATTACCTTGAATAATTACCGAAACTCCGTATACCCCACCCCGCCTACAACTAAACCGATAAGATATTCTATATTTAACATCCTTTCCTCCCTTCGGCGATCTTTAAAGCGGCCCGGTGAACCTTATGCTTTACTTTATCGCCAGTTGCATCGGCCATGCGGGCGGCGGCATCGGTGGCATAGGCGGCATCGGCGGCATAGGCGGCGGCATCGGCGGCATAGACGGCGGCATAGGCGGCATAGGCGGCGGCATAGGCGGCATAGGCGGCATTGGCGGCGGCAGCCGGGGAGAAGGCGGAGGCATAGACGGCATAGGCGGCATAGGCGGCGGCATAGGCGGCATAGGCGTTTTCTTCCGTCTGCTCCTTTAGCCACTTTTCAGCCGCTTCTATTGCCCTCCTCGGTCTGTCGTCTTTTGGGTGTCCCTGCTCGAAAATCGGCAAAACAAGCCTTGCTGAGTAAATCGCAAGCTTGACGGACTTATCTTTTGTCCAGTCCCAGGTCTTTACAACTCGCATATACTCACAGGTTAGTTTATCCTCCCCCTCGATAACGATGCCCCTATACTCAACTTTTGCCAGGATCTCACCCTTCACATATCTCATAGCGTCCTGTATAAATCTTGAGGCATTAAGACCTTTGCACTTTTCTGTAGGGGCAGGGACTTCTCGCCACTCGCCGATAACCCAAGGGCTCTCGTCTCTGTCCGACAAAAGCCCTGTACGCAAAAACTTATATGCCATTTTCATCCTTTCCTCCCTTCGGCGTTTGTATCAAGCCTACTTTTTACTTCCCGTATCGCTTCTCGGCACATCTCGATTGCTTCAAGTTGAGCGATTTTTAATTCTACGGCGGTGTAGACGGGGCCGGTAGTAAATACACCGTTTCCGGCAGGGCATTTATTTGTTCCTTTTGCATGGTATCCATACCGCTCGCCACAACATATACAACATTTCGCGTTTTCATCACTCATTAGATTCTCCTTTACTGAGTCGAGTCCTTGATTTATTAGCCTAACGGCGCTCGGCCAAAATGGTATCATCGGCTTTATTTCCTTCCGTATCGCATCCCCACACGCATCCACAACGGCGAGGCGGTCGCGGAGGATGATGGATGCGGCAATATCTTTGTCCCATTCCAGACACATCTTTTCCGATTGAGATACGTCTACAAAACACTCCTCGTGTATTTCCCTCGCCAACTCTTTCGCGTCTTTCATACCACACCTCCTTTATTCAAAATCAAATTCTCTATAATGCTTTAAAGTTATACACAGGTTTAATCATATCTATTACGTCCACAGTCTCAGATATGTTATCTAATATGATGTTCATGTCCTTGTATGCACCAGGAGCTTCATCTATGGTGTTCTTCGTAGCGCACGTAGTGTAAACATCCTTCATCTGTTCTTTATACTCTTCAACATTCAAGACTTCTTTTGCTTTGCTTCTGCTCATAATACGTCCTGCACCATGAGGAGCGGAGTAGTTGTACTTTGCGCTTCCCTTTCCCACGCACAAAGCAATACCATCACGCATATTGAAGGGAATGATTACATTCTCTCCTAATCTGGCAGAAGTCGCTCCTTTACGGATGATATTGTCATCACCTATAAAGTTGTGAACAGATTCGATAGTCGTAAAGAGTTTCAACCGAAGTCCTAAGAATTCGGCTATATGTGATAAGATTGTCCGTCTGTTCTCCGAAGCGAACAGTTGTGCAGTTCTCATAGCGTCTAAGTATGCCTGAGCAGGAGCGGTAGAAGTGGGAAGGAATTCGAGTCCAGAGTACTGCCCCTTTAGGTGATACAGTTCAAGTCCTTCCTTTGCCTTCTTCTGGTAGTGGTTAGCTACCTGTAAGCCAAAGTTACGGCTACCTGAGTGTATCGTAATGCACAAGCCATTGTCCTTCGAGAATCCTGCTTCAATGAAGTGGTTCCCTCCACCGAGAGAACCAACAGCCCGTAATGCCTTATCTGCGTCTATTTCAATATCCTTACACACATCCCGTACTTTACGGTTCAGATCAACAGACACCCTTCCTGAGATATCGGAGTTAATGTGAAAGCCATGAGGGATAAGCTTGTGTATATAATCATCGAGTGCTTCACAATCGAGTTTATCAGTATTAAACTTCCCCATGAGCATACCACATCCAATATCCACACCAATTATATTTGGTATCACATACTCCCCTAAAGGCATAGTAAATCCGATTACCGCACCCTTCCCTGCATGGCAGTCTGGCATGATCGCTATATAACCCTTAGCGAAGGATGGGCAGTTAAGGAATCCCTGTATCTGCTCACGAGTAGTAGAATCTATCTCGTCAATCATTATGTTAGCAGTATTGTACTTTCCCTTCATCGTTATCATTTATTTCTCTCCCTTTATTTAAGACACTCTACCATACTTTGCCCGTTCTGTCAAGTCAAATATTTCTTTTGCTTCAACCGCTTCTTTATAGGTATCGTAGACTCCTATTTGTTTATAGAGTCCTTTTATCCAGCACCGCACTTCATAGACTGTTTTTTTATTTGACTCACACAGACGATGAACACCTAACACTTTATTTATTGACATTGCACTACTCCTTTCGTGTCCTAAAAACTATAGAGAACTTGGGACATTTTATTCAAAATCAAATTCTCTCTGCTTAGGCAAAGTGGTATCAATTACATAGCTACAGATAAAAAAAGTATTTTTATCTGCATCTTCTTCTCTATAACCATAGAGAGTATAAACATCCACATTAGCGGTAATCAAATTAATAATGACATATTTACCAAAGTGTTCTTTATAGAATTCAAGATAAAGGGGTATCATAAACTCAGGAGCACATCTATTTTTTAAATTAGTAAGAAGAGCTTGTTCTGATACTATTCGTAGTCTGTCACCTATTTTGTAATTCATATGTGGAGTATAACACGGAATAGAACAGATGTCAAGAAATATTTAAAGATTCTCACAGATAGGTAAATTTTTTATTTTAAAATTTTTTAGCATAGGGGGGAGTACTTTTTTTATTTCTATAAAAAATAGGGGTGGGGGGTCTAATTTCTAAGTTCTATGGAAAGTAGTAGGTATATCGTGTATAACTCCCTCCCCAGGCATTTGACAATAAAAAAATACCTTCGCTACCCCGTACCCTGTCAATCATCAGCCTATTCTCATAGATAGATCTATTTATTAGATATTCCCTGCTATCTATACGTGCTTACTCTAGCAGATACATTTTCTATTCTATTTTTATATCAGATACATTCTATTTTATTTTATTTCATTGCATAGGGTATCATACTACTGTATATAATAGCTTTGTTATTGTGTTTTATATCAGATACATTTTCTATTCTTATTTTCCAGTAGAATTATTGTTTGATTGTGAGATAGATGGGCTTCCTATCCATTCCTTACTCTATATAACACTATGAACTATTCCACTATAAAAACTCTATAACTATCCTATCCTCTACCATGCTTACCAATAAGGCTCTCTATATTACTATACATCTATTTAGTATAATATTATTCTATTCTCATATAATACTGAAATATAGTTATACTGTTACAATATGAAACATATTCTATTTATAGATATATCAATCATTCTACTCTTTCATCATACACTATGATATATATGTATAGATAGGTAAAGAATAAAGGTATACATATCATGATTGTATAGTAATAGATATATGGTATCTCTATTCACTTATTATAGTGCATCTATATAGTATATATAGGGCTATAATATAACTACATTCTATAGGGTATCTGTAATTACTTATTATAGTGGTCTATATATGACCTAAAAAACTTTATCAACCATGCATATAGTGTATAAAATAAGAAAATAGGGAAATACTACACTACATATAGCGTAGAAGAATTCTATAGAGTGAAAATATATTTATTTTTCTTTACAGATAATAGATATCCATGCTACAATGAACTATCTTTTAAGGATAAAGAGGAGAATAAAAAGATGGAATTGACAGTTAGGGAAATCTGGATAAACAATCAAAAAATACATACTGTAGGAAGTATATCAAGGGTCAAGGCTGATAAACTCTCTCTTGATTGTATTCACAAATATCTTGCGCTGTACGGAAAATGCAAGATTGAAATAAAAAAAATATAAGAGGAAAAGGAAACATGGAAAAAACATTACCGGAAATATTGTCAAGTATACTGTGTCAACTTGAAAGGATTGACATAAAAAACAATCCTAATAAGGCAACAATGTCTTTGTATATTACAATTGAATATATAAAGTATGTACTAAACGAAAATAAATAAAAAGAGGAAGAAAATGAAAAAAGAAATGAGAATTGAAAAAAAAGAATTTGAGATTGAAAAGATGGGAATTGTGCTCAATACTGTTCTTCCTATCATCGCACTGGATAGGATAACGGAAAAACTGAATTCCAGATTCTATGCAGTATGTAACAAAGATTATTACATACCACTGAAAGAGAAAATTGCTAAAATGGAAAAAAGACATAATGAAAAAAACATTATCTGAAATTATGGCTTTGCGTATTCTTGCCGAAAACGCAAAAAATAAAAAAGACTATATCTACTATTCAAATTTAATAATTGAAAGATTAAATAAAAAAGAGGAAAAAAGAAAATGAAAAAAAACATAAAAAAGAAAAATAGGGGTTTATTATGAAAAAATCAGTATTCGATGGACACCGAATATATAATGGATGCGCCGATTCAACACTCCAGACGCGATGGGATTATGAGGAAAGCATACTCAAAAAGATACAAATTCTTTCGCCTGGATCGAAATGCTGCTATTTTCCTCTGGAGGATAAATATATTGTACACGATAAAAAGTACAATGACATAAGTAAGTACCACTATTCAAAGATCACGGCTTTAGAGGAAGCTATAGCAATTTTAGAAATAAATAAAATTCAAAAATAACACTATTTATAAGGAAAAAAGAAAATGAACTATACAAAAAATCTTAATTATTTACTACCAAATACAACAATCGGAAATGTTGATATTGTGCTGATAAAAGATTTTACCGATGATTCTATAAATATCATTATTACTCATGAATATAATGATCATATCATTGTATTAAAAAATACCGATATTATAAATTATGATTATTCAGTGGATAATAGTAATGATTTCCTTTCATCTTCCTATTATCAAAATACACTAAGACATAAATTAGGAGAAGAAATAAACATCGCAAAAAATATATATTTTGCATCATCTAATAATCTGTATTTATTAGATAAATTAAAAGATATAGAATGTGAGAACTGCGGTGACACTATTCATGGTTTTTATCATGTCTTAGATGATAAAAATATATGTATGGATTGTATAGATGAATATGAAAAGTGTAATGATTGCGGAGAATACTTCTTAACTGATGATATGATAGAAGTTGATAATAATTATATATGTCAATCATGTATAGATAATTATTTTTCGTGTGAAAGATGCAATCATTATTATCATTATGATAATGATGATTGCAACACAATAACAATAGATGACCGTGGAAATACGGAAACATGGTGTAATGAGTGTAAAGAGAATTATGCTCATAGGTGTGACAATTGCACTGATTACTTTACTGACGACGGCGGAATATATAACGACAATATATCTTTATGTTATTCATGCGCTGAAAACTATACAACCTGTGATAATTGCGGTGATTATGTCAATATGGATAGTTCTATTTATACCGACGATGAACAAACACTATGTTCAGACTGTTACCGTGAAAATATGCGATCTAATCACATTCATGATTGTGGATATAAACCAGAGCCGAATTTTTTAAAAAGTACTAACGATAACGATATAGGAACTGTTAGATTTTTTGGTACCGAAACAGAATTCGATAATGGAAATGATTTAAAATCATGCAGTGATTTTTTATATACTCTATCGAATAGAGAACACTATTTCTATCTTAAATCTGACGGCAGTCTGGATAATGGGGCTGAAATAGTGTCACATCCTATGTCATTAAACTATATACAAGAGAAATTTCGTTATATGCATATAGATATTGCTGATACTTGCAAAAAATATGGTTTTAAATCCCATGATACTATTACATGTGGACTGCATATTCATATCAATCGTATATCATTAGGTGATACTATGATGATTCAAGATGAAACTATCGCTAAACTATTATATGTTACCGAAAAATATAGAAATGAATTCATAAAGTTTTCACGTCGAAAAAATTTACGTGATAATAATGTATACTATGCTCAATTCTATAAAAATACGAATTCCATACTACACTATAATGCGGATGATATTATGAATTTACTTGATGATGCAAAAAATTCTTCCCGATATCATGTCTGGAATTTGACAAATAGATACACAATAGAATTCCGATTATTACAAGGTACGTTGAATACTGATACTCATATAGCCGGAATTCAATTTATTGATAACTTTATAGAATTATGTAAAAATACGTCAATGGAAAATATATTTACTATCACATTTAAAGATATTATCCAGTATAAGGAATATAAAGAATTGAATGAATATTGTATTAAAAAGAAATTGATTGATAGCAATGTAGATATAGAAGACGTTGACAATGATACTATTGATTCAATAGCAATGTAAAAAAGAGAATATGTATATATTCTAAACTTAAAAAATAGGAAGTGTTCATTGTGTGTATAATCGTAGCAAAAAATAAAGGTATACAAATACCATCTAAAAAAATATTGGAAAATTGTTTCAACTACAATAATGACGGCGCGGGCTTTATGTTTAACTATAATAATCAGGTTTATATGTATAAAGGATATATGCAATTTGACGCATTCTATAAAGCTATTTTAAAAGTAGAAAAGCAAATTGATATTAAAAAAACATCTATGGTTTTTCATTTTAGAATCGGTACGCACGGAAAAACAAAAAATTCAGCTTACTGTCATCCCTTCCCTATTACCGATGATGAAAATGCCTTAAAAAAGTTATCTATTAAAGGAATTCAAGGTATCGCCCATAATGGAATACTCTATAACTATACCTATGATAAAAGTCTATCGGACACTATGGTATTCATAAGAGATTTTATTACTCCATTATATAATGCTAAAATTGATATGAATAATATTCATATCAAAAAACTCATTTCTAATCAATTAGGAAGTGGAAATAAACTTGCAATATTAGATGATAAAGGAATAATAACGTTATATGGTGAATATATAGAAGATGAAAAAATCATGTATTCCAATTCATCATATAAAACATACCAGACAAAATTTGACTGTGTGTATGATGATGATTTCCCATTATGGTATAATAAAAAAATCGGACTAAAGAATAGTGATTTATACCCTATCAATAATGAAATAAAACATATAATAACTGACGATAATTCTTTAATCACTAACGATGGAACTTATAGCACAGATGATGATTTTAACCTATATAGGAATGGCCATAAAGTCGGAGTTATAGAAGATTTATTTTAAGTAATAAAAAAACTATGTATAGATGTACAATGTATCTATGCATAGTTAAATCAAAAAATAAAGGAAGTAATTATGAGATTTAAAATAGGTGATAAGGTTAGACTTAAAAAAAAATATGTCAATAACGGACATACAGGAATTCCATATAAAGCCGCTATTTTATTATATAAACAAATTCAAATAATAGAAGATATAACTATAGATTATGTAAGATTAAAAAATACTTTTTATAGTTTCGATAAATATCACTATGATGAGTGGTTAGAACATATTACTATTCAATCAGAATTCGATTTTTAAAGGAAGTACAAATATGAAAAAAACTATCGGTACTAAAAAAGAAAATTTAAAAGATGAAATGTTTACCTTACATTCTATTGAAAAATTCGGCGTATACCTTCCTACTAAAGACGATATGAATAAAGAATTCGGAGAACTATACTTTTTAAAAAGATTAGATAATAGTATGATTACATCATGCAGTAGGAAGTATTAAAAGTGAAAAAACTATGTAATCAATTATTGGATTTTTTAGAAATGTTTTTTGATAATGTATATTGCATGATCATGCTATATATATTTATGGCTATTTTATTATCACTATAAAGGAAGTATGAAATGAGTATGACAAGAAAAGATTTTTTAATCATTGCCAATAGTTTAAAAATTAATAAACCACGGGAAATTTCTAATAATAGAAGTGATTTATTTTTAGCACAAAATTATCGGGAACAGGTAGATTTATTCGATAGCATAGTTTATCGAATATCTTTTAATCTGGAAAAAAATTATACAAATTTTAATCGGGAAAAATTCGTTGACTATATAAACAAGTAAACTTTCGTTACTGTATTTCTTTTCTTACACTTTTCTGTAGTTCATACTGATATATCGGTATGAACTATCTATTTTTTATACGTTATAGGCTGAATTCCTATAACGTATAAATGATAGCACAGGAAATGCTATAGGACGTTGATAATGGGCATTGTATAGAGTTTTATTTACAATATGGTATATAATACCAGGATAAAAAAAAGATCATTTTAAGGCACGAATTTGAGCGTCATAAGGCAGCGTATAATGATGAAAATGGTATCTATAACGCATTCTATTTGAGTTTAGTATGATACCATAGGCAACGAGAAAAAAACACTTCCTATAGGCTGAATTTATCAGTAAATAGGTATTAGATACTATGATCATTGACATAGAAATTCGATGATAGAATTTCATTATGACTTGACTCTTGAAAAAATAGGGAATTTACCTATAGTGTGATTTTATGTAAATTTATACAAATTCACACCATATATGGTGTACACTATATCTGGTGTAGTTTTACAAAAAATTTCAAATTTTCACACTATATGTAGCGTACACTATCCATAGCGTGAGAAGAAATATCCTACGCTATGGGCAGCGTACACACCCAAATTTCCGATTTTCTCGCTCAGGAATACGAATCCGCACCCAAAATTTTTGGTCAGGAATTCAGCCCTGCACCCAAAATTTTTGCACTCACGAATTCGTTTCTGCACCCAAAATTTTTATCTCTCAGACTTTCATTCTCTGTTTTTGTTTTTATTCTACCAATTGATTTTCTTTAAACTTTTCTTTATACTGCTCGTGGAGAGCAAAAAACATGGAGGATACTTGTATGAAACAATTCTATGTAAACAAACTAATAAACGAAAGTGTGTTAGGGAATTCTGTAGTACTGCCAGAAGCATCATTATTTAAGAATTTTAAAATTTATTTATCAAAACGAGAAGGATACACCTGGCTTCTCAATCCTAAAAGTATGTTCTCTCACACCATTAGAGCAAAGAACAGAACCACCGGAAGAACTGAATTCTTTACTACCGAAAAGGAAGCAAAGTCAGATTTAGCAGAATATTTAATCAATGCAAGATCAGAACGATTTTGGATATATGGGCAAGATAAGACTAAGAAAACTGAAAGTGTACGACAAGAATTCAGTAGGAAAGATTTTAATAAGAAAGTTCTATAGCTGACTTTTTGCAAGACTAATAACCTTTTTTTGGAACCTAATAACCGAACCTAATAACCCCTCGGCACTAATGACCAGAAAGTAATAACCCCCACAGGTAATGACGACTGTGGGGGTTTGTTTTGTTTAGTCATGCCAAGAACGTAAACATATTCTTTCAGCAACGTGCATAGGAAGAAGGAATCCACGAGAAGTTTTCATGTCATTTTCTATTATTGAGTATCTCCCTGTTTTACACAACTCAATAAGATCACTTTTATTTATCAAATAAACATGATCATAATCTCCTGTTATCCATTGTGTTGTATTGTCTTCACGAAAGATACCACTTTTTACATAATGAGGATTTCTCGGATTAGACTTTTCCTCTAACTCAATATACAAATTTCTTGTTTCTTTTAACGGTTTTTGATATTTTACTTCTATTCCTTGTTTTGTTTCTCCTTTTAATTGATTTTTCTTTCCTATAAAAAATTCTAACTCAATGCCTAAAGCTTTTTTCATAGCTTCTTTAATAAAATTTTGATATTTAACTCCTTCCTTATACTTATTAGCATAATACTTTGTCATACCTCATTCCCCCACACTTCCCAATTATCATGTTCTTCTCGTGCAAAAAGTTCAATACGTTTAGCATCTGGATACATAATTTCAATAACAGTACGAAAATACTCAGGTTTTTTACTGTGTGTTGTGCGTTCTTCCTCATAAACAGAATCTACCAGTCTTTCAATATGAGGCATTGACCCACGAGTACAGATAAGTAGAAATTCATGTCGTACAGAGACATAATGACCAACGTTATGTTTTATTTTATCCCATACCATAGATGCTTTATATTGAAAACCCCACGCCTTAATAATAGGCAAACAATCATAAAGTAATGGTGAAGTAACCCACATAAATAAAGCGGCATTATCATCAACTATTGTTTTAATAGGAAGATCACATAGTTCCTGTATAGTCATGGATGGATAATGTGTTCCAAGTACGGTGTCTTGCCCTTCTGTAGTGTGTTGTTCTCCACTGTCATATTTCCACGGAGGGTCAGCATATATTACATTATATATTCCAAATGGAAGTATCACGGGCCCTCGAACTTCGGCCATTCTTTCTTGGTGTTTAGCTTTTTTATATACCTGACCTATGGGTAAATCTTCGTCCTTAGCTTTTGTCCATAATGCAGGAGCGTGTTTTATGACATACTCTGCTTGTGCTACTTTACCCGTACTCATATCCAAAAAGTCTGCTATCTGCTTTTGTGTATTATGAGGAGGTTCTACTGGTGTATCGGGTTTATCACTTAATGATAAAGGCGATTCCTTTTTCCACCTGATATCATTTCCTTTGGTTCCTGCTGTTGATAGTTTAGCTTTCCCTATCTCAGCCAAGTCTTCTTTGTTGCCAAGTGCAAGGGATATTTTCCAAGCATCAGATAGATTTCGTCTACTCCCTGGTTGTTTTCTTATCCAAATTCTTGCATGTGCTCTTGACTCAAAATCATGTTGTGCTGTTTTATATATGATATGGTGTTTAGTACAGATTTCAAGTCTGTTATGACCATCAACAAGAATATCTCCCCAAAGAATAAGAGCATCTCGACATCCATCTTCCAGAATGGACGCTTCCAACCCTTCGTACTCTTCGGGCTTCATTGGAGGAATAAGGTCTTTAAATTCCTGATCTATTATCATTTGCACTCTCCTTTCTTTTTTATAGCTCTTAGTTTTGCCATTACATCATCATACATTTTAATCGTGGGATTGTATATCTTCTCTCGATATCCCTCCTGATTAAAATATGGTGTAGCCTTCTCTGTATACCCCCTTTTCCACCAAACCAAAGATTCTTTTAAGAATTTAATCTCTGATAATCTAAATGATACCTTCATCAGTACTCTCCCTATAAATTTAAGATACCACAAACATACTCTATATGTAACCACTTGTCAAGAGTATTTATTTGTGTTATATTCTACACAGACAAATTATTACATGGAGGCCACTTATGATTTTTGGAAGTTACTTGAGAAAAAAGCGATTGTTAAAGAATATGACCCTGGATGAGGTCAGTACACACATTGATGCCAGTTCACGACAGTTCATGTCTAACCTTGAGTTAGGGAAGAACTATTGCAGAGATGAGCCACTTAAAAAAATTGGGCTACTGCTCGACATACCCTACAACGAAATGATTTGCAGAAAGCACCTGGACAAAATTCAGCATGATTTACCAGATATCTCAGAAGAAACTCTTGAGAATGCTCTGAAAACACTACTTCAAGGGTAAAAAAGTGCTATACTTTTTCTGTACTCGGAAAAAGGTATATAACTTATATCTTAAATATAAGTTATTATGTATTATTCCTTAATTCTCCTATTCTTTATTATGGGGTGACGGTGTTGTCGTCTGCCAGGAGACAACACCACTTGCCTTGTAACCTTTCCGCTTCGGATGTGTTTTATGTATTGACAGAAATAAAAAGATGGAGTATATTACCTGTATGAAGTATGTAGCATTGGTTTTCGGATACATTCAAGAAGTCGCTGTTCACCTTGGGTTGAGCTTGCGTGATCTGTATATTCTCCGTTGGTTCATAAATTTTATGTCCAGTGGGAAGATGCAAGCAATCTCTGACGAGGTAACCAACGAAGTGTTTTTTTGGGTAGACTACGAAAAGGTTATTTTTGATAATCCTCTTATCGGTCTGACATCCACACGCAGAGTGAAGGATGTTTTTGACTCCCTGTGTGGAGCAGAACACGAAGATCGTGCTTCTGAGTACCCCTTGAAGAAAAAACACCTATATCCGAAGACGGGTGGTTCACTTGTGTATTTTGCAATAAACCGAGAAGGTTATGATAAATTATGGTTTGGTGAAAAAAAAGAAAAAGAAACGGTAAAGTTAGACGGGATTTTTGAAGAGACAAAGAAAAGCAAAAAGAAACGTAGGAATGAATTTAAAACGTTACTGCCAGAAGTTCACAAGGTGATACATTCTGTACTCACCGCTAAAGACTCTCCATTTCGTCATAGGTTGAACGATGCAGGAGAGTCGGTGGCTTCTTTGCTCCTCCTGAAAGTGGAAGAGTACCTATGCCAGATACATGCTGGAAGATTTCTTATGCTCAATGATTTTGATTCTTCCTGGTTACAGACGAAGAACCTAAAAGCCTTAGAAGACCTTAAAGGGGATTGGGATAAGATCGAAGATGTATTTAGTACTCTTGCTTCTCTGTACGGAGCATACTCAAAGGACAAGACAAATAAACTATCAGTGAGTTTGGATAGCTGGATATATAATCCTGTTACCCACAAGTCTTCATTTTTAACAGTCTTGTCTATGGGACTATATGGCAAAAAAGAACACACAGTAGACTCGATAAAAGGAACATTTGACGAGAGAACGAAAAGAGTACTGGATTACGGATATGATGAGAAATGGAATGAGTTTACGTATTGGATAAACGTTCATAGTATCTATAAATATTTACTTAAATATTGGAATGCTCTCAAGTGGTATAATGCTAAAGAATGGAAACATAGGAATGTTCATAATCTCATGCGAGACTACATTAACTTTATGAAGCACACCGCTACTTCTCCTGCTGTTATAGGGTTGGATGGTTTTATATGGACAAATTTTATGAAGAAGTTAGAGAGAGAAGACCATATTTCTTTAGAAGACGGAGCATCTGTGTCTGCTTCTTATGAAGAATACCAAAGAAGATTATTTTTAAAAAGATCTTGACAGAATACGATAATCGTGCTATACTACTCTTATGACAAAAGAAGAAACGAGAATAAGTTATCACCCAACTATGAGAGAAGTAATGTCTATATTAAATTTCTCTGATAATACTGTTGAGAAAAACAGATTACTTCAAAGTGCAAGAAGTATTATATCTCAGAATGGTGGTTGTTCGAGGATAGATTGTAGTAATTGTATTTTTAATAATTGTCATGATAAAATTCCTGTGTGGTTTGTACAAGAATCTATTGAAGATTCTGTAGCAAGAAGTATGGTGGCGTGGGCTAAGGTGTGGGTGCATATCTACGAAAACGGTGGTAAAATGCAAAAGGAATTCGATTTTGTTTAATGTTGTAAACTTTCTTACTTCATATAACATTCCCCATGTGTTTAAAGGTAAAAACTTATCGAATGGATGGGTTGGAATAAACTGTCCTTTCTGTGGTGACTCTGGATTTCACGGTGGTTTTAATATAGCTGGTGGATACTTCTATTGCTGGAAGTGTGGGAATCATGCACTTTTTGAGATAATACAAACTCTTCTTCATGGGAGTTCTCACGATACACTTAGAATCATGCGTGATTTTGAGACTACATATACCATGAACATTAAAGAAAAAAAGGAAGGTGTTACATATGTTGAAATTCCTAAAGAACCTTTATCTAAACGAGAAAGAGAGTATCTTGAAAAGCGTGGATATGATTCAGACTATCTGGAAAAAACATTTCTCCTTTCGAGTGGTGGTATCGCAGGAACCTGGAAATTCAGAATTGTTATTCCTATCCTGCTGGATAACAACTGCGTATCCCTACAAGGACGTTCGATTGCGGGGCAAGACCCCCGTTATCTTTTCTTATCCGAAGATAAAAGTGTAATACCAGCAAAGCATACCCTCTACAATATTGATAACTGTACAGGGGATCAGATCATATTGGTAGAAGGAGTTTTTAGTGTGTTTCGTATGGGTAATGGTTTTGCCTCTACTATGGGTGCTAAGATGTCCAGCGAACAAATCGCACAACTTACCAAATATAAAAAGGTGATCTTCTTATTTGATACTGATGATGCTGGTATCCGTAATGCTAATAAATATGCTACGGTCATAGCAAGTTTAGGAATAGAAGTAGAAGTTATTCAACTAAAGGAAGCGAATGCACCAGACGATCTGTCTGATGAAGAGGCTTCAAAACTACGGAGGATATTAGTATGATGGAAGTGTCTATTATTGGTGGAGAAAAGAATGCTGTAGAACTTATTACATCAGCTAATGGTGTTACCTGTGGAAAAGAACTTCCTCCACCAAAAGACATCTATAAATGGGCGAAACAAACATTTTTATCAGAACATTCAACGTGTGAATTCATAGACTTTCTTATCTATTCTGATGTGAGAGCAGATGTATGTAATCAGATCGTTCGTCACACAGCATATCATCCACGCCATGAGGTGCAATCACAACGACCTGATTGGACAGGAGAAGAACGTCCTCGTGACCCTGCCCTGGAACGTAAGTATATGGGAAAGTGGAATCCCAAAGCATTAGTTATGCTTGGTCGTCAAAGACTTTGCAATTTGGCTATGAAAGAGACGAAAGAGTATGTGTCTTTAGTAAAGAAGACCCTACAAGAGTCTGATGTGCCTATAATGCAAGCTATGGGGGAAGTCATGGTTCCTGAATGTATATACAGGGCTGGTTGCCCTTATGGGAAGCGTGGATGTGAATTTTACCATAAGCATAGACATATTTTTACTTATGGTGATGGTGTTCCTGTATCTATGGAGCGAAGATATGAATTATATAATTTTTATTATTTTCGTTAAATTGTTCTTGACAAAACAATAAAATCATGCTATAATACTCTTATGAAATACAAAAGAAAGACAATATTACATTTGTGTGCCGACATAGGAAGTGACAGTCGGCCATATTCTCTGCATCCTGATTATGAAGTAATCAAGATTGGAAAAGATATTGGTGTAGAAAACTACATTCCTCCGAGAGATGTATATGGGATTATAGCTAATCCTGTGTGTACCGACTTCTCTACTGCTCCTGGTTTTCATAAGGAGAGAGACGTAAATGCAGGATTGTCCTTGGTTTTTCATTGTATTCGTCTTATTAAAGTCATAAATCCTACGTGGTGGATGATAGAAAATCCTGCTAATGGTAGATTAAAGGAGCATATAGGAAAACCTAAGCACACATATCAGCCCTGGCAATATGGAAGCCCGTGGACAAAGAAGACCGCTTTATGGGGTAATTTTATTATGCCAAAACCTATTTATACAAAATGGGAAGCTTGCCCCAAAAATGATATGTTGTATCAAAGACCTGGACGGAGTAAACCAGCACTTGCTTTTATGCATAAGTCTGCTATCGAATATATTCCTGAGTTTGAATTTGCAAAAGAGTACATACATACAGACGCAGATTTTAGGTCACTTTGTAGTCAGGGATTTGCACAGGCTTTCTTTGAGGCAAATAGATAAAAGAATTCGATTTTTGTTGACAGATTGGTAAAGTCGTGGTAGTATTAACGTAGCAGTTAGTACTAAAGTCAGATTCAGCAAAATGGAGGGTAGCATTATGAAGATGTGAATTGTTTTTAAGCTTATGTGCCTGGTGCACAAAAAGTAAAGAGTTAGTTCTTCGGGACTTTCTCGGTTATAATGCATACTTGACAGAATCATTAACATCCTT
>Ga0210043_1001356_pt1 | contig 20734 bp, 13 predicted proteins | sample CryGeymet201501t_FD_183990 | JGI IMG/M metagenome (GOLD analysis project Ga0210043, IMG submission 183990) | Groundwater microbial communities from Crystal Geyser aquifers in Utah, USA - Crystal Geyser metaG 2015-01t (SPAdes) (version 2) | ecosystem: Environmental > Aquatic > Deep subsurface >... | reverse complement strand
CGAAGAAACTTTCTCTCTAATTTCTTCGTTGAAGTTCTCAAACTTTTCTTGCAGCTTATTTTCATATTGCTGCAATAATTTTGGTTCGTGCTTTTTTAGTATTGGGTAAAGAGCTTCCCAGTATGGACCGGTCAACTTAAAGTTTCCCGTTCCGTCTTCCGTTTGTATCCACGTGTTAAGTAATTGCTTAACTTTCGCACTTAGTTCCATTATGCCGCTTCTCCTCTTAGTTTATTTGTAAGTATATCCTCTAATAAATCTTTGTTGTCATCACTCTTTATTTCATCAATCGCTCTGGCTCTATCAATAGCCTCGGCAGTAATTAAACTTGGATTGAACCTATACTCCCCGCCGTCTTCCTTTATATGGTAATTATCAAAAAACTCTGCCCTTAACGCATGGCTATAATCAGTTTGCTCATTCCAAGATTTCCCCTGCACAATTCTTTTATAAGTGTAATCACTCATGTACCCTTTTTCAAACAACCGCTTTAATTCTTGCTTGTACTTCGCTCCGGTTGTATGGATGGCAATACTTGTTTCAGTTGCTTCACCATTCAACCGCTTTATCTCTTTCTTAATTGCGTTTTCATAATTCTCACCATAAATAGAAGTCGCAAAATTCTTATACTTCCTAAATTGATAATAACCCTCTCCCCAATTTTGCTTTGGTTTATTCGTTTTGATCAACTCGTTAAGTATCTTTGGAAATTCCGGGTTCTCCTGTGGGAAAATTATCTTCCCTCCGCCGCCTATAATTTCATAATTTGCGTTTTCGTAAGCCGCTACTTTATAGTCACCGTCCATAGTTTGATACAATACTTCATCGCCACCATTTAATTTTTTAAGTAATTTAACTTTATTCGCTTGCAAAATTTCCTTTGGCATTTTGCTTATAAAATTAATTCCAAGCTCTTCATTATCATCAATAATTTTCTTAAACATTCCGCCTAAATCCAAATCGGTTTCTTTATACAATGCGCTAAATTCTTTATCTAACTCCTTTGCACTTAGTGCGCGAGTACCTACCATATCTCCTTGCGCCCCGGCTTTGTACGTTCTTATCTTCACTCTCTGGGTAGATGGCACATAATCTTCAACCACATAAAATCCACCGTCTTTACCCTCTAAAATACTACCTATCGGTATTATTTTGTTTACCCCGGGAAGGATCACCGGCGTTTTATCAAGGTCAAGTTTTCCCTTATGCTCAAAATCAGCGCCTATAAGTTTTTCCGTTAAACTTCTTTCTTCCTGCTCCATCATCTGGTATTGCTTGGAGGTTTTATCTTCCATCCCCGCCTTTTTTCGTCTCACCTCATACAACCTATCAAACTGTTTATAATTTGACTGCCGTTGCTGCTCTGCAAGCGCGTCTTGTAATCTTTTATTCCTGAATGCCAATAACGCCTTTGCCTGTTCCGGGTTATCGGCTAACTCGATCATCATTTCGTCAGCCTCAAGTTGCACTTCGTCATCCCATCGGCTCGTTTCACCTTTTAAGAACTTATCAACCATCCCGGCTTTATCCATAATTTTGGTATTCATAAACCCGTCAATACTTCCTTTGGTTAAGTAGTAATGCGTGTTTACACTGTCTAACGGATTGCCCTGCCTTATTCCTCTTCCGTTGCCCTGCTCTATCTGCAAATGGTTCCAAGCCGGTTGCAAATGGTGAATATCGCTCGTCATGTAGTTAAAGTTTAATCCCTCACCCATTGTAGCATAATTACCTATCACCACTTTATATTTCCCGTCATTATAATCTTTGCTAACCTGTAACCGTTTACTCGAACTGCTCATCGTCTTCCCGTTTACAATTATTATTTCATTCTCCGGAATTCCCGATTTCATCAGATCGTTTTTTATTTTTTCATGTAATGCTGTGTTGATAGCAAAGATTATTTGTTTCCCCCCGCTCTTATGTATTGATAAAACATTCTCATTCAACTGTGCAAACTTCTTTAAGTCGCTGTGTTGTTCAACAAAACCATCATCTATCTCTTTCGAATATTCGCTGCGTTTATCTTTGTACCATGGCAGATCACTTGTTGCTTTAATTAGATCCTGCTGAACCTTAAAAAAGTGGTCATCCATAGGCTTATCGTCCGGTCCAAGACGCGCATTCAATCGCTCATATTTGGGCAAATATTCATTCTCATAATAGTTTAACACTTCATCTGCTTCACCCTGACTAATTAATCCCTCACTAACCTTTGCTTGAACTTTCTCAGCATCAAATACCCATTCCTTAGTGTCATTATCAAACTTACGGCTGCTTAATGCCCACAATCTTAATTTACAATGTTTAACCAATTCCCGCTGCCCTTCGTTCAGATCACTCAACACGTTTGCGGATTTCTCTCTCGGAAATTTTATATTTGACTTTATGCTTTCAACATCATCCTTCGTCTTATAATCAACAAATCTAAAGAAAGTGTTTCTTAAAGCCTCTGCCGATTTCCACCCCGCAAATTTTCTCTTTACTATTACTCTGCCGTCTGCATTGGTAGTCGGGACGTTGTCAATATCGGCAAACCTTCCAATAAAATCGTCCATGTTCTGAACTTGTAATTTTTCAAGTTCTTTCTCTGCAAATGGCAACATCATATTAAAAACTTCTAAAGGAGAATTGCTTATCGGCGTTGCCGTTAATCCATAATACCCCATATCGTTATTCTGCCCGCGAATAATTTTGCTTGCAAATAGGTTGTGCATCGATCTTTGCGCCATGCTGCTGTTCACCCCGCTAATATCACTCTCCATTGGAATTAATAAATTTTTTGTGTCGTGAACTTCATCTCTAACCAACATGTCTATACCCAAGTTGTCAAGATAAATCCCTCCCATTGGATTCGGTATGTCCATCATCGTTGATAAATTCCTTAATAGCGTATCTCGTTTCTTTTTTACACCTTTTGCATATTTACTGTCTCCATCGGCAAAAGCACTTAACCGGCTTCCTTCCGGGTAATATTTATCCATCAATTCGTTAAGCATATTCTTTTTCGTTTCCGGTGAAAAATCAATTGTCCCGAACAGATCACGGCTCATTAATATCATATCAAAATCTTCATTAGCCGCACGTTGCAGCTTCAGTTCTTTTTCTTCACGGGTTTCTTCAATCCATGTGCCGGCAGCATCTTTCTTGTAACCAACCAATAAATAATTTACCCCTTGCGTCCACTTCTCAATTTCTGCAACCCAATTTAACAACACCGATTTCGGCGAAACAATACACGGTTTACTTGCTCTTCCGGTTTCTTTACTTAATAATGTTAAAGTTAATGCTTCCAATGTTTTCCCTAATCCAACACCGTGTGCTATTAAGCCTTTACCTTGCTCATACATACGGCGCACCGTTGCCCATGTATGTCCGCCCGCCTTATCTCGTCCGGTTATATCTTTTCCGCTTGCATCTTTACCTATCACCCTATCATAAGCAAAATGCTTTATTCCCTCAATCGATTTCTCATCATACGTTTTCTGTATATATGAATTGAAAAGCCTGTTATAAGTATCCGCAATTTTATCAGCCCCTTCACTATCGGAAAGGTATTGTTTGAAGTCCGTCTCGAGTTGCAAAACTTGTTCTTTTTTCGCCAAACCTTCTTCGGTTCTTAATGCAGGTAAACCCAAGCCGTTTATCTTGTTCAAAATCATGAACAACAAAGGATGTTCGTCTTTGTTAAACAAATCCCGTAATTCTCTTTTTACCTCTGCCGTTTTCCCCTTTTCCGTAATATCAGCATAATTTAAATATAATTTCGCCGAAGAATCATCAACCGGAAGAATAAATCCGCTCTTTTCATCTTTGCGTAATTCACCCAGAAAGTGCGCACCTATTTTATCTTCCAAATATTTATTTAATATGCCAATATCAAAAATACTTCCGGCATCGCTTAACATTATCGGCAGTTGTTTTATTTCTTTAATGCCCGCCCTTGTTTTTGCCTCAATTATCTGGTCTTCAAGTTTTCGCATCTTTTGTGTGTTAAGCTCTTTTTCTTTGTCGCTTAACTTATCGCTTTTCGCTTCCTTCTTCAGTTCGGTTCGCTGCTTTTCCCATGCGTCTATCTTTTCGTAAATGTAACCGTAAAGGACTTCCTCTTTCGGTTTATAATCCCCTTCTTCATCAAAATAAATTTCATCACTGTATGCAAGTTCCCTTTCAATATCTCCGTCCCCCTCATATTCACCGCGTACCGTTTGATAATCTGTAGGAAAATTATTTGCAAAAAGAAATCCGATCACTGAAACAATATCATTCCTATCCACCGTTCCTATTTCGCTCTTTGTTTGATAAACTTTATAAAAAGACAGCGGATCATCAAACATCTTGATTGTGTTCCCGTTCTTATCATAGCTGCCTGCTAAATCCAAGAGTGGCGTATTTCCGCTGTTCCTAAAAAACTTATTCAACTTCAAATTATCTATCGGGTGTCCATATTTTTCAATAAAATCCTTCAGCAATATTTTTAATTTCCCCGCTTCCATTTGCGCATCTTCAGCAGATAATCTTCCGTCCTGCAGTTCCTTCCTAAAATCCTTTATCGCTAAACCTAACACAACCGCCTTTGTTAAATATTCGGTCTGGAAATCATTCTTGCCATTGTATCCGTCAAGCTCATTCACTATTCTTGTTTGTCCGAAAAGTTTTAGTTGGTCCTTATTCAAGCCATACAAATAAGCCGTGTCCTCGCTTTTAATTCTCCATTCATCCCAACTTGTAATACCAAGTTTTTTAACATCTTCCGGTAAGTTCTGTAAAACAATCTCCTGATCTTTCAACCTTTCCCATCTATGGTTTTTATTAAGAATGTAAGTTCTTCCATTAAGTATCTTTACATCTCCCGGTTCAAGTTCTTTTTCCAACTCACCGTACTTGCTAACATCTATTCCTAAACTGCTGTAATCTCTTGCGTCATGGTTTAATAATTCCCCTACTTTTTCCAGGTCTGCCTTTGTTACATCGCCCTTCCAAATCTTCATTCCGAACATTCCGCTCGTTTCCGTACCTAACGCAAACTCCGGATTATTCTTAAAGAAATTTCCCGAAACAAAATCTGCATCCAATACCATATCGTCATAGGCTTGTCCAAGTCCTTCCTTAGTAAGATTGTTCAAATGCTCTATCACTTCCGGCGGTCTTTTCTTAAAGAAAACTATATCTGTGGTTACTGCTGCGTCTGCATGTTTAAATGCTCCGGTTGGTACTCTTATCGCTCCAAGAAATTCCCCTTTTTTGTTTACCTCACCCCGCCATTGATTAAGTTGATTATCCATTATAGATGTTGGAACGATCATTGCCATTATTCCCCCCGGCTTTAACATATCCAATCCTCTATCAATAAAATATTGCTCGTGGAATTTTATATCAGCCTTCGCCCTATCATCCATTGCGCTTAACCCTCTTTTGCCAAACGGACAATTCCCTACTACAGCGTCATATTCTCCCCCTTCTAAATCCGCTCCCATATTTTCATAGTCTTTTATGAATTGCTCAAAACTCTGTATTCTTATATCGTGTTCGTTGCCGTGTAAAATCTGTCCGATGCGTCCGCTCGTTTCCTCAATCTCAATTCCGGTTACAAGTGCTTTATCCGGTGCTGTCTCAACAAAAATTCCCGTCCCCATTGATGGCTCTAAAACATTACCTCCCTTAAAGCCCAACTTCCCTATCATGTCCCAAACAAATTCCGCTTCATCCTTACGTGTGTAAAATTCATTAAGTGAAATATCCTCAATCGTATCTCCCAACAATCCGCCGCGCCCGGTGTATTGCGCTAAAAGTTCAACATCCTCAGCACTCATTTCATGGTTAGTCTTTGTCTTTAACAACTCCTCAACCTTAGCGTTTATTTCTTTCCTATTCTTCTTCCCCTTAACAACTTTAATCTCTGCCTTCGGTTCTTTTCTCTCTTCCTTTGGTTGATTGAAGAGATCGTCCTTTGTTTTCGCAATCTTTTTTACTTTCCCCGTATCGAATAAAACAAATTCTTCCCCTGTTGCTTGTGGGTCATAATATCTAATCCCATCATAGCCTTGTTTTATAGTTAAATCTCGCAAAGGATTATTACTTTTATATTTACTCTCAGCCTCTTTCTCAAAGGCATTAAAATCATCATAATTAGTTAAATCTAAAAAATTAGGAGAACCTTGATATTCTTCTATATCCGCACTTTGACCGATGTTATAAAATTTACCAAGAGCTTCTTTGTCTTTCCCAAGATACAAGCCTCGTCCAACACCAGTTTCACCTGTTCCACCTGTTGCATGATAAAAGATATTTGGTTTATAATTTTTTGTTTGTGCGTGATATTTTTTAACCGCCTTAATATCTTCATCACTATCTCCAAACACCTCTCCCATTCTTGAAATTGATTCGGGTAATTCAGAAAGTTCTTCTGCCGTTAATTTTTTTGATCCCATCGGTTCCGCTTTCGGTGGTCTGCTTTCCGCCCTATTGCCTACTGCCGGCCGCCTACTGCCTACCGTTACCTTCTTATCAAACAAACTCAGTTCCTTCGGTTTACTCTCTTCTTTATCCGCACGGAACAACCGCCTTACTAATGGATTCTTCTTACTTCTTCTCACCTCATAAGTGTGCCCGTCTTTCTGCTTTGTCTGCCCCTCAAATACTTCATCAAACATACCCAACTGTGTACCGAAGGCTTTTAACATTACCCCAAATGCCTTAAGCAATTTCGGCTTGTCTAATGTTGCCAATGCTTTTTTCTTAAACTCATCAAAACTTATTTCTTTCATGCTGCCAAAAAATTTTGGACTGTCATACTGTTTCAAATATGCGGTCTTTGCTTCTTCGGCACTGTCAAAACCAAGCATTATTTTTTGTTCGTCAAATTTTCCAGTAAAGGGATTGTTCTGATTTACAATAAATACCCTTTCACTCTCTCTGTTATCGCCTATGTAACAATCGATCTTCTCACCATCCGAAACACTTTCCGTCCGTCTGATGTAACCGTAGGGAATGTGCATGAACGTTTCCCATTTTGTCCCATCATCATTTACCCCACGCCGTATGCTTCCCTTTTTATTTTCTATAGCAATATCAAGCCCTTTAAAATAAATTCTATCCTGAAGCTTAAAAGTCTTTTCCGCCTTTAACTTATCGTCAAGATTTTCAACAATTTCTTTACTCTTTGCTATTGTAATTCCAAATATTTTCATGTTACACTGCCTCGGTCTTGATAAATAAATTAAGTTCTTCTTCATTCCCGGCAACTTCCTTTTTCTCTCTATTTATCCAGTAACTAAACCTTGCTTCGCCTATGGTTATCCATGCCTCTTCTAACTCACAACCCTCAAAATTCGTAAACCCCGCTAAGTATCCTCCTATCACTTCGGAAAAAGTTCCGGCAAAAGGATAAAGTATTTTCTGTTCGTTCGGTGTTTTGAACAGAGATAAAATTCTTTTGTTTAATGCAATAGGTTTTAATGTGGGATGGTTATTTTTTACGGTTGAAATTCTATTCATACCAATGTGAGATTGCAAATATTCAGTCTCGCCGTTTCGTTCAGCCTGCTGTGCGCCTCCGCTTCGTGCCATCAAACTATCTTCCAGTCCATTCAGTCCGCCGTTTCGTTCAGCCTTACTTACCTTCGGGCAGTAGAAATAAATATCATGTTCTTCTTCATCAAATTTACACTTGTGCAAAATTTTACTGCACCCGCCGGTATCTTTATAGGCGTTAAATTCTCTATAACTGTGTCCTTCCCCATATATGGTATTGTCGCCTCCAAAACCTTGTGCTGTACCCGCCTTTATATCCCCGCCTTTAATATCTCCACTCTGTCTATCCAATACTGCACAAGGACAATTAGGATTAGTATGTATCTGTCCGCTTCTTTTATCGTTATAATGAATTCCACTTTTAATATTTGTTGTTAAATGGGATGGATTGTTTTGATTTGCTTTTTCAAAATCATATCCTGTTTTTCCCTTCTTATTTTCTTTAATTATAACTTCATCACAGATGCACTCAATAAAAGTTTGCGCCGGGTAACGGCCTAAAGAAGATGATGCAATATCTTTGCCTTCATATCCCCCTTCATAAACATTCTTTGCTGCTTTATCGGTTCTCCAACTTCCATTCCCATTAAGCCTTTTGTCATCAGTTTCATTTGTTGGCACTCTCCCGCCGTCAATATTCAACGCTCCGCACAAACATTCGCTATCGCCATTTTCGTAAGCCAAAACATCGTGCAATGCACTTCCCGTTTTATACGGCTTTTGAAAAATCATTATCGTTTCATTTGTTTGCTTTAGTGGTGAGATAGAGTATTTGTATCCATCATATTTTTTTGCAAGTGGGTGTGTTGGAGTTGTTAATTTTTCTTCTCTTGCTTCACCAAATGCGCCGCCGCCAATAGCACCTCGTTCTTCTGCAACTGCAACGCCTTTTTGCGCATGCATCTTTATTTTGCCTGTTTCTTCGCCTTCATCCCCAAAATATCTCATAATATTCTTTCTTAAATCAGTAGCTTTCGGAAAGTTCGAAATAAAATACCAATAAATTGACATCTGTTCTTCAAATCCGGCATAGCAAGCATAATACTTGTTCAGCATTAATTGGCGGTCCATTCCAAACATTATTACACGTCCGCCGTACTTCAATACTCTAAACGCTTCCTTAAACCAAGCCTCCCAAAAATCGCCATTTGGCATATTCCATTTATTCATAAAATCTACAGCTTTTTTATAATCCGGTTTACCGTCTTTACGAATAATAACTTCACTCCCCAAAGCATACGGTGGATCGCAATAGATAATATCAGCAGAATTATCCTTCTGACATTTCATAAACTCCAAACTATCACTCTTTACTATTCTGCCGTTCATTCCTAATTCCTAATTGACAATTCCTAATTAAAAAAAGTGGTTAGTCACACATTACTACTAACCACTTTCAACCGTACTAATGAACTAAACAGTTGGTTTCCAAATGAACTGAAGCTTTCCGGTTAACGCTGTGGTTATTGTTGCAGTAGGATTAACTATTCTAAGAATAAGTTTTGTTCCGGCTTCTACTACAACCTTTGTTGCGTCAAGGGTTAAAGTAGCAACATCGCCAACTGCTGCGCCTGCTAATAAAATTGCGCCGCTAACGCCAACAATGTCAGTGTCCGCGAGCAATTTCACTTCCGGTTCGTTGCTTGTGCCGGTGTTAACTACAGTTGTGATGAACTTCGCTTCAAGTATTGTGAGTTTGCACGGCGCTACAAAGATATGCTGGTTTGTAGTTACGCCCGTTGCGCCCGCTGCCAATGCGGCTGAAACGTTTACATAAGGAAGATTCTGCAAAATTGCTAATGATGCCGTGTCATTGCCATTCATAAAATCTTTGGCTTGGACTTGCGCGTCTGTTAAAAGAGGGAATTGTAACATTTTGTACTCCTTGTATCTTACGATACTTTTTTTAGATTAAGTTTGTTGTGTAATTTAGTTTATTGCTTTTCCTGCAATTGTCTTCAGCCCACAACGGCTGTAAGTTCTTAAAGTTGCATAGTTTGATTAACTGCTTTTCAGTCTTCGCTAAAGCAAGCGGCTTCTTGTGATCAATATGCCATTCACCGTAATTCTCCCAACTCATACCGAAAATGAATTGCGATTCGATGTGCCTCATTACGGTTTTGTAATCAGCCCCTAAGATGATTTCTGTTTTGGCTGGTTTATTCAATCCCATTTTATTAAAAACTTCATATGTCCTGTTTCTCAAATAGCATTTCATCTTATACAAAGGGTCTCTTAATTTTCTTTGTTTTATATATGTATTTGTTTCTTTTCTGTGAATAAGATTATACTTCTTTTTAAATTCTTTTAGTTTTTTTTCGTGTTTCAGCCGATATTTTAACTGATATTCTTTTATCTCGTCTTTATGTGTAATACGATAATCTTTTTTATATCCCTTCCTGTGTTCTTTGTGTTCAATATTATATTTAGTGACATACTCTATTCTTTCTTCTCGGTGAAAAAGATAATTTTCTGCAACTTGTTTTTTAAGCTTATCTTTGTGTTCTAAACGATATCTGGCAATATATTCTTTTCGTTCTTCTTTAGTCATCTAAAACTCCTAAAAACGCCTTACACTTATTTTTGTTAATTTAGTATATTTTCTATACATTAACTTATTAAATCTTTCTTTCACCTACAATAAAAAAGTTTCATCCCTCTTCTTTTTCTTCAAAATTATTTTCCTCGTTATCTTTGTACTCTTTGTTACGTCAATAGATTTTCCTATACGCTTTCCCTCAATATCAACACCATAATCTTCTTTAATTATTCTTTTTAATTGTTCAGTTAAGCCCTGTAACGGTGTAAAAACAATATCATTCTCCTGCCCCTCTATTGGTTCTGTATGAGGATTCCCCTCTATGATACTTTTGGGTATCTTATTAGGAAATGCTTTGCAAGTTAGACCTACAGTATTTTCCCCGTGTTCACAATAAGCGCAAATTGGAAGATACATTACTTTTCCTTCTGTTTATTATAAAATTCCGTGAGTATTCTTTTAGTTATCTCATTGCCTTTCCCCGCATAATCAAGTATAAAAGCACAAGCCTCTTCATCCATTTTATTGCCCTCGGCATATTTACAGATTAAGTGTGCATCTTCACTCGCCGTACCTTCTTTTGAAATGTCATTAATATAATCGGCATTGTAGTTTACATGTTGTAAAATATGTGCGAACTCATGCGATATAATTATTTCTACCGGTGTCAATCCAACTTTGGGTAAAAATCCAAACTCTATTTGTTGCTTTATTCTCACACCGAAATCTGATTTGTCCCGAAACTTCCCGGCATCAAGATATAATGTTAGCTTTCCATCTTCCATCCTTTTTACAAACGCTATTGGTCTTTTTCTAATATCGGGTATTGATATAGAAAATGCCTTTATAAAAATCTTTTCTTTAATTTTATCTACACCATACATTTCGCAAAGTTTGTTGAAAGATGATACAACTTCGCTTGCTAACTCTTTATCAATTTCATTGATGCTTGAGTGAATAAAATTCTCCGTCTCCGTTTGCGGCACTTGCTTTTCGTCATTATCTTCCTTACTTTGCCCCTGTGCTTCGGCACGTTTATCATCGCCTAAGTCACCCGCTCCGCTTTTAGCGTTCAGCTCTGTCTTAAGCGATTGTGATTTGATTTCATTATCAATTTGCTTAATCCTCTCATCATATTCTTTTACGATTTTAGCTCGTGGATCATCTCTAAATCTTAAATTTTGTTCTAATTCTTCAACTATCGCAAAAGCTAACCCATAATCTTTTGTGTATTCTTTATTTATCACTGCTTTTTTTTGTTCAATATCTTTTTTTTCTTTAATAAGCGTATTGTATGCAACTGTGTTATATTTTTGAGTGCTTGGTATTTCTGGTTCGTTCTCTATTTCATTAAATATGATATTATTTACAATCAACTCTTTTGTGTTGTTGTCCCATACAGCTAAAAGTTTGTAGGGCTTGATAAGAACCCCATCTGGGAATTCCTTATCTGAATTTTCCCCTTCATAAAAAACAGTGTAATTATTTACATTTGTGCCATGTAAATTTGGCTTCCCCGGTGGATTTTCAATTATATCTTCTAAATTCCTTGGGTATATGGAAGTTCCCGAATCCTTATCAAACCAACCACCCCTTATATAATCTTCACCACCCTTTAGAGGAATGGCAAATATTCCGTTGGCAGTATACCACTTTCCCGTATCATTAGGTGTGTGAGCAGAAGATATTTCCCAATTAGACGTCTTTTGGTTTCTTATATAAACTTTGTCAATATCTATTTCGCTTGAATTATATTTAGGTTTAGTAAGTTCATATAATCGCTTTTGGATGTACTCGTCTCTATAAAAAACACCATCCATAACCCCATTACCTATTTTCTCGTCTTGGTATTTTTTATTATTTAATCTCCTAATATTTAACAACTCTCCATTGATAATCTTAAGAGCTTCCTTTTGAGATTTCCTTTCCGGCATTTGGGATTCTTGTCTCGGAGATAATCCCTCTTTCTGCCCACTTTCTACTTGCTCCTTTCCGCTTTCCACTTTCTGCCACCTCTTCACCAACGGGTTTTTCTTACTTGGCGCTAAAATATTCTTTGTTGTGTCAACACTTTTCATAAATACTTTTTTACCAAATATAAGTAATCTGCTAAACAAACTCTTAGTTATTCCTTCTTTATATCTCGGATTAAACACTTCATCAAACGCTTCGGCTGCCGGTTTACCTTCACTAAACATATCCCCTTCCATGCTTAACTTATAATCGTGAATTTTATCCCTCATCTCGTTTGGTTTGGTGCCGGAAAGCAATTCAAACAATGCCAATCCTTCCTTACTTCCCTTCAACGGTTCAAATGCGTCATTGGCTGCTTGCTTAACAAAATCATCCGGCGATTTAAAATTATCCTTAACCGCCTCATACTTTGCCAACATCTTTACCGCTTCCTGCAAATGAGGAACGAGATCGCCGGCTTTCCCCTTCAGCGCAAAAATATCACCAAGACTTTTAACCGTCCCCGCTCTTGCCGCTTCAGGTATCTTCTCAAAATGCTGGCTGCTCTCTCCCAATACCGACTGTGTAAGTATCTGCTTAACCTTTTCTTTGTGTCCCGCATCCATCTTTCCGCTCTTCGGATCAATGTACAAGTGCGCTTCGTTCTCCGGAATAATTTTCTTCTTCAGCAACTCATTCACAATATCCGGTCCAATCTCATCCAAATATTGGTTAAGCGTTTCATGGTTTCCTTTGGTAAACATATCGGCTAAATTATTTATTGTAGCGTCATCAATCCTCGTTGCCTTTCCCTTTGCCGCTTCCCGTTCCTCCGTTGCAAGCATATTGGAAGTATTGCTTATCGCTCCCAATCGTTGCGCTTCCTCTGCATTTACGTTCGTTCGCCTTACCAAGATAGGCTGTTTCATCTTCTCAACATCCTCGCGGCTAAAACCATACTTCTCTGCATCTTTCAATAGATCATTTCTGTACTTCTCACCGTTGTTGTTATAGTGAAGCTGTACGCCTATTCCCCGTCCGTTCCCGGCAATTACGTTATAATCTTCGTCAACAATCGGTGCGCCGTCCTGCGCGGTCTTGCTGTCGCTTAAAAAGTCAAAATTCGGATTCGTTGCAATTTTATTTATTTGTGCAATACTTTGCGGTGTGCTGCGGTCTCTGTTCTGCGCGTCTGATATCGTGTAATCTTTGTTCGGCGTTCCATCCGTTTTATGCGATGCGATTATTTCATCCGCTTCAACTATCTCATAACTTCCGCTCGTTACATCCTTATCATCGTTACCAAAATAAATCTTCACCGGGTCTAAACTACTTACAATCCCCTTACTCTCTTTTGTCGGTTCAAACAAACTCTTGCCGTTAATCGTTTTCAACTCATCAAACGTTATGCTTTTTTCGTCTCCCCCTTCGTGATAAAAAACTTTATCTTTTTGAATGTCCGTTATCGGCAAACGCTTTTCTCCCAACTGCAACTTTTTAACTGGTCCATCAATGGAGGTTTCCCAACTCATTTTGTCCGGCTTAAACTCGCTCTTTATCCTAAACGTTCTGCCTCCCGCCTCAATTTCTTTTGCTACATGAAATCTATTCGCACCAATTTCAAAACCTCGCTCTTTGTGCAGTTTTTCAAAATCGGCAAAATCCTTCGTCCCCAAAACTTCAATATTCTTTTTGTGCTGTTCAGCCTGTGCCTCAGCTAACCGTTTCTTCTCCTCTGCGCTTTGTAAAGGTTCATCCTTTCTTCTCGTCCACCGGCTCGGTCTTCTTCCCCTTCGTTTCTCAAATCTTTCTTTTTCTTCATCGCTGTATTCCGGCTTAAAATTAAATGTCCGTGAAGGTTCTTTTACGATCTCATATCCATTCACTCCACCAACTCTTTCGTGCTTTAGATCGGTTCTCATTTCATTATCTTTGGAAACCTGTGCATTGTAATCTTTATGAGAAATAAATAATCCTTTCTCCCCTGTCTCTTTATCTTCCAAACTGTATCCATCGTCTGTAATATCCCTAATGAGATACTTCTTTCCCATAAAATTTAAGGGATAATCCTCAACACCGTCAACCGTAAAACTTATGTCTTGTATCTCCGGGTTGTAATTCCATCGAACGGTTCTTAGCCTATTGCCGGTCTCAATCCGCTTTACCATTTCAAGATCGCTTTTGCGGCCAAATCCCGTTTGCTTTGCCGCGTCAACAAAACTTTTATATCCCGGCTGCTCTTCATAACTTATGTTGTAATCATCGGCTCCGCCTTTTTTCTCTTTTTTCGGTTCGTACTTCTCCAACTGCTTTTCAAGATTAATAACCTTCAGTTTATTGTCCGCCGTATTTATCAACGCCGCTTTGCCCGTTATCCGCAATATCTTTGCATCGTTCCCCTCATACTGCATCATGTCCCCCTCTTTCATTAACTGATGCTGCTTAACCTTTTCAACATGCTCTTTTTTGTTTATCACTTTTATTTCCCCGCTAAAATTTATTGCAAGCATATTTTTTGATGCTTCCGTTATCCTGCCAAGTCGATTATCTTGTTTGACAATATCCCCAACTTTAAAATCTTCTACCTGATAATCTGCGCTGCCTTTCGAGTTTTCTCCTTCAACAGATTTCCCGGATTCATCTCTCCATTCCTTTTTACCGGAAGGAAGTTCATAAAGATAAATATACCCGTCTCCATTCTTTGCCGGTTTTCGCTCAATATATTTGTGATTTGGTTTCATCCCTCCCTTAGCATTCCACGCTGTTCCTCCGCTGGACTGATTAATATTAAACACTTTCGGAGTTTTAAAAGATAAAGCAACTCCCTTAAACATAAGTCTTTTTGAAGTTGTTAAATTCGTTTCTGTAATTCCTTTTAACATCAGCGTATTGTTAAGAATCCCTTTTCTCTCAACCTTCGCCTCAACTTCTTTTCCATTTATCGTTTTAAAAAATGAAACTATCTTTCCCTTCCTAAACACTTTGTCCGGATCGGTTAATACATCCCTAACTATTTCTCTTTCACTCTTTACCAAAACTTTCCCGGCAAGAGTATTAAATTTTCCCGATACCTTCATTTCTTCTTTATCTTCCGCTTCACGTTGATCCAAACTCTTTACCAAAACATTGTTCAAATTTTCCCTTTTCACCCTTTTAAGCTCACTCCCCTTTTTCAGGATTACAAAATTCTTCGAATAATCCACAACCTTTCCAAAATTTGTGTTCATTCCCTTTTTTACACAGTTTACCGGTTTACTATTCAACAAATGCCCTGCATCATCGCGCGTAACAATGCTATTGCACTCAATAGACTTAGTAACAAATCCCCCTTCATAATCCGGTAACTTATATAAAATCATTCTTCTTCTCTCTTTGTTTTTTCCTAATTCCTAATTCGTAATTAATTTTTTGTAATATTTTGTATTTTTTGCGCTAATTCATGCTGCCCTATCAACACAAAGATGATTGATACAATCACTCCCGCTATAATTATTATAGGCAATAATTTTGAACTCCACCAATTCAACTTGCTTATCCCGCTCTTAAATCCATTATCCATGTGGTCTGTAAGCTCTTCCCTTATTTTCTTTATTTCCGTCTTAAAACTTTCTTCCATCGCTTTTGTTTTCTTTACTCCGTTGTCATAAAGCACCTGGAACAAATCCTTCCTCTTAAACCCTACTTCCTTACCGTCACTTCCGCCGTTTATAATAAAGATCATATCAAATGAATCAAGTTTTTTTATTATGTGGTCTAACTTCGTCCTTATTTCCTCCTTGAACTCGTTATAATCTACTTTGAAGAATTCATTGTCAAATTCTTTCACTAACTGTTTTTCCATACCATTTTACCTATACAATAATAATATAATTATGAATACGTTATTTCCCAGACCAGTCCACCGAACCCGTACAATCCAATTAATAGCCCGATGCCGTAATACCACTCAACCGGGTAAGCCAAACAAACTACTAATACAATCGCACCGATGCGGACCATTTGCATTAGAAATTTGATAAAGTGCCATCCATTTTGAAGCATTGAGAATGGTACTTTCAGCCAGAAAGGAAAGTGCCATTCTGTTGAAACATACCACCCCCATTTGGGGTACCAACTGTCTTGCGGTCTAAACTTTATGGTGTCCATCTCTGCATCAAACAAACGGTACAATGCTTCCCCTACTACTAGTATAATTATCGATGTAATCATTTCTTTACCTTTCTTTTTACGCTAATTTCAGTTTTCGTCTTCTTAACTACTTCTCCTTTCTTCACCGGTCCATTGGTTGCTTTTGGTCCCGGTACAACCCTCTCAATTACAACCGGCTTAACTTCTTTACCAATATTCGGGAACAACCCCTTTAAAAATACTTTTATCTTTTTTAATAGTTCATTTTTCATAATGTTTTCCTTTCCACTTGCTACTATTAACCGATGTTCTCTTCATGCCACTTTTCCCAAGCGTCTTCATCCTCAACCCGCGCTCTCATTTGTCTGTGCTCATCAATCCACATATATTCAGGGTTAATATGCACCCACCTGCACCTGCACGATGGATGCGCGGGAATTGTTGGCATCGAATGTTCGTGATGTTCTTTCTCACGCAAGTTTTCTTCTTTATTCCCTCTATGCTTATCAATTCGTTTCCGGCTGCTCGTGCTTCTGCCGTAATTATTTTTACCCACCCAAATTTCAGTTTCCCAAATCTTTGCCCACTTCTCATATTCCGATCCCTTCATAGTTGTGTAATCCGGGGGGATATCTTTTCTAACCTTAAAAACTTGCCCATTAATCTCCGCCGCACAAAAAGGGCAAGCGTCCGGCATACTCATACCTACTACATAATCCCCCTCTTTCATCATCGCCAAATAACCATTCGCAAAAATTGAGTTCGCTTCCGTAACAACCGTCCTGCGCCAATTTCTATTTATTTCGCCAATGTCATCTTTGGTAAGTTCACGGAGTTTGCTTATTAGGTCTTTCCCGTTACCATTTCTCTTTATGTTTTCTACCAACGCCTCACGTACCGTCTGGATAGTGCTTTGCGTTGTGTTTGTCATCAGCATGGCGCTTTCTTCCGTTGCCTGCTGTAATGCCATTGCTTCCTCAATGCTAAGTCCGTACTGCTTTGCCGCGTCAGTTACATACTTTGGTAAGCTGCTTAAATTTCCAAGTTTAAAAATTTGTCCGGTTAGATCGGTATGCGCTAAATATCTTCCCATCACATACGCGCGTAATAACCAAATTTTAGCCTCGTTTATTCTTGTGTTAAAAAAAGTATTGATAAAAGAATCAACTTGCTGTAATTCCTCTGTTGTAAAAGTTGCCCGTGCGTCAAGGTTATAGTTCTTCTTCAGAAAAGAGGTGAGTTCTTTGTAAAATTCATCGGGTGAAATAACCTCGTTGAAAAGGATTTCCTCAATCATTCCTAATTCTTTTAAATGCAGAATTTTTCCGTCAAGCGGCGAAATTAACATTACTCAATTTCTCCTAAGTATCCTTCGGCTGTACGTAAAATCCATTCTATTTCACTTGCATTGAATCCGGTTTTATCCGAAACTTTCTTAACCATTTTAAGATATTTTTCTTCGGATATCGTTTCTCTCTTTACTTCTCTCTCTGCTTCCGTTCCTTCCTCTTTCTTTATCGTTGCAATTATCGGCTGCCCAAACACACAGTTAGCATAATGAAAATTATTCACCGTTCCCTTTGTTTCAATCCCCTCTACTTCCAAAACGGTCTGCCCCCACATTTTAATTTTTATCATTGCTGCAATTCCTTATCAATCTCTACGTTACTTGCGCCTTTGTATTTTTCAATCAAAGCCTTATCTTCATCCGTTAATTCTCCCTCTCCGTTCTGTTCTCCTTCTGCGCCGGGTTCCTCTCCGGGTTGCCCTGGCATTCCTCCTCCGCCCATGGCGGACTGTTGCTGTTCTGCCGCTTGTTTAGCTGAAAAGGCTTGCATCTTAAACTGTACCGCCGATCTTATTATCTCACTATTCGCCCCGGGAATGTCAAAAAGATTCGTCTCCTCATCAATCATTAAAGTATATTTCTCTTTGTCCTCTTCAGCCAAAACATCATTAAAGCTTTTAAAAGTCTCCAAATTCAATTTCGTTATCTCTTGCTTCAGTTTTTTATCCTCAATTTCAAACCCGGCAAAATCAAGTTCAACCTTCATTTGCGTTAACTGCTGGAAGAGGTTCAATCCGTACTTGTCCGTAACGTTAAGCGAATCCTTTAAGTGAGTAAGAAAAGTCCTTTCACCCATATCCCTATTTTCGTTTACAACGCCGTCCGCACTCTTCTCCCCTATGCTTTGCGGTCTTATTGCGTCACTGTGTGCGCCTAAACTAACCTCACGTGGGTCTGTTCCGCTTAACCGGCAAAAAATAGAGAACAAAAGTGTAATCCAAAGGTGATATTCCATTTCGCGGCTGTTCCCGCCTATGCCTACCCACTTTCCATCCCCTTTCTCACTGTTCAAACCCATTATCGGAAATCGGTTCGGTGCGGTTCCGCCCATGTACGCGCTCATTACCTTTTTCAATTTCTCTAACTGCAACGCTCCTATTCCGCCGCCCGTAAACAATACAAACCCTTTTGGTAATTTGTTGTTCATAAAATTACTTGCGTTCATCTTCAGCGCGTTAATAATGTATGTTAGAATTGTAATAGATTGTTCAACTATCCCGTAACCCCTTTGTGCAAACCTAAAATCACTCCTGGTAAAAAAGTGAAACTTTCTTACGTTGTAATCCGTTGTCGCCCCAAATCTCCGGTTATTGTAATGTAGCACATAATCCGGTTCAACGTTTTCCTCGTCAAGAAAAGCTCTTTTACCCGTTACCATTTCTTCCCAATTCTCCATGTACGGTGTCATAAAATCATCGCCCAACCTCCAATCCGGGTGTATCCTCGTTTGCTTTAGCACCGGTTTATAAATAATCGGGTCTTGTAAGTGTATAGCTATCGGATCGCCTAACCCGTCACGCCTAATCTCACAAGTAATGTCATCCAGATCAAACCAATCCTCATAAGCGTTCCCAATAAATTTGGCGAAGTTTGCCCAACGGTCATTTGCCGGGAAAAAAAAGTTTTTAAAAATCTTGTCTTCCCAAACTCTTAACCTTAGCTTTTCATCCTTTGTCGGTGCGTAATCGGGATCGCTAAAAATAAGTTTTGCGCCTCTTTGTACCCCGTCTGATTTTGGCACCCTCCCGTATTGCGCTAAACCAAGTCTGCGCTGGTTCTTAACCAACCTTCCCGCTTCCGTACTGCCTGCACGTCTTAGTACACGGTAAGGCACATCACTATTTTCCCAATTAATAATTTTCTGCTGCCCGCTGTAGTCAAAATTAAATCCCTCGATCTCTTGTAATACGGAATTAATCTCCTCCGCAAGAGGAAGAACAATTCCTCCCGATTTCCCCTGCTCGCTTAAACGTTTTTGAAGCGGTTCATCCATCATCATATCGTCTAACAATTCCTCCGTACTTAGTACGTGTTCTTCAGTATCCGTGGGATTTTTTGCGCTTGTGTCTAGAAATATGTTCATTGATATGAGTTCCTATATATTAACAATTCGATTTACTTATTTATTTATTCTCCGAAGGGTTGAAAATTCAACTTTCATCTTTTTCATAGCGTCCTTTGCATATAGTTATAAACGTTTATTATTACTACTTTTCTTTATAAAGTTAGTTATGCGGACAGCCCTTCAAAACTAAGTTGTTCCCAATCATAGTTTGTCTGTTGGTTGCTCCATATCATTTCTACTGTTTTATATTTTGATCCAGTCATTACCGCCATTTGCCGGAAAGGAAGCCAGTTCGCTTTTGAATTTTCACATACTATCGCTTGCCCGTTTCTTCCCTTACACCAGTCTGCAAGTTGATTATAATCTATATTTTTATTGTTTTCCACATACCACTCCCCACCAAATTGATACGGTGGATCAATAAACCAAGTTGCTTTTTCGTTCTCAAGATTTCTATAATCATCCAATCGGACTTCCCAGTGTTTTATTTTATATAAATTACTTGCAATAAAATTTTTCTTAAAGTTTATTGTGTTTGGTCGTTCTATAATTTTCCAATTTGAAGGTGTATTCTTGGGCTGTGATGGAGAAGCCGTTATCAGCATACCCAACAACCACTTCTGTTCCTCACAATCATAATTAAACATATCCACCGTTTCGCCCTTTTTCAAAACGGGCAAGCTCATTATATCCTGCTCGCTGGCTTTCTGCAACCATTTCCAAATTCTTATTATTATTTCGTATTTATCTACTAATAAAACTTCTCTATCAAAATATTTCAAACTATATCTCGCACTTCCGGCAAATGGCTCTATTATCTTCCCGTGTTTAGGCGGTGGATAGCAACCAACAATTTTACTTTTGCTTCCGTAATAGCTAAACATCGGGCTGCCCCATAACAAAAAACTCAAACTGACAAGGTACACACTGCCAATTATTTAGCTTAAGATATGTTGTCAATATTTCCTGTAATTCTAATTTCATTTTTTAAATACCTTACAGTTTAGTTCCTATCCGTTAATTTTCTTTTTTATCATTGCTACAACTTAGCGGCAAATCGTTAAACCGACCTAATTACTCTAACCCCATACCTTTTAAGTCCACAAACGATCCTCCCCGCGCAAATTCATCAGCTATCTGCTGCTGCTTCCAATCCGCGTAATCATAC
>Ga0210043_1001355_pt1 | contig 20741 bp, 17 predicted proteins | sample CryGeymet201501t_FD_183990 | JGI IMG/M metagenome (GOLD analysis project Ga0210043, IMG submission 183990) | Groundwater microbial communities from Crystal Geyser aquifers in Utah, USA - Crystal Geyser metaG 2015-01t (SPAdes) (version 2) | ecosystem: Environmental > Aquatic > Deep subsurface >... | reverse complement strand
GTAGTTCGGCAAGCCCGGCCTCAAGAATTCCGTATGGTAGAGCTTCAGAGCGAGAAGGCATACAGAAAATATCAAAGTTAGAAAGCAATGACCTTGCGTTTTCTACAAACCCCATGAAAATAATTGAATCGGAAATACCCAAGTTTCTGGCCATATTTTCGAGGTTAGACCTCTCTTCTCCCGTTCCGATGATGATAAGTTTAGCTTCGTATTTTTTGATAAACTTTTTCCACGCGAGAAGTAAAACATCCAACCCTTTTATTTTGTGCAGTTCAGATGTGGTGCCAACTGTAAATGTTTTGTCACTACGTTTTACAAGATCAAAATTTGATACCCCGTTATGAATAAGAATGAGCTTGTTTTTTATAAAAGGCCACCCTCTTACATCCTTTCTTGTTTTACTAGACACACAGATAGTCTTATATGACAGGAGTATTGTAATCCAAGTAAAAAACTTTATGATATTTTTCTGCCGTCGTGGTCGCGGTTCATTGAAAGCCCAACCATGTCCGGTAAAAATAATTTTCTTCACGCCTGCAATTCTTCCAGCCAGCGCGCCCAACCCACCCATCTTGGAGCTATTTACATGAAAGACTTCTGGCTTCTCCTGTTTCAAGATTTTTACTATTTGAAAGAAAGATTTGACCTCTTTTATTATAGAGATGTCTCTTTCGAGGTTATCGAGCGTTACGACTTTTATTTCGTTTTCATTTAATTTATCTACCAGTTTTCCTGCTTGTCCACAAAGTACCACAACATCATGTTTTTGCCTCTTAGCTTCAAGAGCAAGCTCAAAGACGTAACGTTGCGCGCCACCAAAATTTGATTTAGTGATACCGTAAAGGATTTTCATAAGATATAGCCATTATAAATGTTTTATTGTATAATGCACGTTTATGAGTTTTCTAAATAGGAAAGAGCCCCTTATCCTTCTTTTAGGCGACATCGGCTCTTTTGTATTGGCGCTTTGGCTATCTCTCTTTATCCGAAACTTGGAAGTACCATCTCAAGATCTTTTTCTAATACACTTACTGCCATTCGGCCTTCTTTTCATTGTCTGGATCTTTGTTTTCTATATATCTGGTTTGTATGAGAAACATACGACCATTCTTAAGTCTAGATTACCCAGTATTCTTGGTAGTACACAACTTGTAAACTCTGCTGTGGCTGTGGCATTTTTCTACCTGATACCTTTTTTCGGTATTACACCTAAAACAGTTTTGTTCATTTATCTTTTTGTTTCTTTCGCCGTCGTTCTATCCTGGAGAATCTACGGTTACTTTATTATCGGTCGTGGTCGTCCTAGCAACGCTATTCTTATTGGTTCTGGAGATGAGATGAAAGAGTTACTCGAAGAGGTTAATAGTAATCCAATTTATAGTATCAAATTTATTTTTTCGGTAGACTTAAATCGTGCCGATGAAAAAGGTTTTTGGGATGAGATTATCTCTCACATATATTCTGAAGACGTTTCCGTCATCGCCATCGATCTTTCTAATAAGAACGTAGAACCGGTCTTACCCCACCTCTATAATCTTATCTTCTCTAAAATAAGCTTTGTCGACATGCACAAAATTTATGAAGATATTTTTGACAGAGTCCCGCTCTCCCTCATTAAATACAACTGGTTTCTTGAAAACATTTCCACAGAGCCCCGTGTTACTTACGATGCATATAAGCGTATAATGGATATTGTTATTTCTCTTCCTCTCACTCTTCTCTCTCTTATTTTTTATCCATTTGTTTGGTTGGCCATTAGACTTGATGATGGCGGGACTATTTTTGTAAGACAAGAACGTGTAGGTAGACGTGGGCAAGCTATTAGTCTTTTGAAATTTCGTTCAATGGAAAGAAATGATTTGAATCTTGGTAGTGATACTCATAGAGAGAACAAAGTGACACGTGTTGGCAAGTTTCTTCGTGATACTCGTATTGATGAGTTGCCACAACTCTGGAGCGTTCTTAAGGGAGAGATGTCACTTATCGGACCGCGACCAGAGCTTCCTTCTGGCGTGGCGCATTACATTAAAGAGATACCATATTACAATGTTCGTCACTTAATCAAACCGGGACTTTCTGGTTGGGCACAGATTTACCAAGAGAAACATCCTCATCATGGAATAGATATTTCCGAGACAGCAAACAAACTTTCATATGATCTTTATTACATCAAAAATCGCTCACTACTCTTGGATATTAAAATAGCTCTACGCACACTTAAAACGCTTGCTTCTATTGCGGGGAAATAATATTTATGAAAAAGATATTAGTTACTGGAGGAGCGGGGTTTATCGGGTCTCATTTAGTTCGAGCTTTAAGGGCACTAGGCCACGATGTTGAAATTTTAGATATTATTCATGACCCCAGAAATGATATTCGCAACCTTGAATGGATAAGGTCAAAATTTGATGGTATTCAATACGTTTTCCATCTAGCAGCATTAACCTCGGTTCAGCTTTCTATCGAACAGCCTGTAGAAACAAATCTTACTAATCTCGGCGGGACCTTAAATGTTTTAATTGCCGCGAAAAACGCTGAAGTTAGGCGTATAATTTTCTCCTCATCGGCAGCTGTTTATGGAGAACAAGAGAGGTTACCCGTGCATGAGGATGCTAAGACCTATCCTATGAGTCCTTACGCTATCCAGAAATTTGGTAGTGAAGAATATTTAAAACTTTTCTCCAAAATTTACAATTTAGAGACTGTTTCTCTAAGATATTTTAATGTATATGGCAGTGGGCAAAATCCAAGTGGTCCATATGCCTCTGTTATTCCAAAGTTTATTGAACAGAGGAAGCATAAAAAGCCACTTACTATTATTGGAGACGGTTTATCTACTAGAGATTTTGTAAATGTTTCTGATGTTGTTTCTGCTAATATTTTAGCTATGGAGAGTAATAAAGTAGGAAAAGGGGAAGTAGTAAATATAGCTAGCGGTATGTCAACTTCTGCAAATCAAGTGGCAGAATTGATTGGTGGGCCCATTGAACATCTCCCTCAAAGACTTGAAATAAAAGATAGTGTTGCGGACATAAGTCTTGCCAGCAAACTTTTAGATTGGTCCCCCAAGGTTGGTCTAGAGAGTGGTATCAAAGAGCTTCTCAAATAGCCTTATTTATGTATAATGCCTAAATAATGACTTCTTGGAAACATATCTGGATTTCTCTCTCACTTATAGTAGCTTTCGGTCTTCTTGGGTTTTTCGTTGTTCGGGGAGATGGCTTTGGTGGCAAATTTCCATTCCGTTTCGGCCTTGATTTGGTTGGGGGTACGGAACTTATCTATCGGGCAGACACCTCCAATGTGGAAAACATTCCTGATGCCATGGAGAGTCTCAAAGAAGTTATTGAACGCAGGGTCAATATTTTCGGTGTTTCCGAACCATTGGTTCAGACAGAAACTGCCGGTTTAGCTTCTGGTTCTAGAGATGAACGTTTAATAGTTGAATTACCAGGAGTTACGGATATTAAATTAGCTGTCGAACTTATCGGAGAGACCCCCATTCTTGAGTTTCGTCTTGCCCGGGAGAATACTCAAAACATTTTGGAGACAAATCCAGATGCTTCTATTGACGAACTTTTTGAATCCACCGGTCTTTCTGGACGTTATCTCTCTAGAGCTAGAGTAGAGTTTGACCAAACCAGTGGCGCGCCACTAGTGGGTCTTGAGTTTAATAAAGAGGGCAGTGAACTTTTTGCCAAGATTACTCGTGAGCATAAGAATGAAATTTTAGCCATCGTGCTTGATGGCGCGGTGATCTCGGCCCCTGTCATTATAGACGAAATCAGTGACGGGGTGGCCCAGATTACCGGTTCCTTCACTCCAGTTGAGGCCAAAGAACTTGTGCGTGACCTTAACTACGGGGCTCTTCCTGTCCCCATCAAATTAGATGCGACAAAAACCATAGGCGCGACACTAGGCGAGCAAGCGCTTGATGCCGGTGTAAAGGCGGGCATGATAGGTTTCGTCATTTTATTAATTTTTATGGTGCTCTGGTATCGCCTGCCCGGTGTAGTGGCAGGCGTAGCACTTGTTTTATACGCCATCCTTTCGCTCGCTATCTTTAAACTCATACCCGTCACGCTCACTGCGGCGGGTCTTGCTGGCTTTATCCTTTCTGTGGGCATGGCAGTAGATGCAAATATTTTAATTTTCGAACGTACCAAAGAAGAGTTAAGAAAAGGCAAAGATGTTTATGAAGCTATCAGAGAAGGCTTTGTTCGCGCATGGCTCTCCATTCGTGATTCAAACATTTCTTCCATCATTACTGCTTTTATCCTCTTCTGGCTCGGCACATCGGCAATCAAGGGCTTTGCCCTAACTCTAGGTATTGGAGTTCTAGTGTCCATGTTTACCGCTATTACTGTCTCTCGAACATTTCTCCTTGCCATTACGTTTGGGAAGATGACTCCGCTTAAAAAGTTTTTGTTTAGTAATGGTTTAAATTTTTCAACTAACGACCGACAACTGACAACCGACAAAAAACAATGAAAATAATTCAACACAGAAAAATATTTTTCACCCTCTCTGCCATTCTCCTCACTTTCTCTCTATTTAGTATTTTTAGCTACGGATTTAACTTCGGTATTGATTTCAAAGGCGGAACTATTACAGAAGTAAGTTTTGAGTCGGAGAGACCCACAAAAGAGGTTGTAGAAGAAAAACTTTCTATACTCGATTTAGGTGGGTTTTCGGTTAGACCTTCTGGAGAAAATAACTACATCATTCGCACCAGAGAGCTCTCTCTCGAAGAGGGAGAGAGGCTTGTTCAGGTTTTAGAAAATCCCACAGTTGAGCGACAGAACACCATTGGTCCAGTGGCGGGAGTGGAGTTGAAGGACAAGGCTCTCAAAGCGGTAATGCTCGTTATTCTTATGATCGTGCTCTTTATCACTTTTGCATTTCGTAAAGTTTCTGATGCGAGCTCAACCCAAACCAATAGGGGGGTATCGTCTTGGAAGTATGGTTTGGCCACGGTGGTCGCTCTTTTGCACGATATTATTATTCCTGTCGGTGTTTTTGTTTTCCTCGGACATTTTTATGGATTGGAGATTGACCTTCTTTTCGTTTCCGGACTATTAGCCATTCTTGGTTACTCGGTGCACGACACCATAGTAGTCTTCGACCGCGTGCGCGAGAATTTGCGTGTAAATAGAGAGACTAAAGTAAATGAAGAATTTGAAGCTACCGTAGGAAGGTCTGTCACACAAACTCTTGTGCGTTCTATCAACATCTCCTTAACCCTTCTCATCACTCTTTTGGCATTGTATTTTGTCGGTTCTGGCGCCACTAAAGACTTCGCCCTCCTTCTTATCATTGGTGTGATTGTGGGCACATATTCCTCCATCTTCGTTGCTTCACCACTGTTGGTTACATTCTCAAAGTTTAGAAAGAAATAGGGTAATAATCGGTCTTGACTTCTTTATCTATTTCCTTATACTTATCTCCACGTCTTAACTACACATAAAACCTGTCGTTAGGACGACAGGTACTTTGAAAATTGAATGAATTACAAGATAAGAACAGTGCAAAAAACTATTCTATTTCTTAAAAAATGAAACCACTAGTATCTCTAATAGCAACACGGGATATTGGTAGAGCAGGACAAACTAATTGGATAGATAGAAAATAAATATTGTTTTCTATTTTGTTCCGTAAATACGAAGTATTTAACTTCGTTAAATTTAAGAGTTTGATCCTAGCTCAGGATGAACGCTGGCAGCGTGGATAAGGCATGCAAGTCAAACGACCGTAATCACTATCGCAAGATAATGATTACTGGGAGTGGCAGACGAGGTAGTAATACGTAGGTACGCACTCAGAAGTCTCGCATAGCTTACCGAAAGGTAGGGTAATACGAGATGTGGTAGAGATACCAAAGAAGCAATTCGCTTCTGAAGCGGCCTGCGAAGTATCAGCTAGTTGGTAGGGTAATGGCCTACCAAGGCAATGACGCTTAGAGGACCTGAGAGGGTGACCCTCACCGATGGGACTGAGACACGGCCCATACACCTACGGGTGGCTGCAGTCGAGAATCTTCCGCAATGGACGAAAGTCTGACGGAGCGACGCCGCGTGATGGATGAAGTTCTTAGGGACGTAAACATCTTTTATAGAGGAGAAAGTCTCGCGATTTATCTCGGGATTGATAGTACTCTACGAATAAGGGGTTGCTAAACTCGTGCCAGCAGCAGCGGTAATACGAGTACCCCAAGCGTTATCCGGAATCATTGGGCGTAAAGGGTGTGTAGGCGGTTTAATTAGTCTTCTGTCAAAATCTTGGGCTCAACCCAAGACCTGCGGGGGAAACGGTTAAACTAGAGAGTGCGAGAGGTGAATGGAACTCATGGAGTAGGGGTGAAATCCGTTGATATCATGGGGAACACCGAAAGCGAAGGCAATTCACTGGCGCATTTCTGACGCTGAAACACGAAAGCGTGGGTAGCGAACGGGATTAGATACCCCGGTAGTCCACGCCCTAAACGATGACAACTAGCTTTGGGGAGTATCGACCCTTTCCGAGGCGTAGCTAACGCGTTAAGTTGTCCGCCTGGGTAGTACGGCCGCAAGGCTAAAACTCAAAGGAATAGACGGGGACTTGCACAAGCAGTGGATTATGCGGTTTAATTCGATAGTAAACGAAAAACCTTACCAAGGTTAGAAATCTAAGTGAAGCCAGGCAGAAACGTCTGGCGTCCGCAAGGACAGTTAGACAGGTGATGCATGGCCGTCGTCAGTTCGTGATTTGAATTGTTCCCTTAAGTGGGGTAACGAACGCAACCCTCGTTGCCAGTTACAAGTGTCTGGCGAGACTGCCCCGATTTTTGTTCGGTAGAACAAAAATCGACTTACGACCTACAACCAACAACGGAATACGAATTCGTATCTTTTGTTAGTTGTAAGTTATCGGTTGTTAGTTAATTTTTATTCGCTAGCGAATAAAAATCGGGGAGGAAGGCGAGGATGACGCCAGGTCAGCATGTCCCTTGATACCTTGGGCTACACGCATAATACAATCGCATCTACAACGGGTCGCGACGCCGTAAGGCTGAGCTAATCCTAAGAAAAGGTGCGTCAGTTCGGATTGGGGGCTGAAACTCGACCCCATGAAGTTGGAATTGCTAGTAATCGCGGGTCAGCTATACCGCGGTGAATACGTTCTCAAGTCTTGTACTCACCGCCCGTCAAGTCAAGGAAGTTGGGAGTGCTCGAAGTTCCTCTTAATGAGGGCCTACGGTAAACTCAATGACAAGGACTAAGTCGTAACAAGGCACGGGTAGCGGAAGCTGCTCGTGGAGTAATTCAATTTGAAAACGCATCGCCTCATTTATGAGGGACGAGCTTATAGAGTCGATATTTCAACGCAAGTTGGAGTGGACTAGACCACAGTCCCTAAAGTGGTAGCGAGTATCCTGCTTCGCTAAAGCTACGCGGGACGCCCAATTCGATAAATCGAATTGGCGAACGGAACAAAATAGAGAACGATAGCAAAAACCCGCTTAACCAGCGGGTTTTTGAGTGCTTGACAAATTTGATAATAGTGTGTTATACTGTACGAGTAGTTCTTTAAACCAAACAACGCACAGGAGGTGCGAGATGCCAAAGTTTATCACAGTATTTTTTTTGGGAATCTTGATGGGGTACGGCGCGTTTTACTCGCTGTACTACAATCTTAATCTCCCAACTAAGTGGTTGAACCCGCTTGGTGAGGAAATCTGCGTTCTGGATGCAAGAGGGGAGAGGACATCCCTTGCTCCAGAGGCGAAGTACCACGTGAGGTACGCTGAACAATGTCCCTCACGTGATAAGTATGATTTCTAATTTTTTGGGCCCGGCAGTGAAAACTGTTCGGGCCTTTTCGTTTGTTAGAAAATGATGTTTTTGATATAGTTTCCTTTACGCGCGCATAGCTCAGTTGGTAGAGCATTCGACTGATACTCGAAAGGTCCTAGGTTCGACCCCTAGTGCGCGCACCACATATGAATAAAATTAAAATCGGTTTTATAGGTCAAGGATATGTCGGCAAACATTTCGCTGATGATTTTGAGACGCGAGGATATGATGTCGTTCGTTACGCCAAGGAAGAACCGCATGATAAAAACAAGGAGGTGATCAAAGGGTGCGATGTCGTCTTTATTGCTGTCCCGACACCCACAAATCCAGATGGTTATGACGCGAGCATTATTCGCGAGGTGTTGCCTTTGGCCGGAGTTGGTAAAATCGTAGTTATAAAATCAACAATCCTTCCGGGTTTGACGGAGAAATTTCAAGAAGAGTTTCCAGACAGAATCATAATGCATTCACCCGAATTTTTAAGCGAATCAACCGCCAGTTATGATGTGCCTAATCCGTTCATAAATATTATCGGGCTTGCAAAGGAGACAGAAGAGCACAAAGAGGCGGCCAAACTCGTTCTCTCTATATTACCAAAGGCCACAGAGAATCTTATTATGAAAAGTGTTGAGGCAGAAATTTTTAAATACACGCACAATTGTAGTGGCTATACCCAGATAATTTTTTTCAATTTGATGTATGACCTTGCTCAAAAAATGGGGGCCGATTGGAAGGTTATAGAAGAAGCGGCCAAAGCAGACCCGTTTATTCCCAATAGGTACGCTTCTCCAGTTCACAAAAGTGGTAGAGGCGCTGGTGGTAGTTGTTTTATCAAAGATTTTGCCGCCTTTAGAGGGATATATGAAAAAATGGCAGACAGCCCCAGTGGCTTAGATATTCTCAAAAGCATGGAAAAGAAAAATATTGAGCTCTTAAAATCTAGTGGCAAGGATGTCGAGATTTTAAATGGGGTGTATAATGTCGCTGAAGATAAATAAAAATGCCAAGAAATAGAATAATAATAATGCTAGGAGTTTTGGTGGCGTTAATGCCGCTTCTCGGGTTTCCTAATGTTTGGGAGTCATTTTTCCAAGTGGCACTAGGACTAGCAATAGTAGTTATATCTGTCTGGTCCACCATAGACAAACACCTAACCCTCAAAGCCAAGGCCCAGAGACGCCAGTTGCATAAACAGAGGGAAGCAGAAATAGTTAACCCAACAACTGAAGAGCCTAACACTACGTCTCAAGAAACTAATCTATAGCATGTCGAAGTTAAGGGGAAGTTTAATCTTGGCCGGTATAGTAGGGGTTGTTTTTTTTGTCTTTGTTTTCTTATTACCAACTCTTTTTTCTTCAAGTTATAACACCTCTTCGGCTCTTAATGTCTTAGAAGGACTAGGCACCACTAGCCCCACTACTTCCTACGTGGTGCCAGTGACTCATCTAGAGACCCCAGAGCCTCTCAAGGCTCTTTATATGACCTCTTGCGTGGCGGGCACTCCCTCTTGGCGTGAGAGTTTAAAGACCCTGATAGAGACGACCGAACTCAACGCGGTTGTGATAGATATCAAAGACTATACTGGTGTAGTGTCATTTTCCAACGACTTTCCCAAATCTGATATTGGTAAAGGCTGCGTAGTATCTGACATGCGAGAGTTTGTGCATTCCCTGCATGAGAATGGAATTTATGTCATAGGTCGCATTTCCGTTTTCCAGGATTCTTCTTATACAAAAATTTTCCCGGAGCTAGCTGTAAAAAAGAAGAGTGACGGGGGGGTGTGGAGGGACCACAAGGGGCTTTCTTTTATCGATGTGGGGGCGACACCTTATTGGGATTATATTGTTGATATTTCCAAGGGCGCGTATGAAATTGGTTTTGATGAGCTTAACTATGACTATGTCCGTTATCCCTCGGACGGCAATATGAAAGATACACACTACATTTGGGCAATCGGTACCACCACTGGTTCGAGTACCTCATCACTAAGTAAACCAGAGATGTTAGAAAGCTTCTTTAAGTATCTACATGAGAAGGTAAAACATACTGGGGCCAAACTTTCTGTTGACCTTTTTGGTATGACTACTACGGTAGAAAATGATATGAACATCGGGCAAGTGCTTGAGTTGGCTCTACCTTACTTCGACTACGTCGCACCTATGGTTTATCCTTCGCATTATCCCAAGACTTGGAATGGCTTTGCCAACCCCGCCGAACATCCTTATGAGGTTATAAAGATTGCTATGAGTAGGGGGGTGGAGCGAGAACAAATTCTAAACGTCTCAAATGGTCTAGCCACATCTACCCCCTCCAAACTAAGGCCGTGGTTACAGGATTTTAATCTCGGGGCTACTTATGGTCCAGACAAAGTTAAGGCGCAAATTCAGGCTACTTATGATGTTGGGCTAACAAGTTGGATGATTTGGAATGCTGGCAATAAATACACCAAGGACGCGCTTCTCTTAGAGTAGAAAATAAATTTATTTGGAGATTTTCCCCCATTGTTCTTTTTCAGAAAAATGGATTTTGCCTTCTTTTAGAACCTGATAATCTTCATGACCCTTGCCTGCTAGAAGCACAATATCTCCTGCCTTAGCATAATCAAAAGCCTTTTTTATAGCCTTAGCGCGGTCGCTCTCACTTTCATACCGGCCGGTTTCTGACGGGAGGCCCATAGTCATTTCTTGCAAAATTTGTTCGGGGTCCTCACTTCTTGGATTGTCTGATGAGAAGACTGTGTAGTCGGATAGGTCGAAAGCAATTTTACCCATGATGGGACGTTTGGAGACATCTCTTTCGCCACCGCATCCGACTATGGTGATAATCTTGTTACCTTTCGGTGTAATTTCTCTAACTGTTTTGAGAACATTTTCCAGTGCATCTGGGGTGTGGGCGTAATCTAGAACCGCGTGTACACCCTTTTGGGAACTCAAGAATTCCAGACGACCAGAGGGTGGGGTAAGTTTGGCAATATGAGAAAGTACCTTTTCTTTCGGTATTCCGAGTAGTGTTGCTGTTATATAAACGCCCACTACGTTGTAGGCATTGAAGGCGCCAATCAATCTTGATTTTATTGTCTCTCCGTCCCAAGATATTTCTAGGCCCTCTAAAGATTGTTTGATATCAGTTTCTTTGAGGGAGAAAAAATATTTTTTCGCTTTGGTTTGACTCGCCAAATATTTTGCCCACGCGTCATCCTTGTTTATTACGGCAAAGCTTTTTTCCGAGAGGTTATCAAATAATTCTTTTTTTGATTTCGCATAGGCCTCCATTGTCTTGTGATAATCAAGATGATCAAGCGTCAGGTTGGTGAAGATGGCCCCGGCAAATTCAAGTCCCCAGACACGCTTCTGGTCGATAGCATGCGATGAGCACTCCATAAAGGCGTATTCGCAACCCTCGGAAACGGCCTCATTAAGAAATGAAGTTAAGGCCACCGGTTCATAAGTAGTGTGAGTGGCGGGGTAAGTCTTTTTGTTTATCTTGTTTTCTATAGTGGAGAGCAGGGCACATGAATAGCCAAGTGAGTTGAATAGATTAAAAAGTAGTGTAGCCGTAGTGGTCTTGCCATTTGTACCTGTCACCCCAATCAGTCTCAACTTCTGGGACGGGTGGTCATAAAAGTTTTGCGCCAATAGCGCTACCGCTATCCGACTATCGTGGACACGGATGTAAGTGACGTTTGGCTTTTTCTTTAAAATTTTCTGGTCGCAAACTATCGCTGTTGCGCCTCGCTTGATGGCTTCTTCTATGAAATCGTGCCCATCTCTTGATGTTCCTTTAATCGCCACAAAGAGAGATTTTTTCTCTACCAATTTTGAGTCAAAGTGTATTGAGCTGATTTGTAGAGAGCTCTCGCCAGTTGTTTCTACCACCTCCAGATTAGATATAAGTTCGGAAAGAATCTTCATGTGCTATATTATCTCTTACAAGGGTAAATGTTAAAAGCTAAGCACATTCATTTTATAGGTATCGGGGGGATAGGTATTTCTGCTATAGCTAAAATGTTTCTTGAGAGGGGGGTAAATGTTTCTGGGTCAGATAGCAGTATCTCTGTTTTGGTAGAGGAATTAAGGCAAATGGGCGCCCAAGTCTTTGCGGGACATGAGGCCCAAAATATCCCTAGGGCCTGTGACCTGGTTGTTTATACCAACGCTATTTCCCAAGACAACGTTGAACTAGTCGAGGCCCAAGGAAGGTCAATCAAGGCCTTATCTTATCCGGAAGTCTTGGGGGAGATCTCGAAAGAGAAGTTTACTATCGCCATTTCTGGAAATGCCGGTAAGACCACTACGACGGCCATGCTCGGTCAAGTTTTTATTGACGCGGGTTTAGATCCGACCATTATAGTGGGGAGTCTGGCAAACTTTACTGATAGAGACGGCCAGACTATGAGAACGAACTTTGTGTCGGGTCGCGGGCAATATTTTATTGTTGAAGCTGATGAGTATAAAAGAGCTTTTTTGAATCTTAGGCCGAAGATTTTAGCCATCAACAATATTGAAGAAGACCATTTGGATTATTACCACGATCTTGTGGATATTCAGAATGCTTTTAGAGAAATTGCTGGCAAAGTTCCTCAAAATGGTTTTGTGGTGTGTCCTGCGAAAAATAAAAATATCTTGCCAATTCTAGGTTCTATCCACGCCACTATCCTCGATTATTCTAATGTTTCACTTTCTAACTACTCTATTCCTCTTCCAGGGGAACACAATAGAGATAATGCCCGTGTGGCTATCGCTGTGGCTCGAATTATCGGTATTGACGAAAAATTAATCCAAGCCTCTTTAGAAAACTTTAAAGGCGCGTGGAGACGCTTTGAGTATAAGGGTGAGACGAGAAGGGGAGCTTTAGTTTATGACGACTACGCCCATAATCCTCAAAAGATTAAGGCGCTTATTGCGGGAACCAAAGAAGCCTTTCCAGAAAAGAGAATAATTATAGTCTTTCAACCTCACTTGTTTAGTCGCACAGAAAAGATGCATGCTGAGCTTGTAGAATGTTTTTCTGGCATAGATAGGTTATTAGTAGTTCCCATCTACGCCGCGCGGGAAGCGGTCAATTCAAATATTACTCACCATGCGTTGGCAAAGGCCATTTTAGATAATGGACAAGTTGGTGAAGTCGAGACCATGGATTCTTTAGATGAAGTATTCTCGGCCATTGAATCTGAAGGCAGTGGCGCTATTTGCCTGACAGTCGGCGCCGGAAATATTTATACTGTGGCCGAAAAACTTATAAGTTAACTTCACCTCTTTTTATTTAATTAACTTGCTAGGCAAGACCTAGCAAGTGCTAATCCAAAGGATAACCATAGCTTAACCATTCGGCTATCTCTTTCTGGAAATTCTTCACAGACGGAAAATAATTTGGATATGACTTTCTTTCTATAATTTCTTTTTGTTTTCTTTTTGTGCCAAGGTACTCTAAATAACTTGAATATTCATAGTTCTCCAAATATTTCAGAGTGGCCTTCTTATCTCTAATGCCCACTTCTTTCCAATCTTTTTGTATTAATTTTATGGGATTCAGATGTATGTAAGAGAAGATATATTTTAAATAGCGATCTTCTAACAAGTATTCAGATTTAAATTTACCCTCAAAAAGGCCACCGGTTCTTTTATATTTCTGGTTATAATACATCACGTAAGCAGTAGAAACTTTTTGTACAAATTTGCTTATGCTATCTTTTTCTTTTCCCGTAATAAGAATATGAAAATGGTTTGGCATTAAGCAATACGCACCGATAGAGACAATGGGTTTTCCTCTATCCCAAAGATATGGATCTTTGTTTGAAGTGTTTTCAACTAGAAACATTTTAAAATTGTTTTTAGAGTTGCAAGTGTAGAGGAGAGTAATAAAACGTCGATAATCTTGTGCGTCGTGAAAAATCTTTTGTTTGCTATTGCCTCGATTATAAAGATGGTAATACTCTCCAGGTATAAGAGCATTTTTTCTTATAGACATACAACCATCATAACTTGCTAGGTCTTGCCTAGCAAGTTATGATGGTTCGATAATGAAATAAAGGGTCATTTTGTTGTATAATAATAGGCAATATGGATCCCTCTCTAAAAGTGACATATTTTGCCGAAACAGACTCCAGACACAATCGCAATAAATTTGGCATCAAGGCCATTGACCGCTCTAAACATGTCTATGTCATAGGTAAGACGGGTATGGGTAAGTCTACCCTTCTTGAAAATATGGCCATTCAAGATATTCAAAATGGCAATGGTATCGCTTTTATCGACCCTCACGGAGGTACAGCAGAAAAACTTCTTGAGTACATACCCAAGGAACGCGTGAAGGATGTCTTATACTTCGCGCCGTTTGATATGGAGCATCCAGTATCTTTCAACATCATGGAAGATGTCGGGGCGAATAAACGTCATTTGGTGGTCAATGGTCTGATGTCCGTTTTTGAGAAAATCTGGGAAGACGCATGGTCTGCACGTATGGCCTATATTCTCCAAAATACTCTACTGGCCCTGCTTGAATATCCCGGGGCCACGCTTCTGGCTGTCAATAGAATGTATACGGACAAAGAGTTTAGGAATAAAGTGGTGGCCAATGTCACCGATGTTTCTGTCAAAAGTTTCTGGGTCGATGAGTATGCCAAGTACACCGACAAATATGCTCAAGAAGCGACACCAGCTATTCAGAATAAAATCGGGCAATTTGCCGGCAACCCCTTGATTAGAAATATTATTGGTCAGCCAAAGTCAAGTTTTGATCTTCGTAAGATTCTTGATGAGAAAAAGATTATGATCGTGAACCTGTCTAAGGGTCGGGTCGGTGAGGGGAACGCGCGTTTATTAGGCTCAATGCTTATTACTAAACTTTATCTTGCCGCTATGTCGCGCGCTGATGAAAGCGCCTCGACTCTGGCCAGTTTGCCACAGTTCTATCTTTTTGTAGACGAGTTTCAATCTTTCGCCGATAAATCTTTCGCCGATATTTTATCTGAAGCTCGTAAATATAAACTCAACTTGACTATGGCCCATCAGTATATAGAGCAAATGGAGGAAGAGGTACGCGATGCCGTCTTTGGTAACGTTGGCACGATGGTTACTTTCCGTGTTGGCGCTTACGATGCGGAAGTTCTTGAAAAGGAATTCGCGCCGACCTTTACAGCTGAAGACTTAGTAAACCTAGGTCTCCGTCAGATTTATCTTAAACTAATGATAGATTCGGTTACTTCGGCTCCTTTCTCTGCCACTACCATGCCTCCCATTGCTCCGCAAGAAGAGTCTTACGTGGATGAAATAATAGAAAATTCTCGTAAAACTTTTGCCAGATTAAAAAGTGAGGTTGAGAAAAATATTTCCGATTGGCACGAGGAGGGGAGAGTTATACCCAAAACTCCTTTAGCAACACAGCCAGCCCCTTACAAACCAAAGGCCCCAAAGGCCAAATCAGCAGGCCCCCAGCCCATAGATATTAGAGGTCAGAAGCCGGCCTTTACTCAACCGCCACCATTTCAACCCTCATCTCATCGAGCGCCACAACCTCCAGTTCAAAAAATTTCTTTAGAACAACTTAAAAATAAAAGTAATAACCAACGCAAGCCGGATGTCAAACATCTCTCCGACCTTAGGGAAGCGCTTAAAGCAGTGGTAGGTAAGCAACCACTAACAACTAACAACCCACAACCAACAATTAGCCCCAAGCCCCTAGAACCCAGCCTGAATGACACAGTCGGGCAGGCTAGTAAGGGCCCCAGCGCCGAAGAACTTAAGAAAATGCTAACGGGATGAAGATACTTATAGCGACAGGCATTTATCCTCCGAGAGTAGGGGGGCCTTCCCAGTATGCCAAGAACGTGAAGGCCGAATGGGAGAAGGGTGGCCATAAGGTAAGAGTAAAGACTTTTACCTTGGAGCATTTCCTACCTTCTGGAATTCGTCATCTGTATTATTTTATTAAAATTATACCGGGAGCTTTGTGGTGCGATTTTATATTTGCTCTTGATACCTTTAGTGTTGGTTGGCCAGCAACGTCTGTCGCCAAACTTTTCGGCAAGAAAATTATTCTTCGTACCGGTGGAGATTTTCTTTGGGAGGGGTATGTGGAGAGAACCAGAGACCTTGTTCTCTTGAGAGATTTTTATAAAACTACTAGGGGAAAATGGTCAAGAAAAGAACGTTTAATTTTTAAGCTTACCAAGTGGACATTAAGAAATGTTAATACACTAATTTTCAGTACAAAGTGGCAGAGAGATATCTGGCTTGACCCATATGAGCTTTCTGAAGTAAGAACAGCTTTGGTGGAAAATTATTATGGCGCCAAAGAAGAATCTTTTCAACCCGCTAAAAAAGATTTTATTGGCGGGACAAGACCACTAGTCTGGAAAAATTTAGAATTAGTTCATAAAGTTTTTGCTTCTAAAGAAGTAGAGGATATTGGAGCTACTTTTCGCACAGAAACATATGATCATGCCGAGTTTATGAAGAAGATCTCACATAGCTACGCGGTCATTCTTGCTTCCTTGGGGGACATTAGTCCAAACTTGATTCTTGACGCTATTCGTCACAATAAGCCCTTTATCATCACCAGAGAGAACGGGCTTATGGATAGGATGGGGGACATCGCTATTGTAGTTGATCCGAAAAATTCTAATGATATTAAAGAAAAAATACTTTGGCTTTGTGAAAAAGATAATTATGAAAATCAGGTTGAAAAGATAAAGAATTTTAATTTTACTCACACTTGGGAGGAAGTGGCTTATGAGATAATAGAATTATGGAAAAAGCTCTGAAAATCTTAAGCATCAGTTCGGATAGGAAAATTTTTGAGGCAGGAAGCGCCGTTTCAGAACGTATGAAGGAGTACGGGGCTCTTGTGGGGGAACTGCATATTGTTGTGTTATCTAAGAAGTCTCTAGGTCTCAAAGACAAACAAGTAGCAGACAATGTCTGGGCCTATCCGACTAACTCATCTACGAGGTGGTTATATGTTCGTGATGCTTCGAGCCTAGGCAAGAGAATTGTTTTGGATAGGAAATTTGTGAGAGGGGAGTCACTTATAACGACGCAAGATCCGTTTGAATGCGGTCTAGCCGGTCTGAAAGTGAAAAAAAAGTGGCGCCTGCCTCTGGAAGTACAACTGCATACAGACCCCTTTTCCCCGTACTTTAATGGGGCACTAAATACAATCAGAAAATTTATTAGTAGGAAAGTTCTTAAACATGCCGATGGAGTAAGGGTAGTCACTCAAAGTCTTAAATCAAAGATATCTGTTCTTACTCACGCTGAAGTTAATGTTCTGCCTATTTATATAGATAAACAGAAGATCCAAGATACTCAAGCAACATTTGATTTACACGCTAGATATTCTTGGCGTTTTATCATGCTTGCTGTTGCCAGATTGGAACCGGAAAAAAATCTTTCTCTCGCTATCAACACATTAGCGTTAGTAAAAAAGAGATTTCCAGATACCGGACTGGTGATAGTCGGTTCTGGTTCTGAAGAGAAAAGACTGAAGCTAAAAGCTATAGGCTTAAAGCTAGAAGCTAATGTAGCGTTTGTCGGCTGGCAAAATGATGTGGCGTCATTTTATAAAACTGCCAACGTTTTTATCCAAACTTCTGTCTTCGAGGGGTACGGCATAGCGCTTATAGAAGCGGGACTTTATGGTCTGCCGGTCATTACTACACCGGTAGGTATTGCTTCAGAACTGGAACATGGTAAGGATGCCTATATTTTATCTCCTAAAGATGTAGAAATGTTTGCGGGTGCCGTAATTGATTTAATAGAAAATAATTACAAACGGGAGAGTCTAAGAGTAAATATGAAAAACACTCTCGCCACTAAGCTTATTTCTAAAGATGATTATATGGCTCAAATAAAGGCTGGTTGGGAAAGGGTCTCTAAGAAAGTTTAAATAGTTTATGAAGCTGTTAATTCTCACACAGAAAGTTGATAGAAATGACCCGATACTCGGCTTCTTTCACCGATGGATAGAGGAGTTTTCTAAGCATTATGAAAGTTTGGTGGTTATATGTCTTGAAAAAGGCGAATATAATTTGCCGGAAAATGTAAAAGTGTTTTCGCTCGGCAAAGAATCTCAAATACAAAACACTATGATATATCATAGTGTGGTACGGAAGTTATATAATATCGCGCGCTTTTATAAATACATTTGGCAAGAGAGAAAAAACTATGACAATGTGTTTGTGCATATGAATCCCGAATACATTATCCTTGGGGGATTATTTTGGCGTTTGTGGGGCAGGAAAGTAGCTCTCTGGTATGTGCACAAGGCGGTGAATCTTCGAATTTGGCTCGCGGAGAAATTTGCAAACATAATTGTCACTTCGGCACCAGAAAGTTTCAAACTGAAAAGTAAGAAGGTTAGATATATTGGACACGGTATAGATACAAAGATTTTCAAACCAGTTCTTCAAAATAGAGATGGTCCAGTCAAGTTTCTACACGTGGGACGTATTACTAGGATAAAGAACATAGACTTCATTATTAGATCGATTGGAGACAAATCACTAACGCTTGTGGGGGAACCGATAATGGAGGAAGATAAGAGATATAAAAAAGAACTTGAAAATCTAGCGGAAAAAATCAAGGCAAAACTTCTTTGGCTTGGTTCTGTGATAAATACAGAAATGCCCAAGATCTACGCTGGTCACACCATCAGTATAAACTCAACACCTGACGGCGGTATGGATAAAGCCGTATTAGAATCTCTAGCTACCGGCACGCCAGTATTTACCGCTAATTGTGCCTTTACCGGATTATTCGGCGGACAAGCAGGCCTCTTTATTTACAAACATGGCGATGTGGAAGACCTGACAAAAAAATTAGATTCTTGGCTACAAAATAATCAAAAATCCGAAATAATGAGAGAGCTTTCTAACCGAGTTCAATCCGAGTATAGTGTGGAGACCATTATCTCAAAAATTGTTTCAAATCTAAATGAATAAACAGGTTGATAAAACACACTATTTTTTCTCTAAGTATTCTCACAAGGATAGGTGGGTTAGTTACTACCATCAGATTGATGAGGTTCTAAAATTGAAACCCGAATCGATTTTAGAGATTGGCGTGGGGGACAAAGTTTTCGGCTCTTTTATCAAAAATAATACCGACATACTTTATAAAAGTGTTGATATTGATAAAGACCTTGGGCCAGATATTGTTGGTAGCGTTACGGCTCTGCCAATTGAGGACGGGACTTACGATGCGGTGTGCGCTTTTGAAGTTTTAGAACATCTGCCTTATGAAAAATTTCCGCAAGTTTTATCTGAACTTAAGAGGGTGAGTAAAAAAAACGTCATAGTCTCGCTACCTCATTTTGGTCCACCGATTAAGTTTTCGCTAAAGATTCCTTTTTTACCAGAGGTAAAACTATCATTCAAAATTCCTTTTTATCAAAAACACGAATTTAATGGTGAGCATTATTGGGAAATAGGGAAAAGAGGCTACTCTGTTTCTAGGATTAAGAAAGATATCGAAAAATACTTTAAAATAGCTAAAGATTTTATTCCTTTTGAAAACCAATACCACCACTTTTTTGTGCTGGAAAAGAAATGAAAAATATGATTAGAAGTTTAGCTTATTCAATAAGAAGAATGTTTCCTGTCAGTGGAGCAGTAGTTCTTATGTATCATTCTATAGGGGAAAATAATTTATTTTTTACTGTAAATGGGGGTGAATTTGAAAAGCAAATGGCGTATTTGATGAGAGAAAATTTCAATGTTGTTTCATTAAAAAAATTGGAAGAGTATTTAAAAAAGAAAAGTATTCCACTAAAGACTATTGCAATTACTTTTGATGACGGTTACAAAGATAATTTATTGAACGCCCTTCCAGTTCTTAAAAAGTATAATTTTCCTGCGACTGTGTTTGTGATGACAGGAGATATTGGAAAAACTAGAAATGTGAGAGGTCATGATTTTGATATGTTGACTCAGGAAGATATTTTAATCCTCGCCAGATCTGGTCTTATTGATATAGAGCCCCATTCTGTAACTCATCCCAAGTTGGTAAAATTGAGCGAATCAGAAATTATTTACCAGATCGGCGAATCCAAAAAAGTTCTAGAATTAATTCTAGGTAGAAATTGCTCATACTTCGCTTACCCTTACGGGAGCTATGATAATACTGTTTTAAGTGTTACTAGAAAACTTGATTTCAAGCTAGGCCTCACTGTTAATAAGGGAAGGGTAAAAGTGTCTACAGATAAACTTCTGCTACCTAGGAACTCTATAGATTCACAGGTTAATTTCGAGGAATTCAAAGATATTGTTAAATTTGGAAGAATATGAATTTAAAACATTTTTTGAAAGAAGTTGTGAAAGGTAAGACAATAGGCAGAGCTACTCTTTCGGCTACTTTTAAAGATGTGTTGGAGAAAAATAATTGGCTGAATCAAGATTTTAATGTGTTAGAGCTTGGTAGTGAGTCAGCTTCTCACCAAAGAGTGTTTCTTAAAAAATGGAAAGTATTTAAATCAAATGTGGGCAATATAGGCAAACCCGATTATATTTTCGATGCGAATGAGAAATTTCCACTTGAATCAAATAAGTTTGACGGAGTGATTTGTTTCAACACTCTTTATGCGATAGAGAATCAGGAGAATTGTCTTAAGGAATCATTGAGGATTTCAAAGAAATTTGTAATTTTTAACGCACCGCTTATAAGTGGGTTGGCGCCTCACCCGCACGACTTTCACAGATATGCGCGACAGGGGTTAGAAAAATTATTGAAAGATATGGGGATAAGATCCTATAAAATTGTGTCTGTAGGAGGTTCATTCAGTTCCGGGTTATCACTAATTGATAATTACCTCAGGTATCGAATTATTCGTATACCGTTTTATCTTTTAGCAATATTCCTAGATAATCTAGATAGGGTAACGAGAAGAGAATGCCCAATTCAATACATAGTTGTA
>Ga0210043_1001353_pt1 | contig 20769 bp, 32 predicted proteins | sample CryGeymet201501t_FD_183990 | JGI IMG/M metagenome (GOLD analysis project Ga0210043, IMG submission 183990) | Groundwater microbial communities from Crystal Geyser aquifers in Utah, USA - Crystal Geyser metaG 2015-01t (SPAdes) (version 2) | ecosystem: Environmental > Aquatic > Deep subsurface >... | reverse complement strand
ACGCCCTATCACATGCAACTTAACCGTAGGACTCGTCGTCCCTATGCCGACATTGCCACTATTCAATATCGTCATCGCTTCTGTGGCTCCATTATTCCCTACTAGGAAGTGCATATCTGCACCTGTGGTGCCTACACCTGTGGTTGTTTGAAGATAGAGGTCAGAGGTGGTGGTAGAGCCACCGATGAGTTTGTTAGAGGTCATTAAGATGTCGCCTGTCATTATACCTCCTGTGAGGTCTAGTTTGGTGTCTAATTCAGTCTGTAAGTCTGTTTGGTCGGAGAGTGTGCCAGTTATAGAGCCCCAAGTGCCACCACCAGTAAAATACTCCAATGCAGTTCCAGCAGCATTCACTCTTATTGATTGAAGTGCAGATCCAATTGGCTCTAATGAGGCAACTATTGCCACTTCTGATTCAGTTAATTCTCTTCCTTTGGTTAAATTTGACATAATAATTTATTCTAAATTTACTGCTAATTTATATTTTCCTTCTAATTGCTTACCATATTTCTTTTTTAATCTTCTTGCAAATATTCTCAATTCAGAAAATCTTCTTTCATAATCCAAATTGTCTCTCTCTAATTTTGCTTCTTGTTCTCTGACAAACTTCAGTCTTGAAGCAAAGTTTTCCTTGAATCCTCCAAGATTTATAACTTCTGTATCAATTTTCTTTGATAACTCTGAAATGGAAATATTTAATTTATCTATAATTGCATTCAACTCAAGTATAGTTTCATTCTTGTCTTTTATCTTGTCTGAAAGCAATGAGAGAGTCTTTTCTTTCTCATTTATTGCTTCTTTTAAATCATTTTTCATTTCAGAAATATCACTATCAAGATCCACAATAATCTTTTGTTTTGCTGATATATCTTTATCTAACTCCTTTGTCTTTTCTCTTTTCTCATCAATTTTTGCATCAATTTCTTCAATCTTTTTTGAATGAGCATCTTCAAACTTCTTCATCTCTGATTTCCTTTTTGTCAGTGCATTTTGAATAGAGTCAGACTCTGTCTGAATCTTTTCTTTTTTTGCTTGCTCTGCTACAATTTCATCCTTGACAATCTTCAATTCTAATAGCAAGTCTCCTTTCAATTTTGTTGATGGAACTGCTTTATTCATATTTATTTTTATGTATAATTTTAATCATCATTCACCTACGACTCTTGCCAACACATAGCCAGTGACTTTTGTGGCAGCACTAAGATTGATAATAAATGCTGTGGCTTCTTTACATTCAAGTGTATTCTTCATAATATCATCTACAAATGCTTGGTTATCATCAAATGCAAATTCAAATTGCTCCATGGGAGTAGCATTAGCAGAAGATCCTGCTCCAGCCAATTTAAATTTAACAGTGTTAGCTCCACCAGTAGGCATTATTACCAACTTATCAATTTCTATGTGTCCTTTACTTGGAGCATCAATAATTGTATTGTCTCCAGAAGTAGAAGTATTTATCTCAGCTTGTATTTTTCTATCTGTATTCATAATTATTTTTATTAATCTTATAATTTTAGTTCTCTATCCTTGCTCTCCATTTTATTTGAAGAGCAAAGTAGAGAACCAAGCAAACTTATGCTATTGTTCCAACAGGGAAGTATCTTGTTAATCCTCCAGGTATCTTAACCATCACAAAGTGAGTAGTGGTCAAGCTTTTAGCTGCAACTGCCTCAATGGCATTTCCAGTTCCTATAGTAGTAACAAATTCAATGAATGGAACATCAAGATCGTCTTGCTGAAGAGCAAGAACTTCAATAGCTCCAGTAGTTGAATCCTGAACAATTGTAGCAGCAGCACGAGTAGCAGCAGCAACATTGGAGTTTACAAGCAAAGGAGCAGCATCAGCAGTTCCATTGTTAATAAACATCACAACAGGATTGTTTGTAGCAGTTCCTGTGAAGGTTGCTTCAACAACTGCTGAAGTGTTAGCAGCAGGAGTTCCTGAGCCAGAAAATCTAGCTACAGCACCACCTGAAGCAATAGCTCCAGAACCAATTACTTCAAGCACACCCTTGTTATCTGCAATAACTCCAGTTCCTGTGATTAACACAGAAGACACAGAAGTAGAAGCAGATGTAACAGCAATTGCAGATCCTCCAGTGGCACTATGTGTCACTTTCACACCCGTTCCTGTTCCAAGAGAATCCATAACCACTTCCAATCCATTGGCAGTGTCTGTTACAGTTCCTGAGGTATTTGTTACAGCATTTTCAATATACAATACTGAACCAGTTGAAGACATAGAGCCAGCACCATTTATGATACTAGTTCTTACTATTGACATTAAGTCAAAGTCATCAGCCACAGCTCCAGTAGTTGTAGTTCTACTTGAAGTTACAGAAAGCACAGCACCTATTTTATTCACAGTGCTTGTGATTGCTGTGGATGTCAAGTCAAATGATGCTATTGTTCCAGAAGTAATAGCAGAATCAGCACCTGTATTTTGAACATACAGAGTTGAACCTGTTGTCTGGGTAGCATCAGTTGCCAAGTGAACACCTTTACCAGTAGTCAATTCTGCAAAGACTCCATAAACTCCAGTTCCAGTTGTTAGACCAGATGGAGTTATAGTCATCCAAGAAGAAGTTGTGTTACCAGTGAATACTCCAGATCCTGCAAGAACAACAGCACTAGCAGAAGTTGCAGTGTTATTTGTTACAGTCAAAGAAGCAGCATTGTCAGCATCTGTAATAGACAAAGAACCATCTGCAAGAGTCATATCTCCTACAGTCATATCTAAATGACCAGATGTCAATAATATATCTCCAGCAGTAATTGTCAATGCATCAGTTCCTGCAGCTGTGCCAGTTATGTTTATTTCACCATCTTCTCCTACAGAGAATACAGCAGCACCAGCTGTTGCATCCCATGCTCTAATATACCAACCACCATTCAGAGTTCCCTCTGTAAGTTGAAGATTCAAAAGAGCACCAGTAGTCAAAGATGTAGATTCAATCTGAACAACACCAGCAGAAGCAGAAGCACCAATTGTGGTTGCTGTATTGTTGATTATTGTTACAGTCTCTGCATTGTCAGCATCTGTGATGGACAATGAAGAGTCAGACAATACAACATCTCCTGCAGTTAGTGTGATTATTGTAGAACCACCAGCACCTGTCATTGTAAGAGTGACAGCAGAAGCAACAGTGATGTTGCCTGCAAAATCAACCACTCCCGTTACAGCTAGTTTTGAGCCATCCCATTGGATAGTAGCATCAGAACCAGTTCCAAGAGTAATCACTTCACTATCAAGCATTGTTAAGCCAGTAGCTGTAATTACTCCAGCTTTTGTAATTTGCCATGTAGATCCAGATCCAAGAACATCAAGTCCAGATCCAGACTGAGAGAATGTTAACAAAGCACCAGCTGAATCTCCATCACCAGTCAAAGCAAGGACAGCTGTGTCTTCATTAACACCATTCAAGGTGACAGCACCTTGGTTGACAGTGATTGTTCTTCCACCATCATAAGCTCCATCCAAAGATCCAACAGAACCACCACCAGCACCAAGTGCAACAGCAGAAGATCCATTGTCAAAGTATAGAACTCCTCCACTCATATACAGGATATATTCTCCTGTAGCAGAAGTTGGAGCAGAAGCCACATCATCAAATCTCAAAATACCATCTTTGATATTTATCTTTTTGAAGTCTGTGTATTGTAAACCATTTTTATAACTCATAATTTTTATTAGCTTTGGAGTAGAGTCCTTGATAGAAAACTATTGGTGCTCTACTCCACAACTATTTTTGAATTGCTAATAATCTAATGCTTAAGCAGCATTAGTATTTTTCGACCCAGCCATACAACGAGCATCATTGAATCCGATGTCAAACATCATTGTGGTCTTGTATTGGATTTCTCCAGTCTTGAACACGACATTTGGTCCTTCTAATTCAATTGCTTGAGACTCTTTGTATTGGAGACCATATTCATCTCCTTTCATCATGGTATCAACTCCCCACCAGTATGCAGTGTTTGTTTGAATCCATGGAACAGGAATAATCTCAAAGTCATCAACAGCAGCAGAATCATTATCTGCAGATCCTGGTAGAGTTCCTCTTCCTGGATTAGCTATTGTCTTTTTGATTTCCTTCATTCTGAAGTGAACAGAAGTCTTGCTACGAGTAATAAGTGTGTCAAAGTTGACATCCATCAAATTACCTTTTGGATCTCTAATTAATGAACCTGTGCGAGCAAGAGCTTTCAAGGCATCATAATCAAAGTCCATATTAACAGTAGTTCCATCTGTAATACGATTGTTCCAGTTGGTTCCACCGTCCTCACGAGTGTGAGCATTAGAAACAAGAGCTACTCCATCACCACCAGAGATGGTTGCTGAGTAATTTCCTGCTTCATCATTTACTGTGTAAGAAGTAGAATAAGAATTGTCCAGACGATCTGCACAAAGCACTTCACGCTTTCTTTCACAAGTAGCTATCAAAGATTTAACAACACGTGTTAAGTCTCTCTTTTTAATTCCAAACTTCCACATCTTTTTAGTGATTGGAAGCATTTTACCAAACTCAACCTGAGTATAAGTCTGGTCATATCCCTGAACTGGAACTTCAGAAGTAACAACTGCATTTTCAGTTATTCTTGCTGCTTCACCTAGACCAGAAAGTGAAGAATCTTTCAAATACAAATCTGTCACACCTGTGACAACATTGAAGTATTTGTCGTAGACTGATTTCTTCTCAAGTTTGCTTTCCTTAAGATAGATGTCCTGAATAGCAACATCTGTCAAATCTACTGCTTGTCCTAATGTAAGTGGTGCACTCATAAATTTAATTCAAATGTTAACTATTAAGCAGCATCTGGATCTACTCCATTGCCTACTAACACACGACCCAGTATTCTGACATCAGTTGCTGCTCCTATTGGTGCAGACTGAACAAATGCCACAGCTTGACCTGTAACATCAGACCCAGAATTGTTTACTGTATTTTTGTCTGTTAATGCCATTCTATCTCCATTGTGAGCTGTAGAACTAGAGTTTGCAGATTCCACTTCAACTTCTTCTGAACCATCCAACTCAAATGCCAATACTTCTGAATCAGAAGATGTAGCAGCTTCAAGACATATTGCCTTGCGAGTAAAGAAGTTAGTAGATGAAGTGCAAGCAGCCCAAGTGGTGCTTCCTGCAGTCAATTCTATTAAGTCTCCAACAGAAAGAGTCTGGGAAGATAATGGAAGCATTTTAGCTCCTTTATCACTGAAATCTTGTTTCAATTTAAATCCAGCACTCATAATATTTTTTTAAGTTATTTTCCTTGTAATTCTTGTATTTCCTTGTCTGTCCAGCCACCACTTTTCAAAGCAGCAACTTGTTCTGCAGAAAATGATTTTGATTGTTTAGAGTTATCAGAATCTTTTCCAGAACCAGACCCACCAGAATTTCCACCACCCAAGGATGCATTCTTAAGACGGATTGATTTCTTTTTATCCTCTTCTGAATTATCTTTTTTTATTGTTTGCTCTTTTGACTTGAATTTGCTTGGATATTTCCTAGCAACTTCTGCATGAGCTTTCTCAAAGAGTTTTGGTATCAACCTAGGATCTTTGGGAGCAGCAAACAAAGATAGTTCTTCCTGAAGAGCATTATATAAAGTATCATCCTCATCATTCTCTGGAAGATATTCTTTATGGTTTGCATAAAAAGTTTCTTCAGCAGTCTGATGCTTCTCTTTGTAAGACATCTGATTCAGCTCTGACTTTGGGACAAGTCCCTTGGCACGAGTGAATCTATCCAACACCTTCAAAGTTTCAGGATCTATATCAGAAAGGTCATCTTGTTCAGTATCTTCTGTATCAGGAAATTTAGAATCTATAAGTTTAGTGATTTCTACTTTACCTCTTCGCTGACCACGCTTTTGGTAAAGTCTTTTTCTTGCTTCAGCAATTTTGAAGTCAATATCAGAGTTGTTTTTGTCTAGATCCTTTTCAGTATCTAGCAAAGCATTGAGAACTTTTTCCTTGTCCTCAGTCTTGGTTTCATCTCCTTTATCATCCTCATCTTCACTGTCACCAGCATCATCATCTTCACTAGTAGATTCTTTTGCAAGATCTTCATCAGATTTATCATCCTGGTTTTTGCTGTCGTCAGAATCAGCAGAGTTTTCCTTCTCATCCTCTTCTTCAGAGGTTTTTTCATCTGACTCTTCAATGTCTTTGGCTTCTTGCTCACCATCATTATTGAAGTCATTTCCTAACTTCATCTTGTTCATAATTTGATAGCCAGTTTCAGTCATTCCTAGATGGAATGCATTTCTCTCTTGGCGAGGAGAGATGAACCAAGTCTAAAGTCAAGGAGCAGACTCTATACACAATTGTGTAGAGAGCAAAGGTTTATATCTCTGTTTATGCAGAGAGTCTACTCCTCAACCAAACTTATTTCAAATTGTTAAAAAATCTCTAATAATAATTATCCCTCTTTCTAAAGCAGAAGTCAAGTGCTTAGACAGTGAATTTCTCGTAGGTTTCAACCATTATCTTTTTATCAGTGTAATAGACCTTTGCATACTTCTCAAAAATAGCAAGAGCCATCTTGTATTTATCCTCTTCCACCTCTATTTCAACAGCTTCTTTTCCAAGTCCATCATAGAGAACTTTATACTCTGGAGTAACACTTTCTTCAATCTCTTTTGTGGCATCTATCATCATTTCCTCCATAAATTCCTTTACCTTCTCCTTGTAATCATCAGAAAGTTTGCCATCAGAACCTTGTTTCTTTGCCAAGTCTCTCCTGAAAGCAGTGATTTTCTTGTTTGCATTATCAACAAACACCTTTCTTTGCTTATTTAGCTCTTCAAACTTGTCAGAATAGTCTTTTATCACAGCCACCATAGCATTCACAACCTTCTGAACACCAATAATTTCCTTGAAATCAACTTCTTCTGCTTTCTCTCTCAAAGAAGTAGCAAGAACTGCTGACAAATCATATGCTTCTCTTTTTGTTAATTTAATTTTCTTCATAATTACTATACTGAATTAATGAAAGGTGAGGCAACACCTTCTTGATTATAAAATTTAGCTAAGTTTTGCCTAACTAGCTTTGTCCATTCACGAACACCATTCTCTCCTAATGCTCTAGCTATCATTCTAGATCTTACATCTTTTATTCCCTTTGTTCTATCATCTTTTGAAATGGAGCTATATTTATCAGGAACAATGATTTCAAACAGAAAGTCTGTTCTGTCTTCAAAGTCTTGAACATTAATTCCAAAATCAGGTGAAAGAACTTCATCCACAATCTTGCGGAACTTTGGTGGAATAAATTTAGTAGGATAAGTTTCATCTTCAATAGCAGGAACAAAATTTGCTTTCTTCTCTACAACACTTTCTGAAGAAGCACTTCCTTGCTTTGGAGATGTTTGTAATTCAACCAACTTAACCAATGCACCAGAAACACTATTAAGACCAAAAATCATTGCATCCATTTTCTCTTCAAGACTTCCACTGTTTTCTTTTTTTGGTTTAGGATCTTCTACAACAATCTTATCCTTTGTTGTGGTTCCTGTATGTTTCCTCATATGCACTGCCAAATTCTTGAATTCCTTTCCACACTCTGAACACTTTTGTAATTCACTCATATTTGTTTTAACTATTTGTTATCTTTTAATAATCTTTGCATCCTGTCCATCGACCCTTTACCAACAATGACTTGGTTATTTGAAGGATTCAAAGTAAATTCCAATGGGACATGTATCTGCTCTCCCTTCTTAACATCTCGTGTTGTTGTAACTCCAATCATTTTGTAAAATTTCTTAACAATAGTTTTCTTGATGAATGGTGTCACTATCTTCTCTTGCTCTTCAGCATCACCAAGCATAAATAATATTCCCCATAAGTGTTCTCTAGACACAACCACTTCTGTATCTCCAATCATGATTTTAACAAATCCATTTTTCCTTGCATGAGAATTCCAATTCACTTCAAAGACAACATCATTATCCTCTCCAGATAAATCAGCCATGGCAAATTTCCTTCTCTCTTGAATTCTTTTGTGTCCTAAGTATTCTTGTTTGTATATGTCATCTTTATGCTCCATGTGATAGTTGTTCTAATTGTTCCAAAAATAATGTTAGTGCTTTCTTTCTCTCTTCTCTTCCAATGAATTGTTTTGCTGTCAAGAATGCAGTTGGTTGATTTGGACTCTCAGAACTATTCCAATTCATTAGCATTGTGCTTGCAATTCTTCCCATTATTTCTATGGCATCAGAGTTTATAACTTTCTGCAATGTTATTAGTTCTTTTTTATTTAATTGTAGTGATTGTGTCATAATTATTTTTGTCCCATGCTCTTTATAGAGTTAGAAAGATTATTGATAACTTTATTTGTTCCTCCAACAGTATTCACTGGTGGTTTCTTATTTGGCATGCCAACTGTTTCACTGCTTCCTTCTGCTACTGCTGGATCTACAAATAAATCTGTTCCTGGTGCTTCTTCTGGAACTAGAGGATTGAGCCATGACTCTGGTAGCCAATCTTCTGGCTCTTTGTCATATGCTTTGAGTATTTCTCTTGCTAGTTTCTCTGCAATGTCTGGTGGTGCTTGAAACAATGGATAAACAAGATTGGCAAGTTCTGTAGTGGTTGTCCTCTCAAGTATTTCAGAATTTGCAATTATTGATTGTCCTTTTATCTTAATAATCCCTTCCCATGGAAAATCATCAGGAGTAAGATTGAAGAATTGTTTCTCTTCTACTTCTTTGAATCCTCCTTCTTCAATTCTTTCTATTGGTAGATTTACTTCTTTGTATTCTTTAGTATAGTCTTCTCCTTCTGCTAGGTTTTCTCCATCTTCTCTTTCATACATATCAAGCATGAATGGCTCAATGTATTTATCATCTGCAAGAAGTTTTATTTTAGCAACAGAATAAAAATCTTCAATTATGCCACAAGAAATATATCCATCTTGCTCAAGAGCATCAGAGATATTTTCCAATGGAGTTTTCATTCTCTTCAATGCACTCTCACGAGCTTGTGATACTTCAAATGCAGTGGATCCTGTGATTGCTCCTTCTAATGATTTGTCTATTCCTGAAGCAGCATCAATTCTTCCCATAAGATAATCTTGAGCATCCCATGCATCTTTTCCTGGTCCTGGAATATCATTCCACTTTATATTCTTAGCATCCGTCACTTGTCTTCCTGCTCCTGGACGAGTTTTCATAACTCCATCATTCTCAAGCATGTCAGTTCCAGAATAGAAGAACTCTTTATATATTGAAAGCAGCACTTGGTCAATTGTCATATTTCTAACCTTGTGATATATTCTATGGTCATTCCTCATTGCTTCATAAACACCAATACCATAAATAGAAGTATCATTCCTCATTGTCCATGGAGCTGAGTATACTGATAGTCTTTTATTCTTTGGAGAATTTGGCAATGGCTCTGCAACAAGAACTTTTCCATCATCTGTCTTTATGAATAGAAGATCCATGTCTAAGTTCTCCCAGAACCAAACTCTTTCCTGCAACTTTGCAACATTACCTTCTGCTTCTCCAAGTTCTGAGTCTTTAAGATCTCTGCTCTCTGAATCAAATATTCTTTCTGTAGGTTTTATGTAATCAAATACTTTCAAATGTCCAAATTGTCTCTTGAATTCTAACCAATCATAATCTTTGTAGTAAATAACATCATTGCAAGAAAATGGATTTCCTATCTTTGCTTTGTCATCAAACCAAACTTGCCAAGGACTCAAACTCTCTCTAAACACATCATGGAAATAAGTATACTTGGAACTTTCATATTTGTTATTCTTTGGATTTGCTGGATCGTAATACAGAACATCTCTAACATCTCTGGATATTGTCAATGGATAAGTTCTTCCAACTCCAATACCATACTTAGCACAATTGAACACAAATGGCTTGAGCATTACTTTCTTAGACATAGCAGTGTCCCAAGTGTCTTCATACAAATACTTCATCAGCATTGTATTGTTAACAAACTTCTTTCCCTTTGGAGTCAACACAGCAGTTGGATTTCTGTCTATGATTATTCCTAATGCTGTCTGGATCTTTATGTATGGAGTTGGTGGCACTGAATCTTCTTGCCAATCATCTTCTGAGCCAAGTTGAACAGATTTGCTTCTCCATCCTAATTCATCATCGCTCACCAATGTCTTTTTATTTACAGTTTCTTTTGATGTGTGAGGAACATATGCTTCATCTGCTGCTTTCCAAATCTTTTCAATACCTGTGTTCTTTCTTACAGTCTGCAAGTATTGCTTTCTTTCTTCAAACATATCATCTGCTGCTTTTTCCTCTGAAGTCTTTCTGTATTGCTCTCCAGACTTCTTTCTCTCTTCTATATCCTTTTTTATATCTAATACTTTTGGCATAATATTTATTCAGTTAGAACATCTATAATACTTTTTTCTTTGACAAAGAAATAAGTTTTTAACTCAGTGTCTCCATTGAGTTTCATATTAAAATCAATTGGCAATACTTTATGGAAAAGAACTTCTGCTCCTTCTGGATATTCTGGATTGTTACTTTGAACAATCAGTCCTTGTGATACTTGCTCATCATCAAGCGTGCTCTTAGGAACATAGAAGCCACTAGCATTAATAGCATCCTCTTCAGATCTTTCAACTTCTTTCACTAACATATAACCATTTTTCAAATTATGTTTCTTCATTTTACTTTTTCTGTTATGTATAATATTTGTGGCTCTGACATATATTTCTTGCTGACCTCAAACAAGTCCATGTCTTTGCCATCTATAATAGTTTTCATTAACCAATTTAAATCTAGCTCTGGTTGCTTCACAACTTCTTGTCTTGGTATCATTTCTTTCATGATGTCTTTCTTTATGTTATCAATATTTATTTCAATACTTGATACAAGAGTAAATTCCCATCCCAAATCTCCATGCTCTTTGATTGCCATTGCTTTGGCATTTGCTAATGCTAATTCAAATGTATTTGCTACAGTTGTAACTAAATAAACTTTGCTTGGAATTTTTAATAGAATGGAAAATATTTTCATATAATAATTTTACCTCTTGGCTAATAATAAGTCAACAATTATGACTGTCTAAATCTGTCCAATCTAAGAACATCATCATGGATAAGTCCTTTCTTCTTCTTGAATTCAATCATTCTCTTCTCTGTGTGAGTTTTTGGTGGTTTTGTCTTCCTAGCTCTTAATGTCTGTAGGAAATATCTATCAATATCAGCAGCATGGTCTTCTCCATCACTGTCTAAGTCCTCAGGATTGCCAACTCTCTCATTATAAACAAGACTAGGAATAGTCCTGATAGAATCAAAACAAGTCTTGAAATACTTCATTTTTGGTGGTGTAAAGCTATCATGATACAAATACTGGTGCATAATTTGCCATCCCATAACTCTTGAATTTGGTCCTTTTGTGCAAGGAATAAGAGCAGGAATGTTAGTTCCAGACTTGCCTACCCCATTCTTCATAAATATCTCTGCAATGGTCTCTCCTGAGCCAGTAGCTGTGAATATAGCAGAATCAGCCACAACATACTCCAATAAGTCTCCTGCTTCATTGTTCACTTTCACTATTTCCTTTGCAATCTGGTCTGCTTCAAGTCTTGAAGATCCATCCTCTCTATTGACATATATCTCTCTATACTTATAAACATTGCCATCAAAGTCCAAAGCATACCAACCAAATGTAGCAGGCTTTGCTCTACCATGGTCATATGCTCCAAACTTCCTCCAAGTAAATGGAATGGTGAATGGATCTACTATGTGTTTCTCTTCATTCCACTCTGAAAAGAATTGACCTTCAAACAAATTCCAATCTCCCATCAGGAATGCCTTCCTCTTTTCTTCTGGCAATCCTTCAAGCTGGTCAAAGTAAGAAGCATCCAAGTTGGTTCTGTTATCATGTGCTGTGGCTCTGATGTAAGTAAATTGCTCTGACTCTTTTTCATTTGGCTCAAACTCTTTATCCATCCATATCTTCTTTACCCATGCATGTCCTACAGATCCTGGATTTGTTCCTGCTATAAACTTAGTCTCTGGTATTCCTGTCCATCTCATACGAGTTCTTAACATATCAAATACAAACTTTTGGTTCTTGGTCAACTCATCCACTGCAATAGCAGCAAACTCTGAAGAAGCATATTTGGATGCATCATCAAGGTTTCTGAATGCTATCACTCCTCCTCCCCATTTCTCTCTAAGAGTAAATTCATTATCACCTTTGTTAAGAGTTCCAAGCCAAGATGGAAATTCAAAATTGATTTTACTGATGTGTCTATCTTTGAGTGCAGGATAGTCTTCACAAAACAATCCAACTCTCACTCCTTTTGCATTATACTTCTGAGCATAATACATCAACAACCAAACAAGTGTCCATCTCAACCAATAACTCTTTCCTCCTCCCACTGCACCACCATACAGAATGTATTTATAATTCATTATTGCTGAATGTGCTTCCTTCTGCTTCTCATTGTAATGAGTTAGTATTGTCCAATCTAATTCTTTTGGTTCATTAGCTGTTTGCATAATAATTATACATCTTATCAAACTTCTCAATTATGTCTGGCTTCAATTTGCCACTGCTGTATCTTTCATTATACCACTTTGCCATATTATCATAAGTGTGTCTGATTGAGCCATCATCATTCTTGAGATCTTTCTTTATCTTGTAGAAGTCTGCCACAGCTTGTAAAACTCCTTCATGACTATTCAAATCAGGTATTATTCCATTCCTAATTAGTTCTTGCTTGGCAACAGGAGTGAATCCAACTAAGTATGCAAAATCTCCTATATCACTATTCTTATTCTTTGTTACACTTCCCATACTTGACTCAGCCATAAGAATTGTCTCAAGAAGACCTTTGGGTAGTTCTGGATTTCTTTTGTAAGTGTCTTGTATTGTGCTCTGCAATCTCTTTGGAGGAGTTACAACTTGAATGTTATTCTCTCCTAACTTGTCAGCAAGAGTATGAACATCTCCATAAAGACCTTTCTGACTACTCACAATCTTTGGAGCTTTGCCAACAGTCTTGGTTGCAACTCTTGTAGGAGTTCTGGCAGAAGCTTTGTCCATGAACAAGGATGCAGATCCAATTGGCTCTAATGCTTTATTGTCTTTGACTGTGTGCATGGGAGCAGCCACTTTGTCTTCCTTCATCCCAATTTGAGATGGTCTGTCAACAAATAATGTTCCAATCTTATCTAGTATTCCCATGTTCCTTTTCAATATGGCTATGAGCACCATATTCATTATTTCTAAATTTCCTGCAGCACTTATGATATCTTGCTTCTTGGTTCTCTGATACCATCATAGTAGTCTTGCAGATTGCACATAGCTTTTCAACTCTTGGTATTGCATCCAAAAGTCTTCCATCATCATGCTGGAACTTTCTTCTTATTAATCTGTCCATTGTTACTCTTGTCATATCAATTGTTGAATATATAAATCAAAAACCAAATTGTTAATAATATTGCTATGTATGTCATAATATATTTAATTCTATCCTGATTTCCTTTTGGAAAGTTGCAGGATGCATATCTAATAATTCATAAATTCTAATCTTATCATCAATAAATCCAATCACTTTATAAGTCCTCATATCAACAATTGTTCCATCTGGATATAATTTGTATTTCCATCTCTCTGTTAGTTGAGATGTCTTTCTATATCTTTTGATTGCTTCACTCTTACTTGAATACAAATTCAGCATCACTTGAAAAGATTAATTGCTAATGGTTCTCCATCCTTGCCAGACACTTCAATGGATTCAGTAGGACGACCAAATACACGATTGAGAATAGAATCAATAGCATTATTCTGCGGATCTTTGTGAGTAACAAAATAATATTTGTCATCAACAACACCTGAGCCATCAACATCTTGAAAACTATTGAATACTTTTTCAATCTCTTTTGGATTTGTAACAACTTCATATTTCTTTGTCACAAATCTTGCTTTGGATGGATTACCTTGCTTGTCAGTTTTGCCAGTGTCTCTGTATTCAACTGACTCATCAATTCTCATTAGTGTATGAGTTCCATGAGCAATAAGTGCTTGAGATCCAATTAAAGACTGAGCCATCTTTGCTCCTCTGTCTTTGAGTTGTTCAAAAACTTTGAGTCTGTCTAAAACTCTCTTGGTCTTTACACCTTTTGGTCTTCCTCCTTTGTTGTTGGTTCCATTTCTTGACATAATGTTAATCAAACAAAAAAACAAAATACTAATAACTTGGTCTTGGTTTTCTTTTTGGTGGCTTCATAATTATAATTGAATCCTATCAGCTATATCATTCAATGTATCTATCTTGCTATTAAATGACTCATTGAATGTTTGTAATGTTTGTCCAAGTTTTGAGTTTCTTTCTTTGATTGGTCTTCCTGAATCACTCTCATTTGAATTACTCAAAATTGGAGATAATTTACTATCAAATCTGTCTATCACAGAAGATAATTGAACAATCAATCTATCATATCTTGTAATTTCTTCTCCTATCTCTGAATCAACTTTATCAGCTCCAGCTATTCCAAGTCCTCTTGGAGAAATTGTTTTTGCTCCTGGAATTAATGAACCATATTCTTTATCACCACAATTGTTACACATAATATTTATTTGATTAACTTATAATGTTTTTACTTCTTCATCTTCACTATATTCTTCCTCTTTGTTTTCTGCTTCAACTTCTTCTATTATCTCTTTGGCTGACTTTTGTCCAAAGGTTGCTAAGCAGTCTTCAACTGCAAACACCAATTTGCTAACAGCTCTCTTTTCTTCATCATTGAATATGAATTGTTTGTTCTCTGCTCCTCCTAAGTTTTTTGGAAGACAAGAGTTATCATTCAACATATTCAATCCATTAAGTAATTCTTGTAATTGTTTTTTGTCCATTATTTTATAAGTTATTATTTATAATACGACCTTTATTCATCATCATCTCTAATATTGTCTGGTGTATATGGAGATAAGATTTCTTCATCATGCTTCAAGCAAGCTCCAGAAGTCAAACTCTTGCATTTTTCACAATTCTCATCCCTCATATGATTGCTTATTACTACTATTAATTATACCTTTATTTTTTATCAAAAGCAAAGCAACAGAGACAGCATTCTGAATTGCAGTAGAAACAACATCAACAGGATCTATAACTCCAACAACAATGAAATCTCCTATTTGTCCTGTGGTGTAATTCTTAGCAGTGTCAATATCATATTCAACTAACTTCTCTTCACAATTGTCTAAAAGCACTTTGTGAGGATATTTCAAAACTCTATCAAACAACTTACTTCCAGTGTTCAATTCATACATACTGAGAGCAGCACCTTTTATTACTCCTTTCTTATATGCACTTTGAGCAGAATTAACAGAATTCCTAATTTTTGGAACAAGACTCTTCATTTCTGCTTCAGTAGGAGCACCAATACGAATAACAGCAATACCACCAGTCAAAGATGCAATCTCCTTTTTCAATCTATCAATCTCCCAACTGCTATCACTTGCTTCCATTCTATCTTTGAGTGCTTCAACTCTTTTATCAAGATCCTCTTTGTTTCCTTTACCTCCTACAATAGTTGTTTTGTCTGAGATTGAAACTACTTTTTCAGCTTGTCCAAATTCTTCCACATTTACTTCTGTCATCTTTCTCTCTTGTGTTATCAATTTGGCTCCTGTGATGACACAAAGATCTTTCAAGAAGTCTATTTTCCTTTCTCCTAGTTCTGGTGCTTCAATAGCAAGAACTTTATAATCTCCAAATAGTCTTCTCTGCTTATTCTCTACAATAAATTCAAGTGCTTCACCATCAATAGAGTCACAAACAAATACAATGTTCCTTTGGTTGTCTATTGCTTTCTTTATCAGTGGAGCTACTTCTGCAATGCTTGTCAATCTTTTATCAGTCACAACAATGACAGGATTGAACAATTCAGCTTTCTCAGAGTTATCATCAGTGCACAAATAATGAGAAACAAAACCTCTATCAAATTCAATTCCAGCCATCACAGAATAAGACAGAGAAGAAGAGGAAGACTCTTCAATATACACCACTCCTTCCTTCCCAATTTTGTAAACTATATCAGCAACAATCTTGGCAACTTCACTATTGTTGAATGAAATCTTTGCAACATCATATAAACTTTCTTGAGCATCAATTTGTCTTGCAGAGTTTTTCAATTGCTCAACTGCTTCCTTGGATGCTTGTTTTATTTCTTCAACTAAATCTTTTGTTTTATTATTAAAAAATGAATTCTTTCTATTATCATATTCTTGTAAAATACCTTGTAAAATAAGCATAGTTGTGATGTTTCCATCTCCAACAAGAGCATTTGTGCTTCTGTTTGCACTCCTAACAAAATCTATTACTTGCTGCTCTTCAGGATTGTCAATAAAAAACTCTTCAGAAATAAATGCACCATCATCAACAGCCACAACTTTTCCAAATCTCTTTAATAGTATATTATTGTTAGCAGGACCATAAGTTGGCTTGGCAAAATCTACTAATTTATTCACAGCTGATAAAATTATATCAAATGAATCTTTCTGTTTAGTTATGCTATAAGTTCTTATCATCATTTAAATCCAAATAATCTTTTAATAAAATTAGGTTTCTTTTGAGATACAGACTTTGAATAAGAAACATCACTCAATGGAATTTCTTGAGTAGATCCATAGGACTCATTGAATAAATCACCCATGGTTGTTCCAGAAAATCCACCATTCAATCTGTCCAGACACTCTTTATCTAAATCAGAACATTCCTTTTCTTTACACAGATGTAATTTTATTGAGCCACATTCACAAGAAACATCAGGAGAAAAACTATCACCAGAAGATTTATTATCAGAATTCTTTTCATTATATTCTTCACACAATGATACAATTTCATCCTTCTCTACTCCTTGCTTCTCCAAAAATAGCATTGCAGATCTAAGTCCTTCATTATTGTAAATCTCTTCAAATGTTATTTTTATATTTTTTGAAATCATATTATTGTGTTGTGTTAATTTTAATGTTTTAATAACTTGTTTCTACTCTACAATGCATGTAAGAATAAAAATAAATTATAAAAGATCCATATACTAATTTTACTTCTTTGTTTATATAAAATCAAGTTATATCTATATAATACTATATTATTATAACAATTTCCTTTTGGTTCTTGTAGGAAGGCACTTCTCTATTTTGATAAATAGGTTTAATGCCTTCCAAACTATTTTTCCTCTGTGGCACCTCACATTTTTGAGCTGTGAGAACCCAGGATATGGCTTTGAGATTATAACCAACAGAATAAGTTGGTCAAGGATTCAAGGAGAATAGTCTTATTGTAGGATTCAGACTAGCTATTCCTAGCGTGCTCACTCAATGTCCTTGTTTATGCTCTGCTTCTCAAATTTATACTTCAGCAGAATTATTTTTATAAAACCTACATCTTGCTATATAACCTAGACAATCCTAATTTCTCTCTGTGATTATCAATGCCTTTCATAAATCTGAAATACATTTTAGCTCTCCATTTTCTAGAGTTTTTCAAATCCTGTTGAGTAAATTTTTTTATTTCTTCATCTGGATTTGAAACACCCTTGAGAGCAAAGTATGCTTTTCCAAGTTCTAACAAAGTGTTCTGAAATTTTGGAGTTAGTTCTTGAAATTTCATAAAAATAAACACAGAAAAGCCCACCATTGCTGGTGAGCTGTTTCGTCTAATGTATAAGAAAGAAAGCTGAATACATTCTTTTGGGAAATATTCAATTTTCTTTCTTCTTTCTTACACATACTATAATTAAAACTCTTTTAAATAAAAAAAGCAACAAGCAAAAGTTGATAAAAAGTTGATAACTTTTTATAATGTTATTATTCAATACTTTTTATACCATAAACTATATACTCTTCTCCTTTTTTCACATCAACTTTTTTGACAATTCCTAAATATATTTGTCTATCATTGAATCCAAATTTATTGGCAAGACAATCTTGAAACATTTTTATAAAATTATCCCAATCTGCATTTTTAGATGACAATCCAAATTCATAATACACCTCTAATTTTCCCTCATACACTTGTGTTGGCTTTGGCAATAGAAATGTGCATGCTTCTTTAAATGATTTCATTTCTGGAGTTGGAAAGTGTCTTCCTACATGAGCATCATTTATTGACAATGGTTTTATTTTTATCTTATTTGCAACTTTTTTTATTGACATTTCTTGTGATAATGGTTATACAATGGTTTTATTCAAAAGTCAAGTTTTCTTATAAAGTAAGTATGATTTGGAGAATTATAGCAGTTTATCAACTTTTGTTGAAAATAAAACTTGACTTTATTTTAAAAATGGTTCATACTATAGAGGTAAGAGTAAGCAGAGTGAAGGAACAAAAATATTTATGTGTCCTAATTATATCTCTTTCTTTTGCAGAAGTCAAATTATTAGTTCTTTACAAAATAAAAAGTATTGGACAAACAGTGGAGATAAAACAATCAAAGGTTTATATATTATTATCTCTACTGATTTGTCCACTACTTAAATAAGTAAAATTATGATAACATTACAGTCGTTTGGATTCAAGTATGGCAAGCCAGAAGCCAACATAATTCTGGATGTGTCTTACTTCATCAATCCTTGGAGAGATGAAAGCATCAGACATGAAGCAGATCCAATTGTCAGAAGAGAGAAAATTCTTGCCTTCATGTTGAAGCAAGAAGGAGTTGCAAAGTTTGTCAATTCTACTTCAGATCTTTTGGCAGTATATGATGGGTTATTCCCTGAAGAGAATCTGCAAGTTGCATTCTGTTGTTCTGCTGGTGAGTATAGAAGTCCAATTGTTGCTGAATTGGTAAAATCCAATTTGGAAGCAAGAGGAATTAAATGCACATTCAACCAGAGCAGAAATTCAAAACTCTAACAGAAGTTATTATGAGCAGTAATCATCGTTGGAAGAGAGTGATGAAAGTCCTCTCTCTCCAACTATTTAAAAATCTATGAATGAAAAAGAAAGAAAGTATAATTATTGGAGAGGTTTTGCAGTAGCAACAAGTATTTGGTTAGTAGTTTCTGTTCTGTTCTTGAGACACATTATAAGTTTATTGGTATATTAAAATGGACAAAATAAATAAAATAATTGAAGAGTATTTGAAGAAGCAATTTCCAAAGAAGAAGTTGCAAAAGCTTCCAAAGATACATGACAAGAATTATGAATTGTATGGAATTATGAGCATTCAAATAAAAGTCATTGAGGTTGAGAATGACATATTTTATCAAGTAATAAAGAAAAAATAATGAGTGAAAAATTAAAAGCACAAATGCATATGATAGATGATGTCAAAGAGAATGCAAAAAGAATTTCATCATTTGTTAGGAATCAAATAACTGAATATGCAGAACAGAATGCAGAAGTCTATGTTTCCTCCACTCTTGCAATTGAAGATCTAGAAGAGAAACAAAGAGTTAAGAATGAATATATTGAATTATTTGAAATTAAGATATTGAATTATTTATGATTTGGAATAGATTGAAAAACATGAAGTGTCCAAAGTGTGGAAATGATATTTCAGAAGTATCAAATGGCAAACAAATTGGATATGGATGTCAAACAAAAGGATATGAATGCACATTCTTTGTGGGAAAAGAAAAGTTTAATCAAATAATTGACAACATGTATAAAAATTCAAAACCAATATTCAAAAGTGAAGAAGAAAATTTATCAGAATTAAATAATTGGACAGATCGTCCTGAGTATGATGAGGATGGCAATCCAAATGAATAAAAATTATGACAGAAGATAAAATAATTAAAGATGCACAATATAGAAAAGGTTTGAGTATTGCATTCTTCAATGCTACTAATTCAGCTATTGCTCTACTTTCTGCTCCAAGAGTTCTGTTTGAATCAAAGACTCCTGAAGAGACAAAAGAAAAGATAGTTGAAATAAGAGATTGGATGCTTGAAGAACACAAAAAGTATTATGCAGAAGTAATAATGCCAATTGGTAAATTATATGACTCAAAGAAGACAATTGAAGCATTGAAAGTTGCACAGAGTAAAGTTGATTTGAAGAAGATTTGGATATCTTTATCAGAGGATGAGAGACGTGATGGTGAAATATTAAAGGTCGTGAAAGAATTAAAAACAACACTAAAATGATAAACAATAAAGATATAGAACAAAGGAGTCCAGAATGGCATCACATAAGAAAAGGAAAGATAACAGGAACTCAGCTGAAGTCTATCATGGGAACTCCAAAAGCAAGACAAGATGCCATTTATGAAATTATAGCTGAAAGACTAACTATTGGCATAGATGATGGAGATGAGAATGCAATGGACAGAGGAGTCAGACTAGAGGACACTGCAATAGCTGAATTTGAGCTAGAAACAGGTCTAAAAGTTGATAAGACAGGTTTCTCCCAGAATGATGATAATCCAATGATAGCCAACAGTCCTGATGGTTGGATAGGAGATAGTGCAGGTATTGAGGTGAAATGTCCAGGAGGTAAGAATCATGTCAAAGTATGGTTGACAAACAAAATACCAGATGAGTATTATTGGCAGTGTGTTCAATACTTTGTGGTGAATAATGAATTGGAGGATCTTTATTTTGTTAGCTACAATCCTGATATTCCTACTCATTCATTACACATAATAAAAGTAGCAAGAAAGGAAATGATGGTTGATGTGTTGAAAGCAAAAAGTGAACAAGATAAGTTTATAAAAGAGGTTGAAATATTATTAGATACATTAATAGAATTATAATTATGGAACAAAGCAAAGAAATAGTTGAATTAGTTAATGAGACAGGTCTTGGCAATCCACAAGCA
>Ga0210043_1001349_pt1 | contig 20813 bp, 26 predicted proteins | sample CryGeymet201501t_FD_183990 | JGI IMG/M metagenome (GOLD analysis project Ga0210043, IMG submission 183990) | Groundwater microbial communities from Crystal Geyser aquifers in Utah, USA - Crystal Geyser metaG 2015-01t (SPAdes) (version 2) | ecosystem: Environmental > Aquatic > Deep subsurface >... | reverse complement strand
TAACCTGATTTATTTTCTCGGTAGCATAACCGTATTTATCATTGTCGGTATCTACTTCTTTCCATAATTTCATTGCTCGACTTTTTACTTCTTCAAATAATTCTTGTCTTGGTGGTGTACAATATAACATATTGCTGCATTATTAATGTTTAAATTCATTCCTCTTAGCGGGTAGTAAAAAGTGATGGGTTTTTACGGGAGATTTCTCAACCATCTGGACAATTTACTACTCTCTAAGGAGAGTCGATGGTCAAAGCTTTACTGGTACTACCAGCCCATCAACATCTTTTTCAAATTCTATACAAGATTCAACAAGCAAAACATCTTCAATCTTGTGTCTTTTAAAAAATAAACACTTTTTATCTTTTTTACAATTATTACATAAGTCTTTTTCTGTTTTTATATCTTTGTTCCATAGACTTAGCAGACCCATGCCTGAGTGCCAAATCTATGGTGCAAAGGTGGCGAGTTTAAGATTTTGTCTTATAAGTTGCTGATAAGATGATCAAAGAACTCACTCGCCATGATAACTGTAATACAATGTATTACAACTAAGCGTCTATTCTGAGTCAAAGAGTGTAATAGATAGATGCTTATACTAAGCGTCTATTCTAAACATGAAGCTCTCAACTTCCACATAATCTGCTATACCCTTAGCCTCTTGGGTCTTCTTTAGTTCCTTAAGTTCGTTCTCTAACAACTTAACATCATCTGTATATTTCCAATTCTTCCGGCGTACCTTGAAAAATCTACCGACTCCTTTAATCTCTATTCCGTCATCTTCTAAGCTATAAAGCTGAGAATGAACTTCTTCTTTTAACTCAGATAATCTAGTTTCTATTGAATCAGCCTCGATCTTCAGCGCAGCGTATTGTTTAAATAAATCTTTGTCTATTTCCATATGATTAGTTTAATTATAATCTAAATAAGTTTGTCTTTCTACTAAACTTCCCTTGACCTTTGTTACGCACATTGGACGACCGTTCTCTATTCTAAACTCACCGCCTAATACAGTAGTACAATATTTCTCTGGATTAGTTTTTTTAAGATTTAGATCAACTTCCTTATCTTTTTTGACTTGAACATAAGCTGGTAATCTTTTAGAATATAATAGTCTTAATCCTTCACGAATAGCATCAGTATTATTATAACCTTGTTCCCTTTTTAGTGCATCGAGTATGTTTACTACCCACTCATCTGCCCTTATTCCTATTACTTTAGCCATATTTTTATATTATTAATAAATTCTTTCTCTTATTCAGCTCGGTTTCAATCCTTATTAGCTTATCGTGTAGTATTGAGCAGTGTTTAAATGCTTGAAAGCACTCTTTAATGTTAGTTACTACCTCATCGTGATATATTCCGTGATCCAGGTCCAGTCCAACTATCACTACTTTCTTAATCTTAAGTCCCGTTCGCTCTGTAAACATCCGGTAATATGCAGCGACCTGGAGATAATAGCTCTTAATGATCACGGCGCTAGTCTTCCAATCAACTAAAGTTAAATCACTACCAGTAAGACCAATACAATCCAGAGTTCCAGCTATGTTATTACTATCACTCCAGACCTGAAGTTCTGATGATATTGGAGTAAAGTTATTATCTTTTACCCACTTATCAAAACTCCTGACCGCTGACCATACCCTGCGATCTGGTTCATCTTTTAATATTGCTTTAACGTCCGGCATCTCACCAAACTCGATCCAAATATTAATAATATGCTCCACGTAATCATGTACTCTAGTTCCTAGTGCTGAGGCTTCTTTGAATAGTGTTTCCGGACACTTCTTGGCATCGTCAAACATTTGGCTCAGGTTATCCTGTCTAATCTCAGAGAAATGCGATTGCAGGTAGTCTAAACTCCTGTTCATTTTTCTATCTGAGAAGATAGGATTGGACAAAATTTTGAGCTTTGTCGTGACGGATGAAAAAGTAACACCAGAAACACTATCAAAGTAAGCGTGACCCTCACCAGTAGAAAGAAGTAGCCTGTCTTTCGGTAAGTTTCTTTTGATATTATCTTTAATCCTTTTTATTCTTCTGTTAAGATAATCTTGATTCATCTGTTCTATGATTTAAAAGGAACATCATCAATATTGATCTCATCTTGATTAGTGAATGTTTCTGGTGATACATAATTTGGATCCATACCAAATACATTCGGTAAAAATGACTTAGCTGGACGAAATCCCTTACGCTTTGGTGGAATCTCTTTCTCAAACTTCAAGCCAAGTCTCTGGCCTGGTACTAATTTAGCAAACTTATTATTTACGAAATTAGCACTATCAGCACGAATGGCAACTCCCATATTGTACTCTTCTGTTATTTCTTTCTGTTCTCCATTAATCTTTACATTAGTCATTACATAGACCATCTGATCTGGATACTCATCAAGTCCTTTCTTTACTGATTTACGATTATAAGTACCAATAATCCAATCACCAACAGTCTTGAACTGCATCCAGTTTGACTTTGGGATATTATCGGTTGAAAACTCTTCTGCTTTTACTTCTTCTGTCATAAATTTATTTTAGTTAATTAATAATTAATTATTCCAGTTAAATAGATACCAATTGATATGTTCCATTATTTCATTTAGCTGCTCTTCTTTATCTGATTTATTCGTTCTAACTTTTCCTAATTCTATCTCTAATATAGTTTCTATAACAGATGATAGAACCTCAGCGTTAGCATAAATTTTTGTACTAGCGTGTTCAGAATTATCAAAACTAAACGTTGAATCTGTGTTATTCATATTATTATTCAAAGAAAGCAGTAAGACCCGTAATAAACAGCATGACTATTGCATAGACCACGGAAAATCTCCACGCTCCGGCCCAATAAAGGCCAATTACCGTTAATCCTGGCTTGTCTTTAATAAAAGAATCAAGATCTGGATTAAAAAAACTATTTCTCTTTTCCATATTGTTTTCCTTTCTCATATTATTTATAAGTTAGTTAATTAGTAAATGGATTATATCCGTCATTTCCCCAAAACATTAGAGTTTTATTTATACGATCCTCAATTATATTTAACATTTTAACATCTATTGTTTTTTTATACTTTTTCTTATATTCGTCTTGTATAATAGAACTAATAGTTGGTATTAATTCATAATTATATATTATTTGTGATTCTCCTAGCATATTATTTAATCAAAAATATTTAATATCACTATTTAATATTTTTCTTGATTTATCAATCGTTTCATATTTCTTGAACACATATTCATTAAACTCATATCTACCATTTAAATAATCGCCACGATAGTTCTTTACGTTTTTTTCGCAAGAAATCTGTAAATAATGTAACAATGAATTTAATTTATTATTGATATCAGCATCCTTTCTATTATTATCAGCAACAAACTCATTCAAGTGTTTGGTTAAAAAATCTATTTGTTCTTGTAATTCTTTTTTTGTCATATTATTTTCCTTTCTTCGGATTTAATATCCGATAGACAGCCTGACGACTCGTATTGAACACATCGGCTATCTGTTGCATTGTTAATTCGTCTTTGTAATAGGCATCAAGGACTAATTGATCCCTATAATATACTAATTTTTTTACTAGTCTGTCAGTCATACAAGAAACGTTAATTATTATCTCTCCTTACCATCTATTTTATACCTCAATTACACACTTGTCAAGTAAGTTAATTTACTTATTCTAACGCTTCTTTCACTTCGCTAATGTTAGCGAAAATACTCTCACGTTCTATTAATGAATTAGATATTGCTCTCTTGTCCATCAACACTCGCTCTAAATACTTATCAATAGTTCCTCTGATAATCATATTATAAACAAACATCGGCTTAGTACTATTGATTCTCCGTATTCTGCCAACCCTCTGCCAATACTTCCCATAGCTCCACGGCAAGTCATAGTTAATCAAATAGGAACAAAACTCTAATGATATACCGGCGCCACCAGCATCTGAGCTGATCATCATACGAACTTTATCATTAGTTCTGAACTGTTCTAGTGCCTCACGACGCTCATCATCGTTCTTATCTCCCTTGATCAATACCGGATTATACTCACTAAACTCCCTGGACAGTATGTCCACCATACGAGTAAATTTAGAAAAAATTACAACCTTGCCATTAATCTCACTGACTAGCTCCTTAACTGCCTCCAACTTAGAACTTGTCGTACTGGATCCCAATAGCTCCATACTGTCAGATAGTTCTATCAACTTACCCATCTTAGTTAATACGTTCTGCAATACCATCGGACTATCTAGCTTATCCAAGTACTTGTGCTCTATTTCGAATAGTAGTTCCTCTCGGATTTCTTTATAAAGCTTCTTCTCCTCAGCACTAAACTCTACATATACCGGCACCTGAGTCAGTGACGGTAATATAACGTCAGCATCATCTAGCGTTCTCCTAATCATCATCGGTGCTAATCTGGACCTTAAGTGCTCGATATCACGATAGTCAACTACACTGCCCCAATGATCCTTAATGCAGTACCTATTCTGAAAATCCCAATAGCTACCAAGTGACCCAGGTCTAATACAATCCATAATACCAAACGCATCTTCTAATCTGTTCATGATCGGAGTGGCACTCATTCCAATCTTCATCGGTGCCTCAATCTTCCTCAGTGTCTTATGAACCTGCGACTTAACACTGGCCAACTTCTGCACTTCATCAAAGACAACCGCTGACCAATTACTCGGATACTTGCCATAATCTAATCTCGCTATCTCATATCCCATAATTAACCAGTTCCAGTCATCTCCGTGATATATGTTGTTCCTCTGCCATATAGTGCCACTCACAACCTTAAACTTGACCCCTGGCACTCTACTCTCTATCTCACCAGCAAACTGCCACAGAACACTCTTCGGCACGATAATCAGCACCTTGGAGCGATATAGGCCGGAGTGGAGGAGTGTAGCTATGACGGTATATGTCTTACCCAGTCCTACATCAAAACACAGCAATCCATTCTTTACTTCCGACAGAAACTTAACTCCCACCTTCTGAAACGGATATAAGTTATTATATATCGCCTCATCCGGCAACTCTATGTTCCTCTGTGATGTTAGTTCTATATACTCAGATATCTGTCGCTTATAAACCTCTGCGGCATCTGATACAGTCGCATCGATTATAAAACCATTAGCCCTTAATCTGGCCAGTGATACCGGCAGATCAGCATTGATCGGCAAGTACCAGCATCTATTCTTCTTATCCCAACTCCGGCATGGTAGTGACTTGACCAGCCCTAACAACTGATAATCAAAATCAAATGATACCATTACCTGCACGGCCTGATGTCCATTGTCTATTAGTGTTACAACCTTGTTCATATTAGTTGTCCCATATTAAAAATAATAAAGTAAATAATATAACCACTGCTATGATGTGCATATTATTATATTAGTTAGTTAACTTGTCATACCTCGAATGTATAACTCCTCTTATTAAACTTAACCCCTGCTCTAATTTTACCACATCTCGCACATCAGTAATTGAATTCTGGCCGTCGTTAACACTGCCATTGCCAGTAGATGAATCTATAAGACACAGCGAATTGGTTATCGCTTTATCTAGTTCGTTTATTAGTTTTATTATTTTTTCGTGATCTGTTTTATTTGTCATAATATTTAATTTTATTAGTAAATTATTAAAAGGCATACCAATATCTCTTGTTATAAAGTTTGATGATCGTGCGGATTTGTTTATTACTGATCATGGTGTAAGGATTGAATAACTAAAGCTATTCAATAGTAAACATCGCATGCGCTCTAACAACAACTAAAAACAACATTCCGCCTGTAATGTTGTTTTTAGTTGTTGGCTTTCGCCAAGCTGTAAAAAGCTGTTTTTTTTATATGATGTCAAACGCGTCACCGTCACCAACAATAGATTCAAATGCTTCAAAATTACCATCACTAGCAGCTTGCCACAGTGCTTCGCTTTTGTCTGACCGTGTCTTATCTTTGGCTATTTTTTTACATTCTAGATTATCGCAATAACCATAATTATCAGTATAACCGTAATAATCCTTATTGCGATTAGATTCGTAGTCATCAACGACTTGGCAAATATCGCATCTATATTTTAGGTTTGCCATATTATTTCGTTCCTCCTTCATTCAATACTTCATGAGCTAATATTGATAGCTGCTTATAAAGCATTGAGCGTAAACTATTGACTACTCTCTTAACATTTTCACGCTCATCTGTTGGCATCTCGAATAGTATTGATGTTTCAAATTTATTTAACTCTTCAATGAGTAAAAAAACTTGTTTGTCTCTTTGATACATATATTTATTATTTAATTTGTTAATGAACCAGGCGGTAATACGCTGATAGATAGCGGTTAAACGATAACCGCCACCATATCGGGATATTATTGATTAGCTTTGTTAGTATTGAATACTTCTTTTATCTCAAATGGTGTAAAAACGCCATCAAACAATTTTATAACTTCGTCAATTTCGCCAGTATAAAAACATTCGTGGTTATGCAATTCATATAAAATAGCTTCATTTTTAGCTTCCCTTGCCTCTCTTAACTCTTTTTTGTATTGTTTATCAACCGCGGTCATATTGTCTAAAAATGCCTTGACTTCGCTTTTTGGTAATAAACCACCACCAAAAATGCTAGTTAGTTCCTTTCTGTCTGTTATGCCTATTTTTTCCATACCCTCAATTAGTTGTTTCTCACTAAAGGCAAAAAAAACTTTGTGCTTTGTTAGTAAATCATTAACTGCCTTTTGATGATTGTTTTTTATCTCCTGATAGTCTTTCATAGTGTTTTTTAGTTAGTTAGTTAGATCCTTTTTATTAATATCATTATATATAGATCGATAATGACCAAGCCAGCATCTAAACCCGCAAGCTAAGCAGATGAAATACTGTAAGTGATCCTGCATCTGGATCGTTCCGACAGATTGACAATGAGGACACTTGATGCCATTAGTATATTGACGGTCAGATTGATTTGTTATGTTTTGATACATTGACATATAATTTTATTGTGTTGTAGTTTTTTTAGACCCCTTTTTGTGTTTTTTAGTGGTATATTAGTAGTATAACGCAATACAACTAGCGTGTCAATAGTGTTAAGTAAGGGTTATAATGATATTATTGGCCAAAATTGGGGTTTTTTGGGGTTTAAATATTATAATTATATTTAATTTATTTGTCAATGCTGTTGATAAGTGGATTTAGACGCTAATGTTAGGCAAATGATAAAAGGATAACAGTTGCAGTTATTGTCAAGATGTGTTGTGGCATGGGATGAGTTGTTGCACTGATGTACCCTAGACCCCCTAAAATAAAGAACTTTTTTCAAAAATTTTAATTAAATCTATTTAATCAATTATATTTGTTTAATTTTAACTTATTAATGGGTGTCTAGGGGGGAAAGGTGGTACAACTCAGGAGTAGTTTTGGGGTTATGCAATGATTTGGTATTATTGGCAATTTATGGCGTAGCATGGCACTGGCACTGGACTGATCAGCCCCGTTACGCCGGTGTTAGTATGCACTATTGGCTAATGTTAGCGTATGCCATGTGTCGCCAAAGGCATATTTTACGACGCACAGCCTCAAATGTATTATTACAACATAAAATTGTAAAAATGTTAGGGGGGGTGGGTGCCCAAAAGTCATCATCACTTAATTCCTTACATCTGCTCCTCTGCCCGACAACTTATTTTCGGATTTTACTCCCACGCTGACTTAAGCGTCAATCTACACCTATCACCAGAGCCTCAAAATTGACCACTGTAGCGTTTAAATAACTAAAAGGTGTAATCTAACACAAACTAGATAACTGCCCCTTAAAAACGAATTTTAGGTACCATATCGCCAAATGCCCGGAAATAACTTTTCGGTTTTTTTCCTAACGGAAGTGTGTTATAATATATTTTAAGATGTCTTAAGACTAAAAAATGACAAAATCAGCCACTAATCTACTAACAAGACAGATATTACAGTTCTTATTTGAACAAAAGTGCTTTGCATGGCGTAATAACTCTGGTGGTATTTTTGATCAGAAGCTGGGAAGGTACAGATCATCGCCGAAAGTTGGTACCCCAGACATATTGGGCATCTATAACGGTTTATTTGTTGGTATTGAGGTAAAAACTGGCAAAGATAAGCTAAGGCCAGAGCAAATTGGATTTATAAAATCAGCTGAGTATGTCGGTGGTCAGTGTTTTATTGCTCATAATCTTGACGATTTCGTGAAGGAGTGGCGTGACTGGATAATCTCAACAGAACTGCCCGTTGCCTAATGTTGGTAATATTAATCGTCCACATCTTGACGAAGTATTTCGAAAAATGTTATACTTTATTCAGGTGGATTTTATCAACCATCTAATAAAATGCTTGTCAAAGTAGTATATTCATTTCATAATATTAGTGATTTAGCTATAGAATAACGACTCTAATGATTTTAGTGTCGTTTTTTTTTATTTGATTATTAAATAATCATTTTATTATAAATTAGAATTATTATTCTATTGCTAATACTACTTCCTGCTGGATTTTCCTGCAGAAAAGTATATTAAAATCAAAATAAGCTAAAAGCGATAATGACAGGTGGAGAGCTCCAATGTAATTATCAAGGATTTTAAGACATTACTTTATGAGGTTTTATAGAGAACTGAGGTGATGCCTATTATGGGAGTGAATAACAACAAAAATAAAAGGCACTCACCTAAGAGGCATCCGTTAGAGATCTATAAAAAAATATATATGAATCTAAGGGGCATCCGTTAGAGATCTATAGGCGATATAAGCAACATAGACGTTAGAGATCTATAGGCGATAGCGATAAAGGTATAGACTATTCTACACTTTCACGAATAAAGGTATAGACTATTCTACACTTTCGTAGAAATAAATAACTAAAATAATTATAATATGGCAGGAGATATAGACTGGAAAAAGTTAGTTGACGATAATATTTCTGATCAAGAACTTGTTGATAAACACAAGCAACTTTTGCATTTGGGAGAAATGAAGGTGCGGGAATTTGATTCTGATGAGTATAACGTGGAGGAAATAAAAAAGATGTGTGATGCTGCAGGCATGAAATTGATCGCAGCAAAGGTTATACAACCGACTGCCGGAAAGAAAGGAAGGGTTGATGCGTGGTATGTGGATGTTGACAGCTTCACGCAGAGAGAGGCATTGAAGGAGGCTTATAAAGTTAAAGGGAAATATGAACCAGATAAATACAACATCACAATTGACAAGTACAGCCAAGACGAACTTGAACGAAGACGAGCAGAGATTATTAGTGCAATTGCTCGAAGTAGAGCAGGAGATGAAGGCGAGAGAGCAGGAGAACCAGGCACAGAAGTTCGTACCGAATAAGAAGTCAGAGGAGTTTATTAAGAACGTTGGAGAGCAGAAGTATATCAGTTTGTTTGTTGCGGCCAATGGACTTGGAAAATGTCTACCATTAGATACTAAAGTACTAATGTCTAATGGTACTTATAAGGAGATTAAGGACGTTGTTGTTGGCGATAACGTCATTGGCCATGACTACGACAGCGGAATAGCTAAGCCAGCCAGGGTTATAAATTATATAGATTCGGGTTATAAGCATGTGTATGAAGTAGAGTTTAGGGATGGACTGAAGATTAAATGTTCTGATAATCACGAGTTTCCAATAAGATTAAGAAGTGGTAGAAAATCGGCTATCAAAAAAAGAAAGTTGAGTGAAGTAATTAATAGAAAGTTTAGTTATATTGGTGGAAGAATAAAGTTTATACAACCGGAACTTACGTACTTTGAAAGTAAAAAAGATAAATTACCAATAGATCCTTATCTCTTAGGGGTATTACTTGGCGACGGTTGCATGAGAGAAAGTCACACTTTATCATTTACTTCTATAGACAAGAGTATAATTGATAGGATATCAGGAATAATTGAAAAAGAAGGTTATAGTTTAAGTAATAATCCAAATAATATTACTTATGGAATTGTTGGTTACAAAAAAAATAAGAAAGGATATGGATATAATTATTTTAAAGACAAATTAAGAAAAATTGGCTTGTGGGGCCGTGGTAGTGGAGATAAGTTTGTTCCTTTAATTTATAAAAATTCTTCTGTGGAAGATAGATTGCAGTTAATAGCTGGTTTAGTTGACACAGATGGAACGATTAATGAATTTACGAGTAAGTCCAAACAATTAGCGGAAGATTTTTGCTTTTTAATAAAGTCAGTTGGTGGATTTACTACATTAAACGAGAAGAGGATAAAATATAAAGGAGAATACAGAACGTATTATAGGGTATATTGGAAGATAAATAAGGTTTTACCATTATGTTTAAAAAGAAAGCAATACATTTCTAAAAGACCAGTTGATTATACGAATAGATTTGTAAAGAATATAAAGTATGTTGGTGTAGAAAAATGTGTTGACATAGAAGTTGATTGTGAAAAACATTGTTTCTTATCTGGAGATTTTATTTCTACAGGAAATAGCTGCATCGGGGCCATGATTATAACGAATATTTGTTTTGGCGAGCAGAAGTTTAACGTCAAGAAGTCACGATGGGAGAAGAGGTGGGGAGATGCGCCGGAGTCGTGGTTTAACTATCCGTTGTTCAAGGAATACCCGTACAAGAATAAGAGAATACGTATCGTGTCTGATCCGACGACTATCAGAGAGAAGATTGTGCCAGAGTTGAAAAAGTGGTTTCCGTCGAACAGATTTAGTGTTCATTACGAAACACTGAAGGAAGGGAAGAACTACGAGTGTAAGATACATACATCTACTGGATTTATTATCGATCTTTTAACATACGAGCAGCAGCCGAAGGAGTTTGAGTCGGTTGATTGTGACGTCATTTGGTTTGATGAACCACCGCCACGAAATATATTTATAGCGTCTATTGCCCGTTTACGTACTGGTGGTCAAATTATGATGACGTTAACTCCGCTGTCATATAGCGCCTGGATTAAGGACGATTTATATGACAAACAGGTAGAGAAGAACATTGGAGTAGTGGAAGCATCAGTATGGGATAATTGTTATGAGTACGATGGTACTCGTGGATATTTATTGAAGGATAATATTGACAACATGATTAGACAGTATCCGGAAGACGAGCGACTAGCACGTATTGAAGGAAAGTTCGGACACATACTAGGTAGAGTACACAAGATATTCCGCAGAGATGTTCACGTTATTAAGCCGTTTAAGATTACTCGTGACGAGTATGTTCTTTACATGGCGCACGACACACATCCGAGAGTTGCTGATGCGATTAATTGGATGGCGGTAGATCGTAAGGGCCAGAAGTATATTATCGACGAGTTGATTATTGACGGTAATGACGCTGAGATTGCAGCGGCGGTGAAGAATAGAGAAATGTCATGGAGGGTGGATAGAAGACTCTTAGATCCGAGTGGATTCAATGATGACAAGAGAACTAATGAGCAGAGTTTTGCTCGTCGCATGCAGGGTCTTGGGTTAAATTATATTCCTGGTAGTAAAGATTTGCTCGGTGGAATAAGGGCACTTGATGAAGCGTTTGATTATGAGATGAAGAATGGATCGATGATCAAGGAACCAGGTATTTATATTTTTGAAACATGTAGCCAGACAATAAGAGAATTAGAGAATTATGTTTGGGATGAATATCGTGGGAGGGGGTCAGACGAGAAAGACCCGAAGCCACGGCCGAAAGATAAGAATGATCACAATGTAGAAAATTTACATAGATTAGCAATAGAAGATTTTAGATGGTATCCACTTGGTAAGGAGGAGGCAGATAACACCAAAGATCCGTATGCAGTAATTCAATTAATTTAAAATCACACCTCTAATTAGGTGAAATAATATGGCAAATAAAAATAGACAAGAGAAAGAACAAGAGTTTATAGATAATCCAATTCAGGCACCAGACTACTCTGATAAGGAACTTTCGTATAGAGGTTTTTTAATAAAAAGACTAACATACGCCAAAAATCAGAGGATGAATAAATGGGATGAATTAGATGGTATGGACTATGTTACTTATTATGATACTAACGCTAAGGCTGGTAATAGTTTTAATCCACCAAAACAAAATCAACAAGATACAAGGATTGTTACCGGAACTACTTTAGAAAAGGAAAATAGTTTATTAAATAGTTTATTAAATTTAAATTTTGAACCCGACGTCGAAGCATTTGATAATGATGACTTACCAGTTGTTGTGCTTGGCAGTTCAATGGAGGCAATGATTAAAAAGTCTAGGATCATTGAGGATTATGAAGATATTAAGCGAAGACTTATTTATAAAGAGTTACTAGATCAGGGAACCACTTTTGTGGAGGAAGTAGAAAACCAATATCTTGTTACTGAAAAAGATATTGATGAGGAAAGTTTAGAAGAAATGGATCCGGAAAAAATGAAGTGGTCTGAGAGAAGAATAAAATTATATGATGAGTGTGAGTGTAATCTATTACCAGGTTCGATGGTTTTTCTTGGTAATATAAAAGAATTTATAATGGACAAGCAACCATTTGTTTATACTGTAGAATACATACCTTATGATGTTGCTGAGAGTAGATTTGGTAATTGGAAGAGATTTAAAAACGTACCGAAGACTATAAAGCAGACAGTTGTTACACAAAAAGATTCATCAGACACTACTTATCGGCAATGGAGATTGTATGATCTTATGCCGGAATTTGTGGAAGTTATTAAGTATCAAGATAAGTGGTCTAATGAGTATATGGTTATGCTTAATGGCGAGATGATGTTGCGGCCAGGGTATCCGCTGTCAAGTATTTCTGGTGGTTGTTGGTACACTATTTCTAAGGGTGATATCGAACCGATTACTGCGCAGTTTGCGTATTCGAAGAGCTTTCCTGCTAAGACGAAGGTTGCGCAGGCGGTACTCGATGAGTTCTTGAGATTATTTATATTAAAGACTCAGAAGAGCGTCATGCCACCAATGGCTAACCGTAGTGCACAGATATTATCTAAGAAGATATTTTTTCCAGCTACTATTACGCCGAATCTTAATCCTGATGACTTGAAAGAGATTGGAGTAAATCAGGGAATGACATCTGGCGAGGCAGCTGGTTATCAACTAGTTAAAACCGTTGTTGACGAGATGACGGTATCCAGTCAGTTTCAGGGGTTAGAAACAAAAACTAAGACTGCCACTCAGACACTAGAGGATAAAAAACAGAATTTAATTAAGATTGGTATGGCAGTTTTAGGAGTTAGAGATTTAGAAAGACAGATTTGTTATAAACGTCTTTATAATATTTTGAAAGTATGGACAAAGCCAATAGATCAAGAAATTGATGAAACAAAAGACGAGTTAAAGAATATTTATAGAAGTATATCGGTTCCCGCAGAATTTGATGGTTCTACTGGAGTCAGGCAAGTAGTTATGACTGACGAAAATTATAAGACAGGGGAAGAGGTAATGCAGGAAGAGGATAATTATAAATTAGAAACAGGATCTAATTTGCAGAGAATATATCTTAATCCGAAGATATTAAAAATGATTAAGACTAAATGGTATATTGAGATCGTTCAGACAGATAAGAATACATCAGAGTATAAGAAGTTATTATTCTTGAACAACTTGAAAGAGGCAATGACCATTTGGGGCCCACAGGCAGTTAATCTAAATGCCCTAAAGTCACGATGGGCTCAATTATCAGAAGAAGATGAGGATATATTTTTCGTTAAGGATCAAGGAAGTATGCCAATGATCGATGGCATGCAACCTGGGGCTGGTGGAACGGGAATGATACAAGGCATGATGCCTGGTACAGATAATTTAATTGGTCAAGCGGCTAATGCTGGGCAATAACATGGATCACCTTAATAACTTATTTAGTAAAATAGTAGAGGGATTAGAAAAGGAAGAGTTACAATCGGCGTCTGTTATATTTAAAAATTCAGTATTTAAAAAAGTTATAGACAGTATTGTGCAAGTTAAGAAAGACGCTATAGTTGACGAGGTAAAAAGTCAGGAAGAATTAGATTATGCTAGATTAACATTAGAAGGTAATAGAGAAGTGTTTGAAATATTTAAAATGTTAAGTACCGCAGGAGAACCAGAGAAAAAAGAAAAATTTGATGAGAATCAAATAATTTAATAAGTAAGCACTATCGGCTCCGCTAAAGCCGTTAAGGTAGTTGCAAATATCTTATCTATTAGCGTTACGTAGTGCAAAAGGAGAAAGAAATGCCAATCATTTTTGATGCCGATGGAAACGAGCATGAAATTCCAGTAGAGATTACAGACCTAAAATCTACACTAGAATCAGCTACTCAATTTCAGAAGCAATTAAGTGAGAAAGAGGAGTTGTTAAAAACCGCCAACGATCAACTAGAGAAGTTGGCAAGTAAGGAACTGAACTTTAAAAAGTTACGTGACATGAGTGAAGCTGAGAAAGAAAAATTCTCAACTACCGAACTTTCTTATAAGCAACAAATTGAAAAGTTGGAAGAGGAAGTAGGAAGTTTTAAGAAATCATATCACGATAATATCTTTCAAAAGAAAGTAAGTTCTTTTGTTGGTTCTGACGCTACATTAAAGGAAAAGGTCGAGAAAGAATATGAGAATATTAATATGCCATCTAATACAGAACAAGAAGTTGAAGAAAAAATAAAGAGGGCGTATGTGTTAGCTACTGGTAAATCACCGTCCCCATCGCCAATGTTCTATGGAACGAATAATCTTGGCGGATTACCTCCTTCTGGAGTCAAGTTATCTGAAGTATCAGATGATGTAAAAGACCTTGGTAAAAAAATGGGTTTATCAGAAGAGGATTTTAAAAAATATTCTAAATAAATAAATATATGCCAAAGAAACAAGAAGACAAAATAGTAGAAGAACCAAAAAAAGAAGAGTCTAAATTAGTTACAATGACTCAGGAAGATTTTTCTAAGATTCAAAAAGCTATCGGCGAATTTGCTGATCTGAAGAATAAATATGAAAAATTAGAATATGCTGCTGATAAGAGTAGACTACAGAGATGGGATTCAGTTCACAAAATAGAGTCTTATAAAAGAGCCGCTTTGAGAGAAATAGGTGGTAAGATAGTAGTTGCTTGGAAAGCTGCTGACAGTATAGTTGAAAGAGATTCCAATACTGGAAGATGGACAGAAAAGCAAACAACTATCGTCCACTTTGAAGATGGCAGTACGGTCGAGTTACCAATTCTAAAGTTTGAATTATCTAGTATTAAAAAGTGGGGAGATGTTATAAAGGATACTATTGATCAGGTAAGCGGTGAAAGGTTTTTATCTATTAAATTAGATGGAACAGATAAGGTAATAGAAACTTCAGTGACATTTATTAACTAATTTAAAATCATGGAATACATTGGTAAAAAAGTAATTAGTAACTTTGAGGAAAAAGATGGTAATACATTTGTTACCTTCGAAGATGGCGAAAAATTAGAAATTGTTTCCGAATTATTTACTCTTATTAAAACCGAAGCTGAACAAGAAGGAGAATTGAAAGACGTTGTTTACGATAAGATTGGAAGATATATTTTGTTAAAACTTTCAGAACTTGGTATGTGTATCTCAGATATTGATAAGATTAATATGAGGGTTATTAATCTAGCTAATAATCTGTACAAGATAAAGATTGCCGAGAAATTTGGAGTTGATGACGAAGGGAATATAAAAGTAAAAGATATTTTAAAATAATCGTCGTTTTATACCAGTCATTAAGAAATTAGTGACTGGGAATATTACGAAGATACTCACTGCGTTAAAAAAAGAGTAATGCCTTTCGAGATAGAAACTCGTAAAAACATAAGGGAAGTAATTAATTAAACGAATAACTAAAACTCAATTTTTTGAGATAGGAGAATAATTATATGGCTTTTATTAGAAAGCAAGGAAAAACTAAAGTAATGTGGTTGCCAGTGACAGTTAGTACTGCTGTATCAGCAGGATCACTGGTAGCTTTTTCAAGCGGTTATTTAGTACCAGCTACAAATACAGTAGCCCCAGAATTAATCGCGGGAGTTAGTGTTAAGGCCGTCGCAGCTACTGATGATGATTACGCTACAGCACGTTTAATTCCAGTGGAAGTTCCAGTGGAAAAAAATGTAGTATGGGAAGCTCCAGTTGCCGTCGGTACATTGGCAGCTACTTCTGTTGGTGGTTATTTTGATCTAACTACAGCAGATGATGGAAGTGGAGTAGATCAAAGTGCAGGAACTTATGACGTTGCCCAATGTGTTAAATATGTTTCAGCATCAAAAGGCTGGTTTGTATTAAACATCGGAGCTGACGCAAGAGCAAAAGCATAATAGAATTTTAATAAACTAATTTACAAAAATGGAATTAAACATAATTTCACAGTCTGATTTCGTGAAATTAGGCACAGTAATTTTTTTGAAAGCAAAAGAATCTGTTGCCGAATCAATGCGCAGATCTGGATTGGTTAAAGAAGTTCCAATTTCTGAGCACACAGGTAATACCCGTGAGTTCACTGAGATTGACTTAAACGAATACGCCTCTTATAAAGGCGAGTCTGACCAAGCCTCTCGTGCAAAAGTACAGCAAGGTTATAGCAAGGTCATGACTGCTTATCGTATTGCGTCTGACATTGGTATTTCTTACGAAATGAGGACTCAAAATAAATATCCTGAAGTTGTGTCCAGATTAACTAATTTGGGTAGCCAAGGTCCAAAATCTATGGATTTAGATCTTTCTCACCGAATTACTTTCTGTACTGCTACTTCTTATACCGATCGTGATTCAAGAACTATTTCTGCTACTGTTGGTGACGGTTTTGAGTTGGCATATTCTGCCCACACATTAGCCGGTAGTTCTACTACCTTTAGAAATCGTTTAGCAAATAATCCTTTGCTATCTCGTGGTTCATTAGAATCAATGGAGAATTTGATTGTAACTGAAACTTATAATCAATTTGGTGAAAAAATGGTAATGCCTTTTGACATTTTATTTACTACTGACGATTCAGTCACTGTAAATATGGCAAAGGAGTTATTAAAATCTACTTCTTCTCCAGACGGATTAAATTCTGGTGTTGTTAACGTTAATCAGAGCAAATATCGACATGTCATTCTACCTCGTGTAGCAACAACTGCCGCTGGTGCTCCTGATTCAACAAAGGCAAAATATTGGGGAATAGCTTCAAGTGCTTATTCGACTCTATACTTAGGTGTATGGGAAGAGGCACACTTGAAGACTCCAGCTGCATTAAATGCTGGTGAAGAATTTTCAACAGATGATTGGAACTTTGGTTTACGTGCCGGTTATGGCATTGTTACCGTTTCAGCTTCTTGGTTTAAATTTTCTTCGGGAGATTCCACAGCTTAATTAATTTTAATTTATTTATTAACTATGTTTTAAAGGACGGTGGTGGGTTAATAGATAATGAAAGAAAAAGATATGAATTATAATTTTAATTCTGGATACGGGCAAGTATTAGCAATGCAGATTGCCGCATCAGTCGGACCGGTATTAGGAAGAATCCACGTTGTTGTGGAAGATTCTGATCCGTCTGTGGTGCAAAATGCGATTTCTAATATGTTTGTTAATGATCCAGATGGTAATGTTCGTTTTTATAGAACGCTGAATGCCGCCTATACGGCTTGTACGACAAACGCCAATGACGTGATTCTTCTTTCAGCACATTCTACTCATACAATAACTCCTATTGCTTGGACTAAGAACAGGATCCACGTTATTGGTATGGATGGTGGTGGAAGAGCTATTCAGCAAGGTGCAAAAATTCAAAATAGTGCTACTTCTACAGAAGCATACGTGGTTAAAGTTACTGGTGTTCGTAATTCATTTAAAAACATCAAAGCAATACAAATATCAACTGAAGCTACAGCATTAACTTGCTGGCAATTTGGTGGAGAAGGAAATAAATATGAAGATTTTTCTGCTACTTTTGGTGTTGTAGATAACTTAGACCAAATAGATGCTTTCGAAGTTGTTATGGGTGAAGATTCGGGAACGTTTATAAACTGTGAATGGGGAACCGAAACATTACTTACATCAGCTGCGCGTGCAGTTATGTCTGTAGATATGGTTACTGCTAGTCAAGAATGTAAAGCTAATAGATTTATAAATTGTCGTTCAATAATTTCATCTTCTTTAAGTACGGCTACTCATATTCGTTTAGCTGCAGTTACTGATATTCTTTTTACAAATCTCTGGGTAAATCCTGTCTTTATTGCTTCTGTAGATAGTGCAGGTGGAGCTGCAATCGCAGAAACAGTGCAAACTGGAACTGGTGTTACTAAAGGAGTATTATGTTTTGCATATCCAGCAACATTTAACTCAACAGATTTCGCTACTGCAACAAGTGGTAGAAATGCTGGAGTTCAAATTGTTGGACTTACAACAACAGCAGGTACAGGAGGAGTTGGAGTTCAACCAACAGCTTAGTTTTTCGTGTCCTTACTCAATCTCTCTTTTGGGGAGGTTGGGATAAGGACATAAAACTTATTAATTAATATAAATATAAATATATGAGAACATCAAGAGAATTAGTTTTATGGGATGCAGTTACTCCTGTTGCAGTTACATCATCAACTGATGCTACACCTATTGTGGTAACTGCTACAGCCCATGGTTTAGTTACAGGAGATTTAGTCCAAATTAATGGACATACTACAAATATTGCAGCTAATGGAATATTTAGAATTGTAAAAGTTACTGCTGATACATATCAACTTAAAGACAAAGATAGTGGAGCTAGTATTGCTGGATCTGGTGCAGGGGCTGGTGCTAGTGGAGTTATGGTAGTGGCACCAAAAGTAGTTTATGTAGCAGATTGGAGAAATATAATTTTTTCAGTTGAAAGTTCAGGAAGTCTTAATGCAACATTTAAGATTGCTGGTTCTCTTGGAAAATTAAAATCAGATGTTGGAATTTCTCCTGCTACTGATACTCCTAATTTTGGAGGGACACAATCTAAATCTAATCCATATTCATTTATTCAAATAATAAATTTAGCAACAGCAGCTGCAGTAGATGGGGCAACTGGAGTAACTTCAGCTGGTACTGATTTACATAATATATATGAAGTAAATACAAATGGATTAAAATATTTATGTCCAGTTTTGACTGCTTGGAGTGCTGGTGTAATTACAGTGAAAGCACAATTATTAGATAACTTATAATTATATGTTAACACTTAATAAAACACCAAAAACAATTTCTGAGCAAGAGAAAGATGCAGAATTAGCAGAAGGAAGAAAAAATTCTTTGGAAGTAGAAATTGTTTCCTTGGGAGAAAATAAAAAAAATCTTGAAATAAATATTTCAAAAATAAAAGAAGAAATTAAAATTGATAATGTAAAATTACAAGAAGGAAGAGATAAAATTTTTAAATTAAATGAAGATATTTTAGAGGTTCAAAATACTCTAAGAGAAGAAACTCAAAAATTAGAAGATTTAAAAATTAAAAATTCTTCTAAAATAAAAGAACTTGAAGATTATTTAAAAGATAAAGAAAAATATAAAGAAACTCTTAATGTAGATATATTTGATTTATCTAAAAAATTTGAATTAGATAAATTTAATATATCTCAAAAAATTAAAGACTTAGAAAATTCTAAAAAAACTATTATTATTGATATTAAAAAATTAAAACTAGATAAAGAACAAAATATACAAGAAACTAATTTATTTTTAGAAAAAAAAGAAGAAATTAATAAGGAAATTAAAAAACTAAATGAATATAAAACTTCTTTAGAAAGTTCTAATATATCTTTAGGTAATATAATTGAAGATAAAAAAGGAGTTATTGAAAATAATAAATTAATAATAAAAAATCAAGAAACAGTAATTCAAAATAAAGAATTAGAAATAGTTGAATTAAATAAATCAATAGAAGTTAAAAAAATAGAACTTGATGGATTAACTAAACAGGCTTTTTCTATCTTAAATAAACAGCAACTCTTAGATCAAAAGACAGCATTTATTAAGGGTCAATATGAACGGGCTGGGATTAAGTGGGAAGAATAATTATTAATTAATTTATAAAAAATCATGGCACGAACTGAAAGTTATTGGGAACCAAGAAATGGAGGAACATATATTAAAACTATCTCTCCCGTTGGTTATGATATTTTAATTAATGGTACTTCTAAATATTTAAACTTTAATACTATATCTGGTTTAACTGGATATGGTTTTCGTGATAATGCTGGTGTAATGGAAGTCAAGGATTCTGGGGGATCTTGGTCAGAAATATTATCTTCATCAGAATTAAGTACTTCATATCTTAAACTAGACCAAACCACCCCCCAAACAACTACTGGAACTTTTACATTTCCTAAAGTAGTAGGAACTACCGATATCACTACTCCTCTCTTAATTGGTGGTTCGGCTGTTGGGTCTAAAATAACTTACAAATCTACAACGGGGGCAGGAACAACTTCAGGTGTTGCTCATCAATGGCTAGGGGGAACAGATGGAGGAACTGTGATTGCTACGATGTTGAATACCGGCAACGTCGGCATCGGGACTACTAGTCCAACTTATAAAGTAGATATTGTAGATATAACCAGTGCAAGTACAACTGGTACTGACGTACTTAGGTTAAGCAGTCATATTGACTGGAGTGTTGTTGGTAGTGGACCAGTGTTGACATTCAGTCATGATGATGTTCCCAGAACGGAATTAGCAGCAATACGAGGTTATACGTTTGCTTCTTCGGATACTGGACTTTCTTTTGAAACAGGATTTGGTGCCCTAACTCCCAAAATGGTAATAAGAAATAACGGCAACGTCGGCATCGGGACGGCGGCACCGGGGGCGAAGTTGGAGGTCACAAGTGCATCTCCAGAAATCCGCTTATCTTTTACTAG
>Ga0210043_1001348_pt1 | contig 20826 bp, 7 predicted proteins | sample CryGeymet201501t_FD_183990 | JGI IMG/M metagenome (GOLD analysis project Ga0210043, IMG submission 183990) | Groundwater microbial communities from Crystal Geyser aquifers in Utah, USA - Crystal Geyser metaG 2015-01t (SPAdes) (version 2) | ecosystem: Environmental > Aquatic > Deep subsurface >... | reverse complement strand
TCAGCTAGATATAAAGAGTTAAAAGAAGATAAGTTTTACCTTCCTGAAGATTGGAATGAAATTTATCCATCAGGTGATGGGTTTAAACTTGGTTTAGATTGGAAAGAAATTCTTGAAGATTATACTATTCAAGGTAATATTTTATATCATCAATGTTTAGAAGATTTAACACCTATTCTTGGTAGAAAAAGAGCTAAAGAATCAGCTAGATTCTTTAAAACTTATAATTCCCAAATACAAGCAGATATACTATTTAATATGAGATCATTTCATAATTTCTTAACTCAAAGAATGGATGAATATGCTCAATTAGAAATAAGAATTATTGCTAAAGAGATGCTCGAACTTGTTAAAAATATTGAAGGTAATCCTTTTAAATATACACTTGAAGCATGGAGTTTTTAAAATGAATAGAGATTATTATTTCTTTAGTAATGATATTTTATTTGAACAATATATAGATGAAACAATTTCATTAGAAGAATTAATTAAAAAACTAAATGAATCTACTGATTGGGAAGTTTATTGTGATTTAGATAAAGATAAAGTTAAAAGTTTAATGAAATTAACAGAACAATATAATCGTATTTATACTATAAATTTACAATTGTATATGTTATTTAACACTATTAAACGTAAACAAAAATAAATAATAAATAAAAAAGGTAGCTTTCAAACTACCTTTTTTAATAATGACATATATAATAAAATAATATAAGAATTTTTACTCTCTTTGTTTATAACTCATTCTAACTAATTTGTTATACTGAGCAGTACCTGGAATTAAATCAAAAATATTTCTAACAGTTCTTGATGTTTCTTTAAATGGTCCTGATTGTAATTCATCTTCCATATCACCAAAGGTAATATTATATACATCACTAGTAAATCTAACTATTTTTTCATAAAAACCAAATAAAATAGTAGGATTTTGAACAAGTGTCATAAACTCAGTAGGATTACTATAAAACAAAATATCTGTTTTTAATCGTAATCCTTCATTATATATAAAGTTAATGAAAAATGAATCATCTTCATCATCATCATCTTTACCTAATAATACTAATAATAACATTGTAGTAATTAATATTTCTAATTCATTAATACTTTTTCTTAATCCTATAATATCTAGTTCTGATAAACCTGTATTTGTTTCAGCTTCATTCATAGTCATACTACCAAACTTTAATTTATAAGCTACACTAAATAAATTAATTAAATGTTTAGCATGACCACCAATATCATTTTTAGGCATACTAGCAAATATATCTTTCATACTTCTATAATGACCTTTTACTCTATATCCTAAAGCAGGATCAAAATGTTCTATTTCCATTCTTATAGCAAAACCTTCAAACATCCATTTTCTAAATTGAGAAACTGAACGACCTATAAAAGTATTTGTTATTTGAATAACACTATCTGGATCGTAGTTACCATGAACATTTTTTATTTTTTGATCCAATGCTATTTTAAATCTATCAAATTCATTAGCTTGATTAGTATCAATCCATTCTTGTTCTATGTCTTTATGTTCTTGTTTAATATTACCAGATTCATCTAAAGCTTCCCACAATGAAATACCAGATTTAACTTCTTTATTCATCATCATAGCAATCATAACAGGAGCTTGGTTAAGATATTCTCCACCATTTTGTAAAGCATAAGGAGATAAAAATTTAAGTTTTCTACTTAATTCTCCCATACCAACACGATTAAAAAATTCTCCTGTAGTATCTTTAAATAATTCTTCAGATGATTTTTTAAGAACATCTAGTTCTTTCATTAACTTTGTTATTTTAGTTCTTAAATCTTTGTCTTTTAAAGATTTAAAAATAATTATCTCAGCATCTTTTAATTGTGTTTGACTATATGCTCTTTCATCTGCTGAATGAACATAATTAGCTACTTTACCAAACATTACGTTAGCAACTCCAGCAGCAGTATTCCAACCCATAGTCAACCATCTTAAATATTTTAAGCTAAAATCACCTATTTTAGAACCAGTAATATTAGAACCTAAATTATCTATTAAAGATAGTATCTCAAGTTTATTTTTTTCATATAAATCTTTACCTAATTTTCTTTTGTTTAATTCTAATTGAACAAGCATATCTTCATATTCAATTTTCTTTTGTTTATTTTCAGTAGACAATACTTTAGATTTACTTACTGCTTCTTGTTTATATGATTCATCATAAAATGTTTTATTTAAAAAGAAATCTAATGCTTCATTAATACGAGTTAATGTATCTTTATCTAATTGAATACCATTAGAAGTATTTACTTGACCAATAACATTAGTATCTAATTCTCTAACACGTTGAAATTGATCTACAGCAATACGAATATCAGTTTCTATTTTAGATTTATATTTATACATCATTGTATTTAAAGCTAAAATCTTAGTTATTTGAGATAAATCAAAAGATTGTTTACCTAAAACTTCTTTTTTAGCTCTATTTAATAAGTTTTCTCTTATCAATTTATTATTAGGATACTCTTCAGGATTATATAAAGGATTTAATAATTTGTGTTCTTTTTCTAAATTATACAAATGAATTTCTATCATTTGATTAATACTTACTGTTTTACTAGATAACTTTTTAGTAATAGCATCAGTAGCAATATTTACTTTATTACCTACTTCTGTTGAAGGAGAAGGGGTGGAGAATGCTTTAATCCATTCATCGTATAAAACATCTGAAGAAGGAGTATCTTTAAACTTCTCAAGAAAATCTTTTTCCATAAAAGGAATAGAAAAACTATCTGTATGATCTCTTTCCTCATAAGGAATCATATATTTAAGTTGATTAATTTGTTTTCTAATAAATGTAAAGTAATCAAATAATTCTTTGTTATTTAATATGGTTTCATAATTAGCATTATAAAAACCAGTAGATACTTTATTTACTTCTCGTTTAGGAATACGATGTATATAATGATATGCTTCAGAAGTTTTATCTTTATTCTTTTGTTTTAGTTTTTCATAAGGAGAGTTTTTACTAATCCAATGTTTAAACAATCTAGCTTTAGCTTTATCATCTAATTTATCATTACTATTTATGTTTTCCCATTCAATACTTCTTTTATCAATATAGTTTCTTATTTTCTTTTTAGCAGAACTTAATTCTTTATCTAATATATATTTGTTACCAGTTACTTTTAATAACCTATTATATATAGCTAATTTAGCTTGATCACTTATGTTTACATTCTCTATAAATTCTTGTGGTATATTTTCATCTACATCATCAAAATAAGTTACATCTATTGTTGTAGTTTTATCTTCTAATTCAGTCCAATTTCTAGTTTGTACCATTTCTGATAACCACTTGTAATAAGAATCATTTACATAGTGTAATAATCTACCTGTAAAATTACCAGCACTATCTTTACTAAAAAATATAGATTGATCTAATCCTAATTCTTTAAGTTTTCTATTACTTGCAACAGATAAAGCATCTATTTGTTCAGCTATTTTAATAGCTTCTTTTCGTGCTTTAATACGCATTAATTTAACAGCATTAAATATAGCACCTACAATTTTGTTATCTGTCAATCGAGATATATCTAATGTTTTAGCAGCAACTAATCCTACATCTTTAATAGCTTTAATTAAATCACTAATAGATTCAAATACACCAGTTTGTTTTTCAACAAATTGTTCTAATTTACTTTCATTTTGTAAAACTAATTCATTTTTTAATGTATAAGCTTTAATTTGAATGTTAGTTAATGTTTGTTTTATATCTTCATTTTTTAATTGTTTAGCATTAAAAAATTTATTCTTAGTGTAATCTAATGTGGATACATTTAACCAAAAATTAATTAGTTGTGTTATATACTCATAAGCATATTTACCAGATTCAAGTAACTCTTCAGCTTCACTTAAATCTTTATTTGCTTCTATGATTACATTTTCAAAATTGTATTCATCTTCTGTAGAAGGTATGCTATCAATTAAAGCCTGTTTTCTTTTTTTTAGAGACTCGATTTCATTAACTAATCTACCACGTTTAATAGACTCTGTTTCATTAGCTAATTTATCATACAATTGAGAAATATATTTACTCAAACCAGCTATTTTAAATTGATAATTAGAATGAATTAGTTTAGATGCTATTACTATATCTTTAATATCATCCATATATGGAGATGTTAAAGGATTACTTTGTAACGTATCTTTATTCTTATAAAAATACAATACATCTTTTACAGATGGTTTCTTAAATTTCTTTTTACCAATTTCTATGATTTTAAACTCTTTCCCTTCACCTCTCTCCCCTAACAGCCAATTACCAAACCATTTAATAAAATCGTTTGTTTTAATGATGTTATAGGTTTCTACTAACATCTCTCTTTGTTCATCTTTACTAAGATTAGGATATTCTTTTAATATTTCATTTTGAAGAGTTACCCAATATTGTAATTCTTCAGGTTTTTCAGGATATAGTGTACATTTATTAGCCATAATGTTATTTACAAATTATTTCTTGAGGTTCATCAGTTAGTTTACCAGTAAACCAATCTTGTTCATGTAATTTTTTCATATTGTTATCATAGAATTTAATTCTTGGTGCTTTTTGATACAACGCTTTAATATCAATTATAGCACCTATATCATAAGATTCATATTTAGCATTTAATTGTTTAGCAATTCTTTCTACAGTAGCTAAATTATTGTTATTACTTAAATCCATTAACTTACCCATTTTAATAGGTATAGTAGATTCTGCTTGAATATATCTATAAATCATACTTCTAAATGGATTTTCATCTATAGTTTTACCTATTTGTTCTTCTTGAAATTGAGAATTATATAATTCTTGACTTAAATTATTATATTCATTAGCCATAAAATTGAGTAATTCTTGTTTAGTTTTAAACTGTTGATTTTTATATTGATATATACAAGCCATGTTAATTCATCTCCTCAGATTCAGCATAATCACTCATTGTAGGTAACGATTCAACTAATGAATCAATACAAGTATGACAACCTTCATTTAATTTTTGTTTAACCCATTCACGTTTATTAGCTGGAATAATAACATGGTCTCCATGATTATTCTTAAGTATGAGTTCGTTTTTTTCAGCTTCTATATTTAATTGTTTATTCATTTGTATTAATTCCTGTAATTACTAATCCTTTTTCAGCTTTAATTATACTATCTCCATTTTTAATAGAAACACCATTAGTACCAATAGATACATCTACTCCACCTTTTTCATGTGTAGGAAAATTCTTTAGGTCTTTTACTAATTCCCATTTACCACCACGATGAAAATTAGTTTTACCACCAAACTTAGCACATAGTTTACCTGTTTCTTCATCTACATATTGAATTTCACCATCTTTAATCAATTCATTGAACATTCTTTCAAATATAGATTCTTCTTCAAAAGAAGGAGATAAATAAAATCCATCTTCATTTGCTTCTCCTAAATCTTGTTTTTGTAATTCTTTTATTTTATCAATAAAATTATCAAGAGATTGATTTCCAATAACTTTACCTTCATCTTCTTCATAATTAACAGTTGAATCATCAAATTCTTTTTCTTCAATTTTAGATGTTTTTTCATTTAAAAAAACATTATTAAAATCTTGATCCCCTTCTCCATTTGGTATATCATTTTCTCCAGTATAATCAGGAAGAGGTTCATTACTTACATATTCTTCAATATCAATATCTGGTTCTTTATGTGAATTTTCATCTACTTCATACGCTTCTGTATAACCAAATGGAGACTCTTGTAAAACACCAAATATAGATTCTATGTAAGCAGAATAAAGTTTATTATCAAATTTAAATCCCATTGCAGAAAGAATATCTTTAATAACTTGTTTAAATCTACTAAATAAAGATAGTTTTCTATAAGTAGTTTCTTTCATTATTCGAATTAATTTATCATGTGCTGCTTGATTTGAATCATCAGTACGAAATAATCTAAATAATTCTTTTGGATTACCTACTGTATGGTTTAATACTTTTATATCTTGTTCAGTAAAGACATTATCTTTGTTTTGTTGAACAATATCTTTTAATATACTTTGTATAGTAAGTAATTGTTTTACATAAATAGATGCGTTATCACCAAGATTAATTTGTTCAGTTATATATTTAGAAGTAACATAATGTAATGTTTCTTCTAATAAAACTTGAATCAATTTATTAATGTCTTTTGTTAATTCTTTATCAATTTTTATAATATTACTCTTAGGATAATAAGCTCCTTCAGCTTTTTTTTCTTTAATTTCTTTGTCTTCTTTATACTTTACTATTAAATTATCTACAAATTCAATTTTAATTTTAGATAGATTTAATGTAGCTAATGTACTAACTAATCCTTTTTGTAATTTATCATTACTATTATTAAGTATATAAGCAAATGCATTATGAATAGAATCATCAATAAACTCTTCTTTATCATTCATTATACCTACAAGTTGTGCAGGATGTCCGTACTGAGTAGCTCTTTGGTCAATTATTCTTTCTTGTGTATTTTTAGCATTATTAGCAAATAAATAAGAAAATTCATTATCTCTTGTTTTATTGTATTCAGAATAATGTTTAGAACCAGCAGTAGATATTCTTCTATAAACAAAACTTTCACTCTTTTTATTAGGGTTTTCATCAGAAAGAAGTTTAACAAACTCATATAATCTTGTACGAGAAGGAGCTTTTCTATCATATTCATAGATATATTTGTTTGTTATAACAGTATTTTGTTTATCATAACTGTGATATGTACCAACATCTTCACCATCTCTATTATCAATTGGAGATATTAAAACAATATAATCTTCTTCAGATAAAGGGTTTTCTAAATTATTATAAACACCTCTTGTTATAGAACCTTTATGTTTACTATTAATAGATGTTGCTAGACTAGCATTATTTCTAAGTAATTGTTTAAAGAATATTTCTTGTTCTTTTTTAAAATCACCAGATTTTAAATCTTTAAATGCTTTTTTAAGAACATTATTTATACCTAACATATTATATATTTCCATAGGTATATGTTTATGATAACTTATTCCACCACCAGGATTACCTCTTAATAATTCTGTTTTGATTAAATCTAACATTAACATCTTAGGAGTATATTGTTCAGATTTAGTTTTAAATTCTCCTTTTTCTACAACTTGATGATTAAATGTACCTATGATAGTTTCATCATCCATTAACAACTCTATAATTGAAGAAACATAATTCATTTCTGAACCTGTTGTTTGACGTAATCCTCTAAATGTTACATTTGCAGGTTTTTCACCCATTTGCATATTAGCATTTAGTTCAGATAAGAAAGTATTGTTTTTAATACTAGGATGTTTTTGTGCTTCTAAAACAATAGCAGCAATAGAATGTTGTTTAACACCAGTTTTTGTTACAATATCTTTAAATAATTTATTACGTTCTTTTGTTGGATTTTCAATAAAACCAGGTATGTAGGACAGGTGATAAGCGTATAATTCTTTAACAACTAGTTTACGAAGATTAGATTTTTTTTGTGTGCTATTAGGTTTAATAGTATCAAAAATAACTTTCATTAAATCATTTAATTCATCATAAGGAAAGAAATCTTTATAAATCTCTGTTGAAAAATCAACACTATGGTGAGAAGCTAATCCTTTTAATCCTTCATTTAATTTTTCAATACCATCAATAGTAAAGAATGGTTTTTCAGTAGTTAAAAATTCTTCTTTTAATGCATTAATTTCAATAGAATCAGTAATAGTTAATCCAGAACCTTTAGAATCAGCATTAAATGCTTTAGCTAAATTCATTATTTGTGTACCAATTTCATTCAATTCTGAAATCCATTGTAGCAATACTACATCAACTACATCTGGTTTAACTTTTTGATTACTGTATTTACCTCTTTGTGTAAGAGGATCTATAGTTGATAATTCAAATAAATTGTTTTCATCAAATTCATCATTAATGATTTGTTTAGCTTCTTTTAATTTTTCACTAGTAAATTCAGTTTTACTAAGTCCACTTTTATCTTTAATGTCTTCTATTAGTTGTTTAGCTACATAATTAAGATATTTACCATCACCAAACTCACCTTTAGATTTAGCTGTTAATTCAAATAACTCTTTAATTCTAGGATGATTAATTAAATAAATGATTGTTTCAACATTTGCTCCCATAGCAGTTAATGCTTGTATAGTAGCAAAAGATTCATTAGATATATTGAATGTATCTAATAATTGATCGTTAGCATTATCTACAGAAGCATTTTGAAACTCACCATTTACTCTAAGTTTTAAATCATTATTATAATTACGAGGATTAGAAATATCATTAGATAATTTAAGATGTTTAAATCCAATATTATATGTTTTATTTAATTGAGTACCAGTTCCTTCTAATTGAGCTAACAATACTGAAAATGCACTAAATGCACCAATTCCAGTCTTACCGTCTTTCCCACCAAGATATTTGTCTTTTTGGTACATATCACTAATAAATATATCTTCGTATACTTTTTTATCAGGAAGAATAAATTCTGTTTTAACATTAGAATCAGTTATAGAATTTCTCATTCTTTTAAGTACAGTAGCATCAGTAGGTTTAATCATCTCTTTTACTACTTCTTTATGAGATAAAACTGTAAAGTAAATTTGATTTAACTCATTTTGTAAATAAGCTTTCTTTTCTTTACGGAATTTATATTTAACTGAAGCAAGTTCTTTATTATATGTTGTAGCTTTATAAGGTTTTTCAGTATAATCAGGATTATTCTTTTTTCTTTTTGTTATACGTTCTTGTTGATTAGCAATTGCTATTTGATTATCAATAAATTTCTTTCTTGCTATTTTATCAAATAATGCTAATTCATCATTATAACCTAAATTAAAATCACTTATTTCAAACGTAGGTTTAAATTTAACTAAAGCTTTTTTGTAGTATTTATCATTTTTATAAATAACACCTTGTGATTTTAATCTTTCATGATATTGTTTTTTAGTTAAAGGTTGCAAGTCATTAAATTCTTCATAATAATCTTTAAACTCTTGTTCTGATTTATTATCTACTATTAATTCAGTTTGATACTCATTAAGAACAGAATATAATTTATCAATATCAAAGTCAGAACCCATTTGCATAATAAAAGCTGAAGCAGCATATACAATATCTCCTTCTGTTTCAGGTAAAAATCCTACAATTTCAACCATGGACATCGAAGAATGTAATTGAGTAGGAATACGTACTGAGTAACCTTTAAGCAATTCTGAGTCAAATCTGGAAGTATCTAAGAACTTTCTACCATTTTCATCTGTATATATAAAATCATTAAGACTTAATCCTTTGTATTTAAAAGGAAGAATAATTTGAGCAGGTTTAAATACACCATCTTCAAATCTAGCACCTTGTAATGGTTTAGAACCATCATAATTACCTGTCCAAACAATATCTGTATCTTCATAAGATAAACCTACATCTGATACTAATACTGAAGATTGACCAGCAGTTTTCTGTTTAATAATTCTATTAGTAATTAATGATTGTAGTACATATTGAATACGATTAGAAGCACTATTAAATAATAATGGTATAGTAAAATCAATACCTGTAATAGATAACATTGCTTTCTCTTGTTTAGTCAAACCCATTTGAGAAGCTTGTTTTTGTATTACTCTATGTAAATTACTAGGACTAATTTTATAATCTACTACACCATTTACTTCAGTTACTTCTGCATCTAATTCATTTAATAACTCATATTTAGCATTTTCATATAATTGACCATATAATTTATCATGTTTATTTTTTAAATCAGAACCTTTAATACCATTAAAATCATAATCTAATGTACCATTAAATAACAATGCTCTTTTTTGAGAAGGATCTAATATTTTAGCATCTTCTTTATAAGGTACATCTTGTTGAATACCTGTATCAAAAGGTTTGGTTACAATAACGTGTTTATCTTTATTAAATGTTTGATCTAATATAAAATTACCATTTTCATCTAACCATTTAGCTGTTGGAACAGGAGCAGATTTAAGACCTGATTGATAAGTAGCAGATTGAATATTATTTTTTCTCATAAATTCAATCAATTGATTGAATTGTTTACTTCTTCCAGGAATTAATTTTACAGCAGAAGTCTTTTTGTATATAACATTACCATTTTCTAAACGAGTAAATGTAAGTGGTTTAAGTGGTTGTCTTAATAATTTTAATTCTTTATTTGTAAAGTTATATTCACCTGATTCATATTTATTAAGTATAGATGTATGTTGTTCTTTACTCATTCTACCATAAGAAAATAACATATTAGCTATGTAATCAATACTAATATATTCTTGAGCATCAGCTCTATTTACACCAGAATAAGGCTTATTTAATCCTTGTTCTTTATAATAAGGAGTATATTTATTTAAGTCATCATAATAATCTTCTAAAATAATAGTTCTTACTTCTTGAGTTTCATATACATCAGTATTACCAGTAGTTCTAGGACCAACTAATCCACCTAAACGTTTAGTAAAATTACCTCTTGTTGTAGCAATATGTTTACTAATAATTTCTTTTCTTTTATCTTTATCAGTAGTATTAATTTGTTCTTGAGTAAGATGTTTTTTAACATAATTAATAGGATCTCCACCTATTAACCATACACTATTATTATTAGCAATTAAATAATTAGTAACATAATCAAATGCTATTTGTTCTATCATAGAACCATCTTTAGTTAAATGATATGGTATAAGAGCATTATGAGTTTTATCATTACTATATGTAACTATACCTAATCTATTCCATTCTTCTAATTTTTCTTTTGTTAATTGTTCTAATACATTACCAATTAAAGCTTTAATAGTAGCAACGTGTTCTTTATTATCATCTGTAATAAGAATGTCTTTAGTTTCATTTCCATTTTCATCTGTTTTAGTAACTAATGAAAATAAACTAGTATCTACAATCTCATTAAGAATAGGAATACTATAAAATATTTGACCATCAGGATTATCACTAGATTGTAAAATTCTTGCTAATTCAGGTTTAAATATATTATCATAAACAGCATTTATTGCTTTTTCACTAGCAACAATTCCTTCTACTGGTTTTAATTTAAATGGTTCCGCTTCATATTGAACAAAAAACCCACGTTTTTTATCAGAAGCAGTTAAGAATAAAAATCTGGAACTACGTTTTCCATTAGCTTTAACTCCTAATTGACCATAACCCATTAACTTAATCATTTCATGGCTTAATTCATCTAAATCTTTTAATTCAGCATTATTACTAAATGAACCAAACTCATGTTTCATTGAGTTAGGAGAAATAGGTTCTAATTTAAACTTACCAAAATCACCTTGTTTATTAATATCACCATCTTTAATAGCATCTTGTAAAATAGGTAATAAAGCTAAAGCATTATGTCTTTCTTTTTCATTTTTAATAAAATCAGGATCTTCTAATTTCTTTCTTATTTCATAAATATAACGTATGGTATCAAATGCATTAAGCATTTTATTACCAGCATAAAAAGAACTAGAGTGTATTGTTTTATTATTTTTAGCTTCTAATTTAGCTAAATTCATAAAATCAGTTTGTCCAAGAAATTTATTTTCTTCAAATGCTTCTGCTTCTAAAGTAGTAGCTTTACTCAAACTAATATCTTTAGCAAATACATATAAACCTTCTTGTTTTTTAGCATCAAAGAATATATCACTTCTAAAAAATGAATAATCGGCTGTAGAATTAGTACCAGAATTATAACCAATTGGTGTTTTTCCTGAATCTAATAATCGTTCATTAGCTATATCATTAATTGTAGCATCACTTAAATAGATACCAAAAGATTCAAAAACAAACTTAATATCTTGTATAAACTCACTTTTAGGAATACTAGTTATTGTAACATCAGTACCTTTTACACCAGTATTAACTTTACCTAAAGATGCACTTGTTGCTTTAGGAGTTGTATCTTCAATTTTAATTTGTTGATAACCATATATTTTTAATGTAAGATTATAAGCTTCACCTTGATATTTTTCAATACGTTTAACAACTTCAGTCATTCGTTCTACCATTTCTGGAGAAGTATTTAACTTTAGTTTTTTATCTTCATTATCAAATGTAATAATATTATTATTTATTAAAGATTTTCTCCAATTATCTATTCCTACTTGCCATTTACTATTTCTATTAGCTTCATTAATAGATACTTTCATTTGTCCACCTTTAGTATTCCAATTAATAGTAAGTGGAGAAGAATCTCTTTGAGAAACTAATGTTACAAATTCATTACGTTCTTGTTCACTAGCTTTATCTAATTTATTAAGCATTTGTTTTAAATAAGGAAATGCTTTAAGTGTATCAGGTTCAAGTAACTTATCTCTAATTTTAGAATAAGAACCTAAAGTTCTTGTTCACTAGCTTTATCTAATTTATTAAGCATTTGTTTTAAATAAGGAAATGCTTTAAGTGTATCAGGTTCAAGTAACTTATCTTTAATTTTAGAATAAGAACCTAAAACATCTGATTCAGATATAATAGATATGGTTGTATGTAATATAGAATCAGCATCTTCAAAGTCTGGTCCAAACCAAGTTTCGATAATATTACCTTGAGCATCTCTTTTATAAATATTTGAAAGTAATACTTTTAATCTTACTTTCATTTTATCCATAAGATTAATAGTTAAATAAAAATCTTCATCAAATGTATCATTTTCATAAACATCATCATCTACATCTTGGTCATTAGTTATTTCACCTTCTTCATTCATTCGAGATTCAATATGTTCGTCTGTATCTCTTGTAAATTGTGCTAATTCATCTTGAATAAAATTTATTACTATATAAGCTTCACCTGTTGGTTGGTCTTCTGTAGTAGATAATTGTGTCCATAATGTTTCATAAAAATTAAGTTCTTTCTCATAAAAACGATATTCATCAGTAGTTTTATCATTACCATTTTCTTCAAGAACAGCTTCTAACATATCACTTGTATCTTGTATCATATCTTCAATATGATTGATATAAGTAGTTTCTGATTTAGTATTAATAGGTTTATTTAAAAACTCTTTTATTTCTTTAGAAGTAGGTAATTTAATTGCTTTACCAATATTTTCTTTCTTTAAATATTCATTTAAAATATTTCTAGCAACACTTTTAAGAAAAGGTTTTAATTTTTGATAAGAAACACTTGGTAGATTCAAATGAGATAATAACTTTTTAAATTCATTATCTTCAGAAGTAACTTGTTTAAATGTTATTCCTTCTTCAAAATCTAAAGATGCATCTACTTCTTCATCTTCAATAAACTTTTTTCTTTTTTCTTTTTTTCTATTTTTAATTTCTTGTTTAAAATTACTAACAGAAGTTACTACTGTTGTTGGGGAGGAAGAAAGAGTTGAAGATTGTTCTAATGCTTTTATTTTAGTTTCATATTCATTATCAATTTCAGTTTTTTTACCTAATTCTCCTGTAGTTAATAAACCATTATGAAATTTAGGATCTGCTAAACTAAGAGTTGATAATTCAAAATTAAGTTTATTTTGATTTAATTTAGAAAGTTTTTTATCTCTTTCTTCTTCTAATCTTTTAATTTCAGCATTAATATTTATTTCAGATTGAGATTGACTAACTTGTTTTTCTAATGCTTTTAGTTCTGCATCGTATTTAGCAATATATTCTTGAATAATTGGAATTAATTCTTTTATACCACCTATTTGATTTTCTCTATAAATTAATAATTCTAAATCTTCTTTATTTACAGCTTTATAAAATAAATCTAATGCTTCTCTGACATTTTTTAATTGTTCTTTAGATAATGATCCTCTTGTAAAGGTTGTATTTTTATTTATTGCATCTTGAAGTTCTAAAGCTATTCCCTCTCTTCCTTTATTAAGTCTTTGAGAATCTATTCCGTTATATCTCCCTATTTTAACTTTACCTAAAGATTTTAATTTATTTTCTTCTTCTTGTCTTCTTCTTTCTATATCAGCTTTTTTAGCATTTATATCAGAATCAACCTCTTCACCTCTGTCCTCCTTAATAAGAACACTAGTAGTTTCTTGTTTAATTACAGGTTTATTAGATTTAATATCAGTATCAAATCTAATTTGTTTAGCCTTATTTACTCTCCAATCAGGATTTTCAGTTGTACCATAATTAATAGGTGCTATATCTGTTTTAGCAATATTAGGAAATACATCTTTTTTATAATCTACAATTACTAAATCTTGTTTCTCATCTAATAAAACAAATATTTTATCTCCATTTATAGAATCAATATCTAATTGAACTTGAATAGTATTAATTAATCCTTTATCAAATAAGTCTGTTATATTAGTTTTATTAATACTTTTTGTTTTAGTAGCTTGTATTTCATTAACAGATTCATCAAATGCAATAATTTTATTGTTACTAACTGTATCATTACTCATTCTAAATTCAATAGAGTATCTAGTAGAGTCAGCAGTAGGAAAACTCATTCTCATTAATAGAACAGGTTCTTTATTTATATATTTTTCAGAATTATTAAGTATGTGTTGTTTTAAATTAGTTTCTGTTCTTACTATTTCAGTTTTCTTAAAATATTGTTGTACAATATCTAATATATATTTAGTTATGTTTTTTGATGAATTGCTATAAAAATTTAAATTTATTTTTTGTTTTTTATATAAATTAATTAATTCTTCAAATTGTCTAGCTTCAAAATCATCACTAGGAATACCTTTTTTATTTAAATAATTAAATAGTAATTTAACTGTAAGTTTAATTTTATTTTGTAAACCTTCATTAACTTCATTTAATTTAGTTGTACTAAGTGGTATATGTACTACTTTTTTCTCATCTACTTTATATGTAATTAATACAACACCTGGTGTTAATGCTTTATTATTAGTATTTATATATTTAGTTTTATTTTGTTTTTTATTACTTACATTTTTAATTACAACTTTACCAATTTTAGTTTTTTTAGCACTATAACTATATGTTCTTTCAGAATCAGTATCTTCTAATTCACTTAAAAATCTTTTTTCTTCACCTGTGTTTTTATTAATGTTACCATTAGTAACATCTTTTAATGTAGAAGTTACAGTACCACCTTGATCTAATATTTCTCTTATATTAGTAATAAATTTTAATTGTTCTGCTTTAGTAGCATCTCCAATATTTTCTAATTGATTTATATAATCAGCAATATGTAATCTACCTATTAATCTTTCTTTTCCTTTATTATCTATTACATAAATATTAACTTTACCATTAGTTGTATTCCATGATACATCTTTATCATCTTTTTTAAATACTATTTCTGCTCCTGGTTTTACAACATCACTATCTAATACAATATTATAAACACTATTTTCTTGAAGATTATAAGCTACAGTAGCATGACTTTCATTATTAGCTATTTCTTTATAAGGATTTAATAAAACTTCTGTTTCAGAAACAACAGCATTTTCTTTAGCTATTTTCTTTGCTTCTAACTTTTTTAATTCATCAGCTTGTTTTTGTAAATTGTTAGCTATATCATTAAGATTTTCTGTTTTTATAACTCTTCCATTATCTTCAGCTTCATCATTAATATAAAATCCATCTTCGTTTACTTCTCCTAAATCTTCTTCATTAACTTGATTTTTTGGATCAGCAGGATTAAATGATTCATTAGTAATTAGTTCTCTATTCTCATCAAATAAAGCAGTTTTTGGTTTAGGTTCTTCTTCTGCTTCAACTTCTGCTTCAATAGCTTTTTCAGCTTCTTCTTGTAATTTTTTAGCCGATGCTTGATATGACTTAACCTTTTTTAATAAGTCTGAAGCTATTTTTTTCTTGATTTTTAAGTCTTCTTTTACTTTACTATCAAGAGATTTAATTAGTGATTGATTTTCTTCAGATACAATTTGATTGTATTCAGTATCTAATTTTTTTATTCTATTAATACCTTTATCAAGTTGATTCTTTAAAGTTTTATAAGCTTTGTATTTAACAGTATCTATACCCTCAATATTTTCAATATCAGCAAATGTTTTATCAGGATTAGTAAGTTTAATAGAATCGGTTAATTCTTTTTCTAATTCATTAACTCTTTCAGTAACTTTATTATTAAAAGAAGTAATTACTAATTTATTAGCTCTATTTAATATAGGATCAGATTGTTCTTTAAGTTTTAATATAGTTTCTTCTTCTTCAGTTAAAGCTTCTTTTTTACTTTGTTTTTCTTTAATTAATGCTGTTTGTTCATCAATATAAGTTTTGTATTTAGGAGATTTAGCATTTTCTACATAATAGTTTTCAAGATATGTTTTTTCTAACGTACTAAATTGTTCTAATAATTCTTTAGCACTTTGTTTATCATCTTGTGTAGAATCAACATTATTAATAATACCTTTTAATTCATTTTCTAATGATTCAGCCGTACCTGTTGTAAATGATTTTAAAGAAATATTAGCAAACTTACTATTTGTTATATAATCAGCAAATGGTGTTATATTAGGATTATGTTTAGAAGAAACATTTGTTAATGTTTTACGAAATTCTTCTTCTACTTTAAATATTTGACTTAATTCAGATTCAGTATTAGAAGAATCATAATTCTTAATTACTTCTTGTTGTTTGTTATAAGCATCTTTATCACTATCACCAATCAATCCTCTTATAGCACCTATTTCAGCTACTCCACCAAAGAAACCAAGCATACCTTCATACCAAGTTTCTGCTTTACTAAGATTTTGACCTAAACGAGTTAATGTACCTTCATCTCTTAATTTACCTGTTTCAACTAATGCTTGTTGTTCAAATTCAGATTGTCCTACATTTTGTCCTACTTCTTCTCCCATTTCAAAAAGACCTTCTTTAGCACGATCTTTAAAGAATTGTTTAGCACCAGGTTTAGATAAAATATTACGAGTAAGGTTTTTACCACTAAACACACTACCTAATTGCATAGCATTACTAAGTGTAAATAATTTATTGTAATCTCTAAAGTTAGCTGCTTTCTCACCTGCTAATTTATTAGCTTCAGCATAACTCATTTTACCATTATCTATATCTTCTTGGAAATCATCCATTAGATTACGATACAATTCTACAGCCATCATTTTACCTTCACCATAATTTTGAATGTAAGCTGTAGTACCTATTTTAGCAACTTGTGCAACTTTAGCTGAAGCTTTTAAAGCATTAGTTAATAATCCTACACCTTTAGCTGTTGCACCTGCTATCCCTGCCCCACTTAAACCAAATCCAACACCAGATTCAATTACATTCTTTAATGCTTCAAAATAAAATCCAGAATCACTTAAATCAAATACTTCATTTTGACGTTCTCTAAAAATAGGATTGTTTTCATATAAAGATTGTTTTAATTCAGCTAAATTATCAGAAATCCAGTTACCTTCTTGTTCTTCTAACGCATTATCTAAATAAGACCATTCAGGTACATCTGCTAAATAAGCTAATTGTTCACCTGTAGTTAATAAACCACCTACTATACCTGTCCATGATGCTCTACCTAATTGTTCCCAACCACTTTGATTAATTGCACCACGTCTCTCTAAATTTTCATCTGATTCCATCCCATAACGAGTTAATTCATCATATTTACTCGTTGTTTTTGGAGTTATCCCTGAACCAAAAACTCTATCTGGATGTAATAATTTAATTCCTTTATCTTCCTGTCCTCTTAAATCTGTTGTTGTTGGAGCAAGATTAGTTAATGGATTGATATAATTACTATCTAAAGACATATTTGTACTATCTAATGGTTAAACAGTACAAATATAGCTAAAGTTGTCCATTATTTAGCATCAGAATTCTCTATTTTATATAAATCTCTATATAATTGTGTCAAGTTCTCCTTGTTTTGTATAATATCTTGTGTAGTTCCATCAGATTTATATACTCTTGTATTAAATACTCCTTCTTTTGTTCTTATAAAGTCTAATGCTGTTATAGTTCTAAAACCATATTGCTTTAAATATTCAGAATCAAATTCAAGTTCTTCTTCAGTATTCTTAAAATCAGTTAATTTAGGATGAGTTTCTATTGATTGTAATAAATTATATGCACTAAACAATTGTTTTTTAGATTCTTCTAAATCTCTTGTTAATTCACTATTATTATTAAATTCACTAGCTACAGCTATGTATGTAAGACCTGTATCTGTTTTAACAAAAAACTTATTTTTCTTTTCTTTTATATCATAAAAATAAGATGTTGCTGTTAAACTCTTATAATTAGTATCATTCATAGGATTACCCTCAGTAGTAGTAAATATGATAGAATTATTTTTATTAGATAAACCATCTTCTCCTTTACTTTTACTATCTTGAACAAATTTATTAAACCAACTGCTTATTTCTTTTTGACTCTGATCATTTAATATTACTGTTGGATAATTAATATTATAAGGTTTAACATAAGTCTCTAATGTTTCTTTTTTAATTTTAGCTATAGTGTCATTTGTTTTTTTTATAAAATCAAATGTATTTCTAAATTCAGATGATTCAGAAGAAAACAATTGAGAGCTTAAATTTTTATTAAGTTCTTTATGATATCTTTCAGTAATATTAAGAAATTCTTTTTTAGAATTTTCTTCTATATTTTCAAATAATTGTTTAGCAGAATTTAATCTAATACCTAATAAAGGTTTATTATTATCATCAACAAAAACTAATTTTCCATTTTCTTTTTTAACTTTACTACTATTAGACTTATTATATTCTGTTATAGGATTTATAGGTTTATATTTATCATTTATTAAAAATAAATGGTTATCATAAGAAAAATATATTTTGTTATTTTTTTTATCTATTAAAGTATTAAAATTAAAGTTTTTATTAACATTAACAGATTCACTTTCATAAATTTTTAAATCATCAACATTAATATCTTTAGAATCAATTTGTTTTGCATTAGAGAAACCCAATTCATTTAATACATTTTTAGCATCTTCTTCTGTAATAACAGAATAATTTTTACTATTTGTTTTAATTAAAGGTGTACCCAATTCTTTTTCAACACGTTGTTGCATAGTGTTTTCAAGAGCCTTTTGTACATCAACAGTCATTTTATACTTTTCTTGTATAGCATTATAAACTTGAGTTTCTTGAGGAGTAGCAGTTTTGCTTCCTACTTTTAAAACATTATTTACTGTATCATAATTATAACCCTTATCAGCTAAATCTTTTTGTTGATTAATAATTCTTTCTGCTTCTTGTAATGCGTCATCAACATTATCATATTTAGTGTTACCATCAAATGTTATTTTACCGTTATCTACAGCTAATCGTTCTCCTTGTGTATTAGGTGGTTGTATTGTACTTAATACACCATCTAATAAAGTTTTAGCATCTTTTTGAATAGTAGTTTTACCAGATTTAGTACCATCAGGATTTAATTTTATTTGATCAGTATATGATAATTCTTCAAACGATTGTTTTATAGAATTATTAATTCTTGATGTAACATAATCATTTACTTTATTATTTATAGCATCATCAATATAAGAGTCTATTTGTTCTGGTTCAACTCCTACTAATCTAGCTTGAGAAGTTAAATATCCAATGTATTGTTGATTATTTAATAAAGATTCTTTTAATGTTTCGGCTGTTCTTTTAGAATTAGCTGTAGTTCTTAATTCTGTTATAGTACCTAATCTATAATCATCTACTTCATTACCTTGCACATCTTTTGTTTTACCTACTTTAAAATTATCATAGTATTTTACAGGAGTAGTATTAAACAAATCATTTGCTTGAGAAATAGTAGCTAATTCTTTATCAACATCAACATCTTCAACAAGATTAATAGGATTCCATTGACCTGTCTTATTATATTCTTCAATCGAACGGTCAATATAAGCTTGTTTATTAGATATTTTAGAATTAGTTACTTGTTTAACATAATTATCATATTCTAATTTAGTATTTCTAGCTTTATTTAAATCTGGATCAGCAACATAATCTACAGCTAATTTTCTTAATTGTGGAACCATTTGAGATTTTAAATAAGTTTGAGACATATTTTCTATCTCACCTAAAATAGCTTGTTGTTTCTTTTTAAGTAATTGTTCATCTTTAGAACCAGGAATAGCTTTATCTGAAGAAAAAGATAATTGTAATTTATCTTCTAAATCAATAGATGTTTCATAATCTTTTTGAATACCAGTAGCAGCATTTCCTATTTGTTCAATAGGAAGTGGTACAAATTGAGATATGATAGGAGTATTAATAGCTTGTGAAAACTGATTCATTCTTAAATACCTTTTGCTAAACTGTTATATTTATCAGTTAATGCTTGTTTTAATTTAGGATTAGTAGCTGAATCTATAAAAGATTTATATAAAGCTAATTTTTCTTTAGGGTCTCTAACTTTACCTGCTATTTCAGCATCCATCTTCATTAATTCCATTTCATTCATTGTACCATCTTTAATCATAGATTGATAACGAGTAGAAGCATCACCAATAGATTTAGATAACATATTCATTCTATTAGCATCAGTAGCCATTTTAGCTTGATTATATTCTCTATCCATTCCTTCTTGACGTTGAGCAATATTACTCATCATATTAGCTTGTTGCATTGCTAAATTATTTTCTTGATTAGTTTTAGTAGCATAAACTTCTGAATCAGCACGTTGCTTACTAGTCATTGCTAAGGCTCTATCTGTTGCGGTAGCATTAGGATTAGACATCATAGCCGTTGTAGCTCTAGCATTAGATTCTAATTGAGGATTAACATCTACATGAGTAGGTATTTTACGATAAGCAGAATCATTTACTTTTTGTTTAGGTATATTATCTTTTTCAAATAATGCTCTACCAGCATTAATTATATCACCTG